>Ga0066833_10000719_pt1 | contig 13493 bp, 11 predicted proteins | sample ETNtaG_13_FD_66728 | JGI IMG/M metagenome (GOLD analysis project Ga0066833, IMG submission 66728) | Marine microbial and viral communities from oxygen minimum zone, Eastern Pacific Ocean - ETNP201306PF47B | ecosystem: Environmental > Aquatic > Marine > Oceanic | place: Pacific Ocean: Eastern...
CATGGACAGCACGTTTCTCGGGGTGTTGGTCGGGCTGAACCGTACGCTTGGTCAGGTGGAGTCGGCCGGCGGGTTTTCACTCTACCAGCCAACGGAGTCGGTTCGTGTCCTGCTCGACAATCTGGGCATCCTCGAGTTGTTCGGCACGACCGAGTCGCTTGGCCAAGCGGAGGCTGCAGAATCGGTGGAGCAGGGCGCAGCGCCGGACAAAACCGATCTCACTCGCACCAGCCTGGAGGCACATCAGACCCTCATTGACGCCAACCCGGAGAACGAGGCCAAGTTCAAGGAGGTCACCCGGTTCCTCGAGGAGGACTTGAAGCAGCAAGAGGCTGCCGATTCATCGGACTAAATTTTCAGTCGGTGATATTGGCCGACGGCCGGCTGCGTCAGGGTGACGGTCCTGCCGCCTGGCCAACGGATCACCAATTTATCAACCACCTGGTTTTCTCCCAGGCCAAAGTGGGCCGTCGCCGGATGCTGCGCGGTGAACGAGTCGCCGGTGACGAGTTGACGCACATCATTGCGGTTGCCGGTGTGCAGTTGAATGGTTGCCCCGTTGGCTGGCAGTCCGGGTTGATCGGGAATGTGCAGGCCAATCCAGTTGCCTTTGGTTTGGATCTGGTTGCGCATAACAAATAACCTTTGTTGTCTTTCCTTGGCATCATACTGGACGACGAGCAGGTCCGGTCTTCCGTCAATGTTCACATCCGCCGCGACGACCGCTCTGGAGTCAAACTCAAAGGCTGTGCCAAGGAGAAAGGCCACGTTCTGGAATCCGTTGTTGTTTCTGTTCAGGAACAGATGGTTGTGCAGGAAGCCGGCCCAGGAAAAGTCGGAGCCGAGCCCTTGAAGGGTGACGGAGTAGAATGTTTCGAGTGTCCTGTCTGGATGGGAGTTGCCGGTGTACACGTCGTGGCACCAAAAGCGGGGGTCGTAATCGAGGGCCGAGTTGCCGCTTAGCTGCCCGTTGGCGATGTAGAGGTCGATGTCGCCGTCGTTGTCAAAGTCAGACGCTCCGCAGCCCCATGACCAGTCGGTTCTTGCCGTCTCGTCGCTGTAGATCGGTTGCTGAAAGCGATTGTCCTTCCGGAGAAGCAACCGGTTGCCGTAGGTCATCGGCGTGCGCATGGCGTCGATTTTTTCAAAACCCTTCCGGCCTAAACCCAGCTTGTCGAGGCGCCCGACGGTGATGGAACTCATGCCGACCATGTAGATATCAAGAACTCCGTCCCCGTCGAAGTCGTTGATGGCATGAGCCATCCCGAACCCGTGCCGTTTGTTGAGCCACTGGTTCGACATGTCTTCAAATTGTCCTCTCCCGTTATTGCGGTAAAGATCAATGCCGGCATAATCGCAAACAGCCAACAGGTCCAGATCGTGATCGCCGTCCAGGTCGGCAAGTGAGGCGCTGAAGGTTCGCCGGTTCTGGTTCGGGCCGAGTCCGGCCGATTCGGTGACGTCACTGAACCGGCCGGAGCCATCATTTAACAGGAGGTAGTCGGGGTAGCCGTCCCGGGCATCGTAGTAGGGTGTCGGCATTGACCCGGCAAGGTACGGCTGTTTCCATTGGCCAACAAAGAGATCGAGGTCGCCATCAAGGTCGATGTCCCCGGCTGTCATCGCGTGCGGGTCCTGGAGCATGGTCTGGAAACAGGTACTGGGTTCGGCGGTGAATCGGCCCCCGGCGGAGCCGATCCAGAGTTTTAACAGGCCGTCATTTTTTCCGGATGAAACAAAGTCCACTTGGCCGTCGCCGTTGAAGTCGGAAAGGATGCCTGCCGCGCCGAGCGGCATGATGGGGTATTCGAGCATCGGTTCATGCTCGAACTTGCCGTTACCCCGGTTCCAGTAAATGAGGTTGCAGCCGGCGAGAACAATTTCCGGCAGGCCGTCCTTGTTGAGGTCGTAAACCATCAGAGGACTTACCCGCGGAAAGAGGCGGGCATCCACCTTCTTGGGATCAATCTGCAGCAACTCAGCGAATGCAGGCTTGCCGATATAGTCTGTGATTGATGCGTCCCGAACCTTGATCGTGCCCGGAATGCGTAGACCGGAGTTGGTCTTGTGCAGCGTCCACGTGACTTCAAGCTGGCCCTTGATGATGCAACGTCGTTGGGCGTTCGCCTTTGCCGAATGGATCTCGAACGAAAAAACAGACTGCGGCGTCCGTCCTTTTTTATCCGGGCGAAATTCGGAATGGTGCCACTCCGTCTGAATGATCCTCCAACCGGCCTCTTCCAGTTCTTTTAACTGTGCAAGGTAACCGGGGTGATCAAGCGAGATTGGCTTGCCGTTGAGCATTGCCTGCCGAATGCCGGCCATGCCCAAGGGTAGCGGCTTCCATTCTGTTGGCAGTCGGTATTCCAGTCGGACGAAGGGGAATTGCCGCAGCACCTTGAATGGTTCGGTTGAGCGCAGTCGGTCCCACAGCGAAACAAAGGTGCTCCCGTAGGCCTGAGCCTCCATTTCGTGCCGGTAAACTGTCCGGTCAAGGCGAATCCGCTCCCTCTCCATGGCTTGGGCAGTCCCTCGAAACTGGGGATTGTTTCCAGAGAGTGGATTCTGGGCGTCGGTCGGTCGCGGGGTTTGTTCCGGTTTGGTTGGTGCGATTTTCCTTGGCGACTGTTCAACGGGAGACTCGGTGGTTTGCTTCTTGGGTCGTTCGCCGGGACCGCAGCCAGGCAGGCATGCGCATCCAAGGATTACAAGGGTGATCCGTGCCGACATGCCGGCAAATGGCGAATGAAAGTTAAGTAGCACTCGGTGGGGAAAAACTACAGGGGGTGCAAACTCCGGACAACCTTGAAAGACTTTCAGGATTCCCCTCCGCGCTTGGCCAAGGTCCGGGCTACACCGGCTTGATGGCTTTGTCGGGGAAGGGGGTGCCGATGGACTGGGCGTAGGTGAGGGCGATGGCGAGGGCGTCGGCGGCGTCGGGCTCCGGTAGCTCGGGCAGTGCAAGGCGGGTCTGCACCATCTTGGCGACCGCTTCCTTTTGCGCGGCGCCGTAGCCGACGATGGCCTGCTTGACCTTGCGCGGCGCGATCTCGAACACCTCCAGCCCGGCCTTGGCCAAAACGGCCAGGGCGGCTCCGCGCGCCTGGCTCATGACAAGCGCAGTGCGGATGTTTTGCGCATGGAACAGTCCCTCCACGGCGGCGGCGGTGGGCTTGGTTTTCTGAAGGATGGCCTCGAGCGATTCAGAGATTTCCCGCAGACACCGGGAGAGCGGCCAGTCGGTGGGGCAATGGATGGTTCCCTGGCAAAGGGTGGCCGGCGTGGCTTCGCGTGTGTCGATGACGCCGTAGCCGGTGCCGCGCAGTGAAGGGTCGATGCCAAGGATGATCTGCGGTCCGGCACCGGTTGGTCTTGCCGTTTCAGCCTGAGCGGCGTCTCTCCCGCTGGCAATGCGCTGCTGCATGGCGGCGAGTTGTTGCGACGTGATGCCCACGGGCTGTGCAATAAAAAACCCCGGCCCAAATGTCGAGGCCGGGGTGAATAAAAAAAGTGCGGAGGTGGTTCAGTCCTTGCGCAATTGCGAGAACACGTCGCGGTAAAAGTCAGGGTGGCTTTCCCATGTTTGCGCGGTGATGAAATTGCCATCGACCACGCTTTGTTTGTTCACCCACTTCGCCCCGGCCTGCTCGACCTCGAACCGGATATTGCAGTAGCTGGTTAGTTTGCGGCCTTTGGCAATGCCAGCGGCGATCAGAATCTGGATACCGTGGCAGATGGAGAAAATCCATTTGCCCTGCCTGTCAAACGCCTGCACAAGCTTGAGCAGCCTGGCATTGTGCCGAAGAAACTCCGGCGCGCGCCCCCCGATCAGCAGTATGGCGTCGTAGCTCGACGCCTTTGCCTGGCCAAGCGCGATGTCGGCGTCGATCAGGTAGCCGGGTCGCTCGATGTAAGTGTTCCAGCCCGGCTCGAAATCGTGAATGACACCGTGCAGCCGCTTCTTTTTAGTGGCGCCGATGTGCGCTGTCCACCCCTCCTCCTCGAAGCGGTGTTTGGCATGGAGAATCTCGTACGACTCGCCGGAATCATCGGTGACGATCAGGATTTTTTTTCGGCGTGCCATCTGTCGGAGCGGTCAGGTGGAATCAGTTGTCGTATTTCAGGCCCTGATCAATCCACGCGAGAATGAGGCCGATCTGTTCCTTGGTCGGCATGGGGTACTTTTCCCGCTTGCTGGTCGGTGGCATCTCGTAATCGATGACTTGGTCGGTGATGTAATAGCTGAAGGGACTTTCCTTGCTTTTGCCGGGGATGATGGAAACTCCCTCGGAGCCGCCCTTGAGGGCGAGTTCGCGCGTGTCAATGCGATACTTGCCCTTGGGCTTTTTTTTCGGACCGTGGCAATTGACACACGATTTCTCGAAATATGGCTGGATGTCCTTTTTGTAGCTGACCTGTTTTTTGGCAGCAGGAGGCAGCTTGTCTGCCAGCTTGGCCATGTTGTCCTTGAGTTCGTCGATCTCCACGGGCTCGGCGCTCACGTTCTGCAGCGTGGCAAGCCCACCTATGAGAATGAATGTGGCAATGTATTTCAGCATGGTAAAAAATCCTTTGCAGCCTCCTAACCGGCTGTGAGGTCCGGAATTTTACGAAATCCTGACTCCAAAGTCAATCGAGGCCGCCTTGGACGCGCGATGGCGCGCCCGTATTCAAGCGGAGGCGCTTGTCTAAAGTCAGTCCATGGAGCGGGCACGGTAAAAGCGCTGCTCGTAGTCGGGGGCGTCGGCGTCGGCGATCTCCTTCCACGTGTCCCCCGGCTTTGCTGTAAGGAGGACGGTCCAGTTTTTAAGGTCGTTGGAAACCTCGACGGTGTAGTCGGTCATGGCGTCGCCGCCCAGTTGCAGCATGGCGCGGCCATCGTCCGCCCATCCGCCCCACGCGAGGGTGGGGCGAGCCTTGGGCGCGGAATCGCTCGTTTCGACCGTGATTTGGTAATCGTCAAAGACCATGTAGTTGTCACCCGGGGTTTCGGGCTTTCGATAGACCCAGCTTGGCCCGAGGTCGCCGAAGGCCAGGCTGAGCCCGGTGGTGGTCAGTTTCTTGGTGTTTACAAGCACCTCATCGCCGACGGAGACCGTCCAGGTGTTGGCAGCGAAATCGATCACGAATTTCAGGTCATAGAGGGCCTCGTGTTCAAAGCTGTATCCCGTGGGCAAAAAAATGTCGTCATCGAGCGCATAGTTGATATTGCGCGTTTCGTTGTCAAAATCGAGCGTTATCAGCCGGTGCACGTTGTCGTTGTAAAGGGTCCAGCGAAAGTCGTCCCGCTGGTCGTTCGTGGAATCGATGATCATCATGAGCATCGTGACGGTGATCCGCGTTTCCTCCGGGCTGATCCCCTCGACCGACCGCCAGAGGCTGGTGAATGTCTCGGTGGCCTCCTCCGGGGGCCAATACCCGATGTAGGCCTGATGGCCCATGCCCTCGAAGTTGTTTTCCACCAGGCCGGTGCCGCCGGTGCCTTCCCCCTCCCAGCCACCCTGTCCGATGAGGGCGAACTCCATGTCGAAATCCTGTTCCGGCTCGAAGTCGCTGTGGTACAGCGTCCGCGCCTGGCCAAGCGCGGTTGCCGATTGGCCAAGCGGCATGGCAAGCCAAAATGCGGCGATGAACCGGTTCGTGATCCCCCTCATTCCTGACTGCCGCTCAAGACGATCTCATCGTGGGCTTTTGTCCCCGTCCCCGCCGGATGAACGGGAGGATCCGGAGGAACCAGACGACGAGGGGGCACTCCGCGCTGGAGGCGAAGAATAGCTCCGGCTCGGCGCCGAATAACTTCGGGAGGGAGCGGAACTTCGGGAGGGAGCGGAATAGGAGCGGCTGGGCGTTGAGCGTGCCGGCGGCCTGTAGGCCCGTGAAGGGGCCGGGCGGGATGCCGCCGGTGGCCGGTAACTCTGCGATGGAGCGGAGCGAGATTGGCTCGGAGCCGAGTAACTGCGTGCCGGTGGCTTGTAACTTGGAGCTGACCGGGCGCTTGGCAGCCGGGACGATCGAGCGGATGAGTTCGAAGTCACCGGGCGCTGCTGCCACCCACGGCTCGGCGTGGCCGAGCCTCGGGCCGAGGGTGTCACCAGGCGCGAGGTGGTCGACGGGCCGGGTTTACGGGTGATGTTCACCTTAGGCGAATAGCGGCTGTAGGTCTTGCGCGCGCTGGGCTTCGACGGCGTGGTGCGGCTTTTGCTTGGCGCGCTGAAGGTGGAACTCAGGGTCTGGCTGCGGCTTGCACTTGGCTTGACCGATGAACTGGCAGCGCGGCCGTTACTGCGACCGGACTTGGTCAGGGTGCGACCGGACTTGGCCAGGCTGCGGTCGGGCGATGCGGCAATCGCTCCGCTGCTGCGCGTCCGGTTGTAACTGCGGCCAAGCGTCCCCGGGGTCAGTCTGCCGGTGATTTTGCTCCGGTTAGCCACGGATTTGCCGTTTCCGTACTGTTTCAACAGTTTCTGGTCGGCATCCGGTTTGTCCGCCGTGGTGTCTCCGGGTGTCGGGTTTTTTGTGACGGGTGTGCGGCCGCCCGGTTTTTCGCCGGGCGAGTCCGGCGGGGTGGGCACCTCCGGGCGGTAGATCGCCATGGTTTTCCCGTTGGCATCAATCTGACCGACCCGGGCGATGCTCTCGATCTCGAGGTCCAGTTCGCGGATGCGCATTTTCTGCACCGGTTCGCGTGTCTTCTCGGCAATCACGGCCGGGGGAATACCGGCGTTGACGATCGTGGTGTTGTTCTCGGTGACGTAATTGTTCACGACCGTCGTTTCGTTGTGAACGATCGCTACATGGTTGTCCCGCACCCGGTGGCGGTGCAGTCGGCGATGGCGCAAATGCGCATAGTCGCAGTAGGTGAACCAGCCATGACCCAGTCCAAACCCGAAGCTGAACCCGACGTGTGTGCCGCCCCATGTGTACCCGATGCCGTGCACGTAGCTGCAGCCCGGCGGCAGCGGTGCCCAGCCGCAGTACAGGTCGTTGGAACGCCACATCACCCAGGCGGGGCTCCATGTGTAACCGGGCACCCAGTACCAGCCGTGCAGGCTGGAGCGATGCCAGCGCCCATAATGGAACGGCGCCCAGCCCCAGCTGTAATACGAGTGCCAGTACCATCCGACATCACTGTAAATCCACCGACCACCCTGGCGGTACGGCCTCCAACTGACATCGACCGTTGCCACAGTCGGCCGCCACACCCAGCCGTGTGAGCTGTCGTAAATCCAGTCGCCGTACGGGTCGAGTGCGCCGTGGTAGTAGTTGTTAACCACCGGCGGGCTGTCTGCAGGTGGGGGCGGCGCGGGCGGCAGTGTGCTGGCCAACGGCTGTCCCGCTGTCTTGGCCGGCTCCACCGGCGCTCCCTCGTCCTTCTCCCCCCCTTGTACAGCGTCGCCCTGGCGAATCATCAGTGCCACCACGTTTTCGGCGACCCCGATGTCGTTGAGGAAAATGATCGTCTCCGGCGCCATGCGGTGTGTGAGCGGATTTTGTTCAACGTACGCCAGGAGTGCCTCGTCGCCCACGCCGCGCTTGGCCATGTCCACCACGCTGGTCACCTCAGGATGCAACTCCGCCGCGGCGGCTACCGGGGGCAGGGCGGCGATCTGCGGGGCCGGCTCCGGCCTGGCCTCCGCCGGGGCGGGTGGCGCCTCCGGTGCCGGAGGCGCTGCGGCTTCAAACTGTGAAAGGTCGGGCGGTGGGCCCACGGTCGCGGGAGGGTGATTGTAAACGCGCGGGCCCTTCGACTCTCGCTCGCATCCGGCGGCCAATGCCACGGTCAGCATCAGGCTGCCAGCCATCAGGTTATGAATATTTGCCTTCATTATTCCAGACGGTTTGCGCCATAATTGGCTCTTTTAAACAGACTCCAACTGTCAACCGACTATTCACCAATCCTTTACCGGCTTGGGTGCAGTTTAGCACCGGGCTACCGCGACGCAACCCACAAAACCTCCTCCGGTCCTTCCTGCTTGTGTTGGCGCTTGGCCAGGCGGAGAGTCGCCGTGTGCATGCAAATCAGATTCGTGGAGGATTGATTGTCGCGGTGCTGATCATCGGCTGGACCAAAATCTGCGCCGACGAACCAACCATCAAGCCAGAGACAGCGGAGGCACGGCAGGCGCGCTTGTTCAAGAAGTTTGAATCGACATTGACCCACGTGACGTTGACTGGCCAATTCACCATCACCGGGCGGGAGGCGCCGCCTCGCACAGAGTCGTACACCATCCACTCGGTGAGGAAGATGTCGCAGGGCGACCTGTGGGTGTTCACCGCGCGCATCAAGTACGGCAAGCGCGACGTGACACTGCCGATGCCGATTCCGGTCAAGTGGGCCGGCGACACGCCGGTCATCTCGCTCGACAACCTGACTCTCCCCGGGCTGGGCACCTTCAGCGCGCATGTGGTGATCGACGGCGACAAATACGCCGGCACATGGACGCACGGCAAGGTCAACGGTCACATGTTCGGCACCATTGCCCCGGCCAAGCCCAAGCCGGAAACGGCCGCGTCAAAAACGCCAGCCAAGCCGGAGTAATCCACGCGGCACCACATGGAGCCCAAGTCACCCACAAAGTCAAAGCCACGCCCGGTGCGCGTCTGGCTGTTGCGCCTCGCGCTGATGGTGTGCGTGCCGGCGCTGCTACTCGGCATGGCAGAGGGTGTGCTGCGCCTGGCCGGTTACGGGCATCCCACCTCGTTCTTTGTCGCCTCGCCGCATCACGAAGGCGCGCTGATCGAGAACGCAAAGTTCGCATGGCGATTCCTGCCGCCGACGCTCGCCCGCGCGTCGCAGCCGACACTGCTCCGCCGCGAAAAGGCGCCTGGCACCATCCGCGTGTTTGTGTTTGGCGAGTCGGCGGCGGAGGGCGATCCCGAGCCGGCATTCGGCCTGCCTCGCCTGTTGGAGGTGCTGCTCGAGGGCCGGTTTCCGGGTCGCGACTTCGAGGTCGTCAACGCCGCTGTCACCGCCATCAATTCCCACGCCATCCTCCCGATCGCTCGCGAGTGCGTCGGGCTCGACGGCGATTTTTGGGTGCTCTACATCGGGCACAACGAGGTGATGGGGCCGTTCGGCGCCGGGACGGTTTTTGGCCAAAAAACCCCGCCATTGAAGGCTTTAAGGCTCGGATTGAGCCTCAAGCGGCTTCGGCTTGGGCAGTGGATTGCCGGCTTCGGCGGCCCAAGCGGGGACGACGACGGCACGCAGTGGAAGGGTATGGGGATGTTCCTCGACCAGCAGATTCAAGCGGACGATCCGCAACTCGACTGGGTTTACGATGCGTACGAAGAAAACCTCTCGGACATTCTCGCGGCGGGCCGCCGCGCCGGGGTGCATATCGTGATATCCAGCGCTGTGTCGAACCTGCGCGACTCAGCGCCGTTCGCCGGAGACGACGCAGTCGCGCAATTTCAGCAGGCCCGCTCGCTCGAGGCGGAGGGTAAAACAGACGAGGCACGGATCCACTACATTTTGTCGCGCGACCTCGACACGCTGCGTTTTCGTGCCGATACAAAACTGAACGCGATCACCCTGGCGCTTGGCCAGGCGAACGCCGGCAGCGTGACGTTCGTTGATGCCCAGGCCGCGCTCGACGCGCAAAGCCCAAGCGGCATCGCCGGGCGCGAGACATTTTACGAGCACGTGCACTTCACGTTGGAGGGGAACCACCGCTTGGCCAGGCTGTTCGCCGAGGGCATCGCGTCGCAACTCGCGTCGGGCGGCGACAAGCCAGGCGGCCCGTGGTTGACGGCTGAAGAGTGCGCCGGTCGACTGGCGTACACCGACTGGGATCGCGGCGTGGTGCTGGCCAGTGTCATCCGGCGGCTGCAGCAACCGCCGTTCAACCACCGGCACAACAGCGACGAGGCGGTTGGCCAGCTGCGTTCAGAGTCGCAGCGCGTGGCCAAGCGGCTCGACCGCGCGGCGGCGCTGGCGGTTTACGACAACGCGCTGAAGGCGCGCCCGAACGACTGGCGGCTGCTGCAGCGGCGCGGGCTGCTGCTGTCATCCGCGGGCCGGCACGACAAGGCGACTGAGTCGCTCAAGCGCGCGGTGGAACAGACGCCGTGGAGTCGGATTCTCCACTACCAACTCGGCGCGGTGCGGAACAAGGCCGGACAATACGCCGACGCAGCGGTGTCGCTTGGCCAAGCGCTGGCGCTTCAGCCCGACTTTCCCGAGGCGACCGGGCAACTGGCCCGGGCGCGCGCCGGCATCCAGTATCGCCTCGGCGAAACGGCGAGGGCCGGTGGCGACGCCGCCGGGGCGCTTGGCCATTTCACGAAGGCAACGCAACTCGACGAGACGTTTGCCGAGGCGCATTTCCAGATCGGAGCAAGCCGGGTGGAGGCGGGCCGGATCGCCGAGGCGACGGCGAGTTTCGAGCGGGCGGTGTCGCTCCAGCCGGACCTGCCGCAGGCGCGGTTCAATCTCGTCACCGGGCTGCTTAAACAGGAACGATACCGCGACGCGCTCGGCCATCTCGAGGCGTTGGCCGCGGAAAAACCGGACGACATCCAGGTCCAGCGTTATCTCCAGTTCGCCCGCGCAAAACTCCGCGAAGCAGCCAAGCCGAAGCCGTGATTTCAGGCCTCCGCTAGAGATCATCAGATGCTTTGCCCCACTCACCCTGACCTCTCCGGTGTGGGAATAGCAAACTGCCGAATCAGAGAGTGACCATAGGATTTTAAAATGCGCTTGGCCAAGCTCACCTTCTCCCAACGGGAGAGGGCTGGGTGAGGAAGAAGGCAAACGATTTTTTTTGGAGGCGGTGATTAGGGCTCCCGCAATTCCGTTGCGGCTGCGTTGGGCTTCGGCTAAAAACCCGGCGGTTATGTGGCGGCTCTTCAAGGAATGCCTCTCCTTTGCGTGGCGCGAGAAGAAGTGGTGGCTGATCCCGCTGATCGTGGTGCTGGTGTTGCTGGCCGCGCTCATCCTGTTCAGCACCGGCTCCGCGCTGGCGCCGTTCATGTATCCCTTCATGTGAGCCCGGGCGCATGCGCACTCTTCTCGGCATCTCCGCTTACTACCACGACTCAGCCGCCGCGCTGCTGGTCGACGGCGGGATTGTTGCCGCCGCTCAGGAGGAACGCTTTTCGCGCCGCAAAAACGACGAACGCTTTCCTGTTCACGCCGTCGGTTTTTGTTTGAAGCAGGGCGGCATCGGGCTGGCTGACGTGGACGCCGTCGTGTTTTACGACAAACCGGTCGTGAAATTTTCGCGGATGCTCGAGAGTTTTTTGGCCATCGCGCCGGCCGGTTTGTTGGCGTGGCTGCGGGTGCTGCCCACCTGGCTCTCGGAGAAACTCAACCTGCGCCAAACCATCCGGGACGAACTCGACGGCCTGCCTGCCGAGTGCCCGATCCTGTTCACCGAGCATCACGTCGCGCACGCGGCCAGCGCGTTTTATCCGTCGCCGTTCGATCGCGCCGCCATCCTCACGGTGGACGGCGTGGGCGAGTGGGCCACGACGACGATCAGCCGAGGCGCGGACAACCGCATCGAGATGTTGAGCGAGCTTCACTTTCCGCACTCACTGGGTCTGATCTACTCGGCGTTCACGGCGTACTGCGGGTTTCGCGTCAACTCCGGCGAGTACAAGCTGATGGGCCTCGCGCCGTACGGCGAGCCGCGTTTCGCCGGTGCGATTTACGAAAACATGATCGACCTGAAGCCGGACGGCTCATTCCGGCTGAACATGGACTGCTTCGGTTTTCTCCGGGGAGCCAGCATGACCAACCGCCGGTTCGAGCAGCTGCTGGGCGGGCCGCCGCGCGATCCCGAGTCGCCGTTCGAGCAGCGGCACATGGACGTCGCCGCCTCGGTGCAGGAGGTCGTCAGCGAGGCGATGTTGCGCCTGGCCAGGCAGGCCCGCGAGGTGACCGGCGAACACCGGCTCTGCCTCGCCGGCGGCGTGGCGCTCAACTGCGTGGCCAACGGCAAACTGCAGCGCGCCGGGTTGTTCGACGAGATCTGGATTCAGCCGGCCGCCGGGGACGCCGGTGGCGCGCTCGGCGCGGCCCTTGAGGCGTGGCGGCAATACAAAAACACCCAGCCGAAAGAGGAGGGCGAGCCTGCTTGGCCAGGCGCGGGCGGCGACGCGATGCGCGGCAGCCTGCTTGGCCCGGAGTTTTCAGAGGCGGAAATCCGTCAGGCGCTCGAGGCGCACGGCGCGGTGTTTGAGCAACTCAACGAGGCCGCGATGCTCGAGCGCGCTGCCGAGTTGTTGGACAGCGGCGCGGTGCTGGGCTGGTTTCAGGGGCGGATGGAGTTCGGGCCGCGCGCGCTGGGTGGGCGCTCGATTCTGGGTGATGCCCGCTTGACCTCGATGCAGTCGGCCATCAATCAAAAGGTCAAGTTCCGCGAATCGTTCCGGCCGTTCGCCCCGGCGGTGCTTGAGGAGCGGGCGGCCGATTATTTCGACCTCACGGCCGAGTCGCCGTATATGCTGCTGGTGGCCGACGTGGCGCAGGGCCAACGCCTGGCCGGGCCGGCGGACGAGCCGCCTGGTTTCGAGCGGTTGAAGCACGAGCGCTCGACGCTGCCCGCGGTGACGCACGTGGACGGCTCGGCGCGCGTGCAGACCGTGGGACGCGAACGGCACCCGCTTTTTTGGCGTCTGCTCAGGCAGTTCGAGCAGCGCACCGGCTGTGGTGTGCTGCTGAACACCTCCTTCAATGTGCGTGGCGAGCCGGTGGTCTGCACGCCGGATGACGCCTATCGGTGTTTTGTGAACACTGCCATCGACTGGCTGGCCATCGGGCCGTTTTTGCTCAACCGCGAACTGCAGCCGGTGGAGAAACCGCGGCCCACCTTCGACTCCATCCCGGACTGATGCGCATGCGATTCAAGGACACACCACGCGAACGGCGGAAGTTTCTGCTGTCGCTTTCCGTCATGCTGTCCGTCGTGGTGGCCGTGTTGCTGTGGCGGGCAATCATCCCTTGGCCAAGCGCCTGGCTGGCGTGGGGGACAGTCGCGGTGCTACTGTGCGTTGGCTTGTTTTGGGAGGCCGCGGGCCGGCGCGTCCACCGGGCGGGGATGACGCTTGGCTTCTGTATGGGCCGGGTGTTTGGCACGCTGTTTCTTATTTTGCTCTTTTTCGTTGTGCTGCTGCCGCTTGGCCTGACGCTGAGGCTGTTCGGGAAGGATCTGCTGCAGATGCGAAAATGGCCGCCCGTCGCCGAGTCGTACTGGAAGATTCCCCGCCCGCCCGGCTCACTCGACCGGATGCACTGAAAGTTGAAACTCCGATCAACGGGTCGCTTTTGACAACAGGCTCTTTGAGACGGTGATGGCGGGTGATTTCGCGTCGGGGGTGGCCTTGGTGGTTTCGCCGTCGGCGTCGAAATCGACCGCTGCGGCGCCTGATGCCCAGGCGTTGCCTCCGCCGACTCCGGCCTTTTGGGTCACGTCTTCGAAGCGAAATCCGTCCCGCTGCAGGAACAGGCCGTTCTTGTCCGGCCCGTTGGCCAGGAAAAGGTCCGG
>Ga0066833_10000721_pt1 | contig 13459 bp, 10 predicted proteins | sample ETNtaG_13_FD_66728 | JGI IMG/M metagenome (GOLD analysis project Ga0066833, IMG submission 66728) | Marine microbial and viral communities from oxygen minimum zone, Eastern Pacific Ocean - ETNP201306PF47B | ecosystem: Environmental > Aquatic > Marine > Oceanic | place: Pacific Ocean: Eastern...
AGAAGAAGTAATATTAATATCTTTTAGTTTATCTCTTAATGTGTCAGATGATTTGACACCCCCCTGTTCGATCCCTTGACACACAGGAGTTACCTCCACCAGTTCCTCATTCTCCTGTGGCTGTATATCGGCCTCTATACGCTCTTTAAGCGCTTCAACTTCCTGTTGAAGGTGCTTGATCTCTTGTGCACCCATAGTCTCTTCAGTGGCCATTTCATGCTGATATCGCATCTTCTTAACATCTTCTGAGGTAACCTTGTAGGCGGTTAGTCTATAACGGTACCTACCCGACTTGTCATCCAGTTGTTTCTCCAGTAGACCGAACCCTATAAGTTCTTCTACAAGGTTATTGATGGTAGGTCTCTTGACTCCACACCTATCTGCTAGCACCTGTTGAGATACGGGTATAGTCCAGCCGGAGAGTAGCTGATGATCGAACTTACGCTGCTTCAGTTTCAGGTTGCGATACCGATCAATCACCAACAGCAGCTTAATATGGTTACCCTTTAGCTGTGGAAAGACTTCACTATCGATAAGATGGTATGGAATGGCACAGAAAAAGAATGGGATCTGATCAGTTTGGGAGAGGGTGAATGGGGATGCATTTACATCTTGGGTATGCATTGTAGCAGTCATAGTAACATTTCCTTGCTATAAATATAACTTGCAACGGAATTCCACATCTGCTACAATATGGTTTGTCAATGCCACATTGCAACGGATACACAGAACTCCGTTTAATGTATTAGAAGCTTGAAGCTTCTCGAAGAATCCCAAGTTAGACGCTTGGGATTTTTTGGTTTATGTAACTATTCTATACCATCCTGTTAAATACAACAAGCACATTCTTACTTCAAGGCATTATTCAGATACCGGCTGTGCAGGTTCAGCAGGAGTAGCCTCTAATTGAACCTGAATTCCATTGAAATCAAAAAAGTCAGAAAGATAAATGATTTTACCAGCATCATTAAATTCTATAACTGCATGCCACTTATTAAAAACCTGCTTGCCAGTTTCCACGTGAATTGGCATCCACGTGCCATACACTGCAACAACATTTGGATTATCATTTTGAGGATAAACAGAGCCGCCAAAAAAGCCATTGCTTTTTTCACGTGTCAAACCTATCCCTTCATGGAAGATGATATCATTAAAAGTATCATACCACCATTGTGTACCTTCCCTTATTCCTTCCTTATTGACTAACACGTTACCATTGTAGTGTGGTGGATGGTGCTGTACGTCATCTGCCATGAGATCCATCTGTGCATCCAGATCTTCGTCTGCCATGCCCTGCATCCAAGCTTTTGTTGTCGCTACATTCCGATCAAAAATCTCTTGCTTCTTTTGACTTTCGTTTTCATGGTGCGCTGCCATAATCATCATGCCAACAGCTATCATAAGTACAACACTAATGGACTTGTAAAACATACTTCTCATAATCGATATTCTCCTTAGAATCAAGTGTTATTATTAACTAACCCTACCTATCGATAGACCTGATAAGACTGATAACAGAACATTCTTACCTTACTCAGCTGTACTGGAATCAGCTTGGCTTCGGTGGGTCTACTCCCAGTTCCCACCATAAATTCAGTGTATCCCACATAGTATAGGAATCCACTATCTTGCCTTTCGCAAAGGTCAATATGAAAATTCCTTTATTTATCACTTTCTTGCCTGTGGCTGCAACTCCCATAAACTCTCCTTGATGTGTAGCATTGAACGTCCACCGTACTGTCACCTTATTGTCGCCAGCGATAATTTCATCTATTATTATCTTACAATCAAAGGCAGTTCGGACAGCTACCAGATATTGCTTCAGTTCTTCAATACCATTGGTAACAACGCCTGCACTTGGTGCTTCTGTGAAAACAATATCTGGTGCACAAATTTCATCTGCCACAGACAGATCACCTGTATTAAAGACTTCTATGAAACGATTGGCCATAGCTACATTATCAACATCATTACGTGCTGCCATAATTAGTATTCTCCTTAGAATTTATGGGTTCTTACCGTTTGTCGGTGTTTGTTTGACTTTACAACTGGCCTGCTGCAAGGATTCGCTTTAACCATTTAGGCTGGTGTCAGGGCTTTCTCGACCGCGTCCCCAGGCATGAGATTCAAGGTCACTAGCATGGGAATAAAATCGACCGAGTTATAACCTGCCAAAATTTGACCATCGCGAATGTGAATAATAATCATCCCACTGAGTGTTACGGGGGTGCCGGAGGCCCGATGTACCATTGTTCCGGTCCACCTTGAAGCCTCTTTGTCTCCGCTTACAACTAGGTCCTCCACGGTGATTTGAATATCACTAAAAGCCGCCGTAAAGGCAGCATGAAAGCCGTACCAGCCAGGTTTGCCTTCGATTGGATCACCAACGCCATAGGAAACATGCTCATCGGCAACTAGTTCGTCAATGACCGTCGTATCTAGTTGGTTCCACACCCTTTCCATAAATGTCTCAGTAAGAGTTTCAAAAGTTTTTTGGCTCATTTCTCTCTCCTTTCAGAACATACGAATTACCGTCACCAAGTGAGGTAAGATTGATACTCCATAGCATAATATATACATTTAACTATAACACGATACTATCCTGCTGAATACAGCAAGTACATTCTTACACCGTATCTCCTCTATCCGCACGCGGTATCTGCATTGTAGTCTACACAAACATGAAACACATGATGACTCATTTGCGTTTTTTGAAACAAATGAATCAATTGACATAGGTGAATCAAATGTGGCTCTCAATTGACGAAGCATGTAAAAAACTGAAAGTGTCCCGAAGCACACTTCAAAGACGCTTAAACGCTGAAGAAATAAAATCAAAAAAAGAATACGGAAAACGATTAGTCTGGTGTGAAGGAAGTAATTCAAACCAATCAAATGATTCAGAAATAACCCAACCAAAACACCCAAATAAGTCAAAACATTCACCAAAACATTCAAATGAGTCACACCAAAATGAACCAACTGACCCAAATGACACTTTTGACTCAGCTGCTTATCTAAAAAGCAGGCTTGAAATAGCAGAAAAAAGATACGAGGATTTCCTTAAAGAGCTCATCGAAGAACGTGAACGAAATGATGATGAAAGAAAAAGAACCGACACCATTATAATGCAACTTACCCAACAGCTTGAGCGTACACAAATGCAGTTGGAAGACCTACGTGAGACCAAGACACTGTGGCAGCGTGTGAGGTCTGTCTTCATACCCAATTCTGCGTAGCTTCCTCTTTCCTAACTAATTAGGTCATGATGTATTATGGCCATAACCCCAACGGAGTTACTCAATTACACGTATCTTGAAGAAGCATCCGAAGGATTTCTAGCTGCGCTTGTAACGAATTGATTTAAAAACATACTATTAAAGAGAAGGCCTAAGATCTATCTCTACCGAATCGAATCTGAAAACTATCTGATATGATTTCTCTCACCAAATAAATATGCCATAATACTCGAAATCAAAAGGAGCCTATTGACAAAAATATCGCTTTACTGCTAGGCCAAAAATTCAATGGTGGGTTTCATTGTCAAAGATAGATAAAAAACTAATGAATAAGCAAAAAAAACAAATTGCAGAGTGCTTGACAACGGCAGACCTTTGGGAATTGATGATGAAGCGAGTTCCCCCAATCGTATCCGAGTACTTCCGTGGTGGAGCAGATGATGAGACGACATTACGTGGAAACGTACGGGCGTTTCAACAGTCGATGACTACTGCATATGGAGCGTTAAGCTTTTCTTCACTAGACCTAAACACAACAGTCGTTGGTCACAGTTTAGCCGTTCCTTGGTACATTGCCCCAGTGGGGAGTTTACGAGCACTGTATCCAATGGGAGATGCAGTTGCCTCTCAAGTGGCTGGGGAGTTTGGCACAGTAATGACCCTGTCCACCCTTTCGGGAACACCAATGGAATCTGTTACGGAAGCCTCTGACAGAAATTGTTGGTTTCAGCTTTACCTATGTGGTGGACGTGAGACGGCATTAAGGGGTATTGAGCGCGCAAAACGGGCAGGATTCACTGCGCTTGTCTTGACCATTGACACAGGTGTATCTGGGTTGCGAGCACTACATGCTAGAATGAAACCGATGCAAGTAACGGGGCCTTTTCGTGGCCTAAGCTTAGGAGGCCGACTGAAACTTGCTGCTCGTAAGCTGATGCTCGCTCCGCAAATGCTTCCTCATCTGTCATGGGTTATAGATCATTTTCGGGACGGAGGATTGATGCAGTTTGTAAATGTGATTGATGAACAGGGCCAACCAATGCCCTATGCGGATATCGGGGTACAACTTGCGGCTTCAGCCGTCACATGGAACGATTTAAAGTGGATCAAAGAGGCTTGGGGCGATGAAAAACCGCTGATTGTGAAAGGCGTACACTGTGCTTACGATGCCCGGAAAGCCGAGGAAATGGGGGCATCGGGGGTAATTTGGTCAAATCATGGGGGGCGACAACAGGACCGAGTCCCGCCAACACTCCATATAGTAGAACAGGAAATGCCCCTTGTGGGTGACACTCAACTAGACTTTATGATGGATGGAGGCGTTCGCAATGGTACCGATGTCCTAATTGCCCTTTCTTATGGTATCAAGGCCGTTGGTATCGGACGCGTGACAGCGGCCGGAATCGGAGCCGGGGGGCACGTGGGCCTGACTCGTGCGTTTGAGATTATGGAGTCTGATCTAGACCGAGCTATGCGTATCGTTGGGGTGCAAAGCGTGGCAGAAATCCATACCCGTGGTGCAGATATTCGTCGTGAAAGCCAATTGCATGGCGATGGTCATCTGCCACCCATTGTGTTCTAGCTCGGACTCCTACAACTAAACATTTTTCATTCAGAATGCGAATAGTCGATAAATTCGTATCGACAAAGGATCAAAGCAAGTCAATTGGATGATGACACAAGATGTAAGTTCGGGCGTATTGAATTATGGTTGTTTCCTGGGTCAGGATAAGCCTAGCCTGGGACTTGGATCAGATAGTTCCTCTATCAACTTCTCAGACAGTTCAACTCCCACTCCCTTATTCAGAAAGGCCACAAAACCTAGATAATACTCCCTTTAACTAGAAAAAAGTACCATGCCATGGTTATATGAGGTGGAAATTCTGCGGGAAATACTACGGAGATTCTTCGGAAATATGACGGAAATATGACGGAAAATTCTCTGGATAAACAAAAACTTATAGATGTAAGAATTGTGGTAATCAGTATACTGAAGCGATTCTAAAACCAATCTGATTCCCTTGGGTTCCTCTAAACAAGGAGGTCGTGTGGAAAGAGACTAACCATCAGTCATGTTTTCCTCCTACTTAGTCTACCTTGTATTTTAGTTTTAACTCATGAACCATGTTGGCCCGCAATCCCATCATACCAAACACGGCTTAAGTATCAATTTCAGTTTCCGTAACAGTTGACTCTAAACATCCATTACTCTAACAACAACAGGACAACAACACAACAACAAGGATTTCAAATTGACAGTCAAGGAATACGCAGATAAGCACCAACAAATGGTAAAGTAGTAAGTACTGTGCGATGCACGGAAAATGGTAATTATTTTGATCCTGACACACAACGAAAACCGTAGTCGGTGTTGGTATACGAGGGATCGACGAAGTAGTTGCGGCCAGCTACACGCAGGCTATTCGTACTAAGGTCCCAAGAACCGCCCCGCAAAACACGGTACTTTTTGTCTTCGTCAGACCAATCCTAACACCATTCCCAAACGTTACCTGCCATATCATATAAACCATATCTATTAGGACGAAAACTATCTGAAGATGCAGTCGTTTCATCCCACCAATCCTTACTTAAAGTACCCTCACAATTAGCATACTCACGTGCAATACTTCCATCATCCCCCCACATTGTGACAATATCTTCAGATAAAGTCATAAAAAATATTGATAAGTCAGTTATAGTATGATAAAATTGTAATTGTATAGGTTACATCAATTACACTGATTACAGGTAAAAAACGTATAAAAGTTTTCAGCAATTCGCTAATAACAATACCGGTTTACTAACCAATAATTATACTTAGGGCCGAACCGGGTGTCGGTCTGGAATTCCCTACCCTGGAAACGGAGAATTCTAACTATGCCAAGTCAGCAAGAACCAGTATCTAACCAAGCTTTGTCAGCGAATACAGCGGGGGTTTTATTGTCTGCCTCTGTTCAGCTTGCTCCGAATACCTACTTTCACTCGTACCGAGTTTATGGGTGAAACCGACCCCAAAGACGATTACTACTCAAAAGAGCAGGACGCTTACAATGTTCGCTCGCAAAAGATCACTAATAGTAGGAGAATAGAAAAATGAGCGAAAATAATTTCCCTAAGCTTCACAACGCCATGTGGCCCGGGCTCATCGGTAAGGGTGACGAGGAAGGGCAGGAGCCACCGATCAGTCTCGAGCGCATGCTTGACCTGACCGCTGCCGCCGAAGTGGACGGGCAGAAATTCGAGGGCATCGATTATTTCCTGTTTCTACCGCACACCGATCCCAATGCCAGTGACGACGAATTGAAGGCTATCGCCGACCTGATCGCCAGCAAAGGCTTCGACGTGGGTTCGCTGGTGGCTCCGATATGGCCGGGGACGGTGGGAGATTCAGCTATGGGAGACGACGAACAACAGGCCAAGTTTCTGGAATCGGTGAAGATGGCTTGCCGCATCGCTGGCGTTTTCAACGACCACGGTGTTCGCAAAGGTGGGGTGATTCGAATTGATTCCGCTGAGTCCAGTGTGGAACAGTGGCGCGAGGATCCCGGTGCCAATACCGCTCGCATCATCAAGACCTTCAAGAAGGCTGCGAAAATCGCTGCTGACCACGGCGAGCGGCTCGCCGCCGAAGGCGAGATTTGCTGGGCCGGCATGCACAGCTGGAAGGACATGCTGGATATTCTCGAGGGGGTTGGAATGCCGGAGACACTCGGCTTCCAGGCCGACCTGGCCCACACCTATCTCTACACCATGGGCTACAACGCGCCCGAGCACGCGCTCCTGCAGGATGGCTATTCCGCCGAGGAATTCCAGGCCGCCTATACGGAGATGACCGACAAACTGCGCCCCTGGACGATCGACTTCCATGTCGCCCAGAACGATGGCGAGGTGCACGGTGAAGGCTCGCACGACAAGACAGGCAAGCACTGCCCGGCGGATGACCCCAACGGCAAGCTCGACATCACCGATTGTTCTGGCTACTGGCTGAAGGATGCTCCCTCCCGTGGGATTCGGCACATTTGCTGGGACGGCTGCATGTTCCCCAATGCGACGCTCGAGAGCCCTAAGACCTGGAACACTATTCTCGAGGCGATGATGGATGTTCGCGACGAACACGGTTGGGCTGAATAGGCGGTTGCCTTCGCCCGGTTAAGTTCACCCCCAGATTGTCGCCACTAACGATGTTCCCGAAGACCAGTTTTGCGCCGTCAATCTCTTCGTTTTCATCTGGATCGCAGGCGGTGCCCCTTCCGTCAGACACCCCTTTACTAATGGGATTTTATTAGCTTCTTTTAAACAGAAAAGCTCCTAATGATAGTTTCATCAAATGTCCACTACAGCTTTGAAAGGTAGTCCAGTGGAAGGGTCCATTAATAACTGATATCACTGCATTAGTAATGTCCGCTAGAGATGTAATCGTAAGATAAACAGCAATACATGAAAAGATTATTTTCTGTAGGTCTTTTAAATTAAAGCCACATTCTATGTCTGAATTCTCTTTGAACATAAAACTTGAAATATTCTTGCTAAACTTAATTAAAAGAATACCAAAAATAAGATTAAAAGCGAACATACTCAAATTCATCATGAGTACAGAATAAGATTCTTCAAAGGCTTCAGGAGATTCTCTTTTTTGGAGCCAAAAAAACAAAAATTGGAACAATTTCGAATGATGCGACAATAAAATATAAGCCCATTAATTTTATTGCTAGTTTTGATATATCTTGACTTTCCATATTTCCTCCCTAATTGCCAATTATTGTTGTATTTAAGTTTTAACTTAAATACATATACTAAAGTCTAGGCTTATGTACAACACGATCTGGCTATAGCTGGATTCTTACTGCGACTTAAGTCTATATGTATTAAACATTCTATCTTAAATACAACAAGTCCCATCATAACTTCCAATCTACCGATCTGTATTTTCTTTTAGATAATACAGCAAATAGTAACAGAAGAAGATCACAATTGTGCACAGTTGTGATCCGTATTATCCCATAAAGAGTTAGTACAACGTTCGATAAATACTAAGGACAATCTTTAGTTCTTATAACGACAATATTCACCTGTTTTTCTTTCCAAGTGATGCTAGGTAGGCCACCAAATCTCCTGCCTCTTCGATAGTCAGTAAATTTGCCATAGGAGGCATGATGGAGAGGTGGGACCGCCGGCGTGATTTTATCTCATCTTGGCGGAGAGTAATTGATTCACCATTAGCCGATGTGACGAGAACAACCTGGTAACGATCTTCTGAGACCAAGATACCGGAAATCGTTGGCCCGTTTGTCGGGGACAGTAAAATTGTTTCATAGCCTGCTACGATCTTGGCACTGGGCGATACAATCGATTCAAGCAAATACTCCCGGCTATGTCGACTTCCCACACCGGCCAGATCAGGACCAAAAGTTCCACCCGTTGGGCCATCTATTACATGACAGGTAATACATTTTAACTTAGAATAAAAGAGTGACTTTCCCCGTTCTGCGTTGCCACCTGACAACGACGCCTGGTAGGTTTCGATTGGGTTGAGAGCTCGCAACGCTAGTTCCTGGTCGGAAGGAATCTGACTAATCCACTGACTGATCAGGTTCGCTCCTTCTTCATCCACACCCTTTCTACCCACAGGCGGCATCATAACACTCGGGTCAATAGAGCGGATGCGAAAGAGAAGAAACGAATTCCGAGGCACTCCCGGTTCAATGCTAAAGTGATACCCGCCAGATCCAGACCCCGTGGCAACAGGTGGTTTATAAACACCAAACTTAACAGGCATACTCTGTTCAATTGACAAATCCAGACCCGACATGATGGCAGAACCATCAGGGTTGTGGCAGGAGGCGCAATTAACATCTAGCCAGATCCGAGCTCGATCGTTGACAGATCCAGAGGCTGGATCTGTCCAAACTGGAGATTTGGGCACTGAATCCAGATCTTCAGGCAGACCGCTGAGGTATCCTATTTCGGTCCAATAGACAAGCTGGTTTTTACCAGACTGAACGGAGTTATGGTTGAGATACCGGGCTTTGGTGCCGATGGGTTGTACTTTATCCCCAATATTGTGGCACTGTTTACACTGGTTCATGTTTGGCGTATCAAAAAACTCAGATTTGGGTTCGCTTGCTACTTGTGTTCTAGCACCAACCACTACCCGACGGGCATCCCCTTCTTCAGCATCCCACAAATAGGGAACAGCCATCCATCCCCAAGTTTGATGAATTAGCAAGCGGATCTCAATCAATTGCTCATCCTTGGCAACATCGCCAGAAGCATTCCGGGTAGTGAGCACCTGAACTAGTATCGTCCCGACTGGAAACTCAAAGATCTCTTTCTCACGATAGCCAACCTGGGCATCCGGGGGCAAATACAAATAATAACGTGATTGGGCGCCATCAACAAAATGTGAATTATTCAGTGTATAGGAGATAACACCCTGATTCGGCTGAAGGATGGTATGGTGTAATACCGTATCGGTCGAGTTGTGTTTTGCATTTGATGACAAATCTGAGTTGATAGTGAACAGATTGTATTCGGATATCATTTTGACCGGGCGACGCGCGTCGATATCTAGATGAACTGAGGTCTCTTTTTCCTGGGAACTACAACCGACCATAATCAGAGAAACTAGCATGCAGAGGGAGGAAACAGCCCCCCAGACAACAGGGGCACTCCGGACTAGCTTATTTAGAAGCATAGGTCTAAACGATTGTGACACTTTAATCGCTTTCAATAATCGCTTTCAATCCTTGAAAATGAGCCGCTTTCTGTTGGTCCATGACTGATTGCAATTCTGCCATTGCCGGGAACGTCATCTGACTGATCCACTCTGAGATTAATGCCACGCCTTCCCGATGTTCCAGACTTCTGCCCACAATTGGCATTCTGACGCCTGGATCGATAGACTCTAACCGATGTAACAACAAGGATCCCCCTGGCCTACCAGGTTGAATGGCAAACCTAGCATTTCCCGCCCCTCGCCCAGCTGCCACTGGGGCCTTAAAAACCCCATATCGAACCGGAGTCTGCTGTTTGTAGGTTAAGTCCAACCCCGACGTGTGGGCCAGGCCGCCTGGCCGATGACAATTGGCACAATTCATATCCAGATACGCCCGGGCCCGTTCTTTCACAGTGCCAGTGTCGGGATCATTCCAAACAGGAACCTGTGGGATCTGCTCCAGATCCTCCTCCATTCCGTCTAGGTAACCAATCCTGCTCCAGTGCAAAAGTTGGTTCTCCACCCATCTGTTGGCGGGTGCCAAGCCAACGGCATCGTTATAAGTTCCCTCAGAATAGTCAAAGTTTTTATTGAGATATTGCGCCTGAATGGGTCCCAACGGTGTGATAGTGCCGTTGATTTGGTGACATTGGTTGCACTGGTTCCGGTTCGGCATCAGGTAGAGATGTTGTCTCTTTTGACCGTCATAATGAACCCAAGAGACCTCAATTTCCCCCCCCAGCAAAGAGAGGTAGGCTTCGGTAGTCTCCTTATTCCAGATGTATTGCAACCCGATCCACCCCTCTTCCTTTCGGAGCAGTAGGCGTGTTTCAATGATCTGTTCTCCTCGCGCAGGTTGACGGATATCATTGAGATATCCGACGGTAAGAATAATGACAGCACCGACTGGAAACTCAAGTTCATGACGTCGATAAACAATCCTTTTGCCCTCCGGCAACCAAATAAATCGATGCAGGTTAGCGTAATCAGCGAAATGAGGCGTGTTTAAGTCGTAGGGAATAACCCGATCGTTGGGTACTTGCCTTTTGGGATCTTTGAACAGGTGATATCTGCTGATCCGCCTAGCTGGCGGATCAGCAGGATTCAGGCGAACTGGGGGAAAGTCACCACCGGCAACAGGGTCGGACTGAGTACACCCGACAATACTCAACAGCAGCCAAACGGAAGTAACAACTCCGTAGGCAGTTTGAATCATCTGCCTAATCAAGTTGAAGTGTGAATACATGGATTGGCAAACCTACGTTAACATCCTCGACTGTAACTCAGCGACTTTTTCTGCACTTTATATTATTCGATGCCAGCTATCGCAACCGGTTCAACGGGGGGCAGCGTGCCACTATAGTAGGCTAAATCGCGTTTCACTTGCGCTTTGGTCAGATCAGTCAAGGTTGCCAATCCCCCCATATTGGCAAAAGAGATCGAAGTCCGACCTCTGGATATCGGTTCTCCATCCCTCCCTTCTTTTGCCGGCAACACGGTATTGCTGTGAATGTAGATCCGGAACTCTGCGGGAATATCACCATCGACCAATTTCTGTGGGTCGACAACACCATCCCAAACAATATCCGGGATAGGCCTTCCCAAAACTAGGTCCATCAATTCCCCCCCATCACCAAGGGGATCATATCCGCCGCTGCCAAAAGTGTTATGATGAATATGAATCGCTTCAGGGAAAGGATAGTAATTGGGATCTTTAATGGCTATACCGCTTGAAAAGTAGCTGGTCACCAGCAAATTGACGGTTCCATGCTCACGGATCTCGTTGTCAAAGATTTCCACATTTGCATTAGCCATTACCATGATACCAGTACCGGTGGGGACATTGGCCACCATGTTCCCTTCAGGGGCAAAGTTCAAGGTATTGTTATCGTATACTTGGTTGCCGAACAGACGAATATCGTGTCCACGTTGCTGGGGGATATCCGGCAGGTCAAAGACCAGAATCCCACCGGTATTATGCCTAGCGATGTTACCGAAGGCATCCGCGCCATAACAATTTTCAATTTCGATGCCGGCCACATTGTACTCGGCTCTACAGTTCCTGATGATGATATTCTGCGATTGGCCCACATAGATGCCCGAATCTGATCCGCCGATGGCGATACACCCTTCAACCAGTACATTTTTGGAACTCACCGGATAGATCCCATAGGCACCATTCGTCTTTTTGGGACCGCCGGTCCACTCCGCCCGAACACGTCGGATGATAATATTGTTGGCCGCATAAGACTTTAGCCCGTTCCCTTTGGTATCCTCGATAGCCAGATCCTCTACCAGGACGTTGTCGCTGGTAATGTATAATCCCTCAGCACCCGCCTCCTGATGCTTAAAACTCAAAATTGTTTCATCCATGCCTCTTCCACGCAGAGTCACTCGATCAACATCGAGAGAAAGCCCAGAAGTGAATTCAAAAATACCGGCTTCAAACTGAATCACGGTCTCCGGTTCAGCCAGAATGAATTCCTCCTGCACCTCCATTTGGATATCGGCACCAGGTTTAAAAGTAACGATAGTCGATGCCTGTTTGGATTTTTGGCAATTTGTCAGACCACAAGCCACAAGTATCCCAATAATAACATGACACCACATTTTTCTCGTCATCAGCCGTTTCCTAAATATCCACCCATCTAAATCATATACCATATTGCCTCTGCTGTTTCATTATTAACTGAGTATGTTGAGGTACTCCATCCCCTGATGGTGCTTGTGCCCAGCGTCTGGCCGAAATAAGGACCTGGACTGCTACCGCTGAAGAAGCACCCAAATTATCATTTACCACCACTTCAAATCCACCAAGGCTCCATTATCAGCACTTTCATCTCCTTGGTTCTTGAGATCGTCCAAGGTAATCTCAATTTCGGGTGTGATGACCGTGTTAACAGGGGCAGAAAATAGTTCAGTGCTAACCAATGTCGTCAATGCCAATAGGATAAATGTCAATCGTTTAATGATTATATCCCTTCCTTACAAATCAGACGTGCTATCCAAGATTTTATTTTGTCTAGTTTCATCATCAATCACCTTCCAACGGAGTTATTGGTCAAGAAGCATTTGAGCCATGTGTTGTACTTGTTGCTTTCCCAGTTGCTGAACAAGTTTAGGTTTCCTGATATTAACACGATGGAGAGTATCCTTCAAATTCAGCGGTTTCCCAGTTTACATGAGAGGTTAAATGTTAGTGCGGAGATAGCTATGCAGCTGCTGTTTAGCCTCCTGATGAAAGGAAGACCCGTCAGCTATAGCAGGATTATCAGTGACTTGGGCCATAGCCATGTTGAGATACTCTAATCCTTTGTGATGTTTAAGGTACCAGTTAGGAGTATCAGGAGTATCCACATGCAGCTGAATGCAGGCCTTTAGTACATCGATAGCCTGTTGCCTGTTGAGGTTGTAGTCGCTGATAAGAGCAGCCAGACACCTTTTGAAATTATGAAACCTGTATTGGTGGTGACTGCCGTAACCTCCTTACCATCAGTGCCTGTGA
>Ga0066833_10000722_pt1 | contig 13455 bp, 9 predicted proteins | sample ETNtaG_13_FD_66728 | JGI IMG/M metagenome (GOLD analysis project Ga0066833, IMG submission 66728) | Marine microbial and viral communities from oxygen minimum zone, Eastern Pacific Ocean - ETNP201306PF47B | ecosystem: Environmental > Aquatic > Marine > Oceanic | place: Pacific Ocean: Eastern...
GCCTGGAGTGCCGGAACGTTTGACTTTTCCTGCTTACTCTTTCGAGGCTTCCTGACTAACTGATTAATTGTCGGCATTTTCTACTCAAAAAATGGTCATAATTCGTCGAATTTTCTCGGTTGCCCTTATTGATTTAGCCCCGAAAAGACGCGCGATATTAGTGTTGATAGTGGTTAATGTCAAGAAGGATTGCGCCTCTATCCTCAACTTGCCGTTTCTTCCTCGAAAATTTCGTTTTCAAGCCCTATTTTCAGCTCTTCTTCAGCCTGAGACTGGCTCTCGGCAAGTGCCATGTCGATCTGATGCTCCTGGTGGAGTCTTTCGGCTCTTTTGCGACGACGCTCCTCATGGTAGGCAAGCCCGGTTCCCGCTGGGATCAGCCTTCCGACAATGACGTTCTCTTTCAGCCCTCTTAGTCGATCCATCTTGCCAAGGATCGAGGCTTCTGTCAGAACTCGTGTCGTCTCCTGGAATGATGCCGCTGAAATAAAGGACTCTGTCAGCAGTGAAGCCTTGGTAATTCCAAGCAGAACCGGCTTAAAGGTAGCTGGTTTCTTGCCCTCAGCTTCAATCCGCTCATTTTCTTCAAGCACCCGTGTGCGCTCCTCCTGATCTCCGGAGAGAAAATGGGTATCCCCTGTGGACTCAATCCTGACTTTACGCAACATCTGACGAACAATGACCTCAATGTGCTTGTCATTGATCTTCACGCCCTGGAGTCGATAGACATCCTGCACCTCGGTCACCACAAAGTTAACCAGCTCCTCAACATTCTTGTGTTCAACGATTTCCGCCATGATGGGTGGTCCTTCAACCACCATCTGGCCCTCTTCCACCGTCTCACCTTCGAAAATATCGATCCGAAGCTCTTTGGAGATCAGTTGCTCGTGGGTCTCGCCGTCCGAATCTGTGATCACCAGTCTTTGCTTGCCCTTGGTCTCTTTTCCATAGGAGACAACACCTGTTGATTTCGCCATGACTCCAGGGTTCTTCGGTTTGCGTGCCTCAAAAAGCTCCACAACACGAGGCAGGCCGCCCGTGATATCCCGGGTCTTTGATGACTCTTGAGGGATCCTGGCGAGCACATCACCTGCTGAAACAGTTTTTCCATCCTCGACCATCACTATGGCGCCGGCCGGGAGCATGTAATGGGCAGGGATATCGGTGCCGGCAAACGACATTGACTCACCCTTGTCATCGGTTAATGCGATGGTGGGATGAAGCGTCTGAGCCGACCCTCGCCGATCCTTGGGATCGATCACGGTACGATGACTCAAGCCGGAGAGCTCATCGGTCTGAACATTGATGGTTGCATCATCAATCAGGTCAATAAATGCTATCTTGCCTCCAACATCAGTGATGACAGGGTGTGTATGGGGATCCCAGGATGCCGCCAACTGTCCTGCCTTGACCTTTTCACCATCCTTGATCGTCAGCTCTGAACCATAGGGCACTTTGTAACGTTCACGGTCAACACCGTGCTCATCCTTGATCACCAGCTCCCCTGACCGGGTGACAACCACATCCCGACCTGCTGAGTTCCTGGCAACCTTGATCTTGTGCAGACTGATTGTCCCGTTGTTATTGGTCTCAACACTGCTGACTGATGCTTGTGCCGATGCTGCACCACCAATATGGAAGGTACGCATAGTAAGCTGGGTTCCCGGTTCACCGATGGACTGAGCTGCAATAACACCCACGGCTTCACCTCGATTAACCAGGTGTCCTCTGCCCAGGTCCCGGCCATAACAGTTCGCACAGATCCCGTAACGGGTTTCACAAGTCACTGCTGAACGAACCAATACTTTATTGATATTGCTCTCTTCAATCAGTTTGATCGCCTCTTCATCGATCATTTTGCCTTTAACCACCAGGACTGACCCATCTCCGGGGCTGACAATATCCCTTGCAGCCACCCGACCAAGGATCCGGTCACGAAGAGGGATGACGATTTCACCGCCCTCAACGAGAGCCTCACGGATGACCCCTTTATCTGTTCCACAATCTGATTCGGTCACCACAAGGTCCTGGCAGACATCAACCAGTCGACGGGTGAGGTAACCTGAGTTTGCCGTCTTCAATGCGGTATCGGCCAACCCCTTTCGAGCACCATGAGTGGAAATAAAGTACTCCAGAACCCCGAGGCCTTCCCGAAAGTTGGCAGTAATCGGCGTTTCGATGATCGATCCATCTGGTTTGGCCATCAAGCCTCGCATCCCGGCCAGCTGCCTGATTTGAGCATGACTGCCTCGTGCGCCTGAATCTGCCATCATGTAGATTGAGTTGAAAGAGTAATCGGTGCTCTTTCCTTTATCGCTGGACTTGTCTCCCAACTCCCTCATCATTGCCTGTGCCACCTCTTCACTGCGATGGGTCCAGATATCGACCGCCTTGTTATAGCGCTCACCATCTGTCAGCAGGCCGGAGTGATACTGTTCTTCAATTTCCTTGATTTCGCTTTCAGCTTCTTCAAGAATCTGAACTTTCTCCTCTGGGATCACCATATCGTCAACACCAATGGAGATGCCCGCCTTGGCTGCAAATCGATAACCCGTATACATCAGCTTATCAGCATAGATCACAGTGTCTTTAAGTCCGACATGGTGATAGCAATACTCAATGGTCTTTGAGATGGCCTTCTTGTCAAGCTCCTTGTTGAGCAGATCGAAAGGGAAACCAGGAACAATGATTTCACTCAGGAGCGCACGGCCCACAGTGGTGAAATAGATCTTCCTTGTTTCTGTCTTTTCACCTTCATCAGAGATCTCGACCTCATTGATTCTCGCAATGATTCGGTCATGAAGCTGGGCGTTCCCTGTCTCATAGGCACGGCGCACCTCTTCTATATCAGAGAAGAAAGGCAGTTTGATTCCAAGCTCAACCAGTTTATCCAGCTGCTCTTGTCGGGAGTGGCTTTCAAGTGCCTCCAACTCTTTTAACTCACTTTTCTTTCTGGTCATATAGTAGAGACCAAGAACAATATCCTGCGAAGGCACAATGATCGGTTCACCATTGGCTGGAGAGAGAATATTGTTAGTCGACATCATGAGTGAACGGGCCTCAAGCTGCGCTTCTACTGAGAGCGGCACATGGACAGCCATCTGGTCACCATCAAAGTCAGCATTAAAGGCAGTACACACTAGTGGGTGCAACTGAATTGCCTTGCCCTCGATCAGTACCGGCTCAAAAGCCTGGATTCCAAGACGGTGCAGTGTGGGTGCCCTGTTGAGCATGACCGGATGTTCGCGAATCACCCCTTCAAGAATATCCCAGACTTCAGAGACCTCCTGCTCAACCATCTTCTTGGCCTGTTTGATAGTGGTTGCAAGACCTCTCATCTCGAGCTTGGAGAAGATAAACGGTTTAAAGAGCTCAAGAGCCATCTTCTTGGGCAGTCCACATTGATGGAGCTTGAGAGTGGGGCCTACCACAATCACCGTACGACCTGAGTAATCGACCCGTTTTCCCAACAGGTTTTGGCGGAACCGGCCCTGTTTGCCCTTAATCATGTCAGCGAGGGATTTCAGTTGTCGTCGGTTAGCGCCGGTAATCGCTTTTCCCCGTCGCCCGTTATCAAGCAGTGCATCAACGGACTCCTGGAGCATCCTTTTTTCATTTCGAACGATGATATCGGGCGCATTGAGGTCGAGAAGACGCCGAAGTCGGTTGTTTCGATTGATCACTCGACGATAGAGGTCATTGAGGTCAGAGGTTGCAAATCGCCCCCCCTCAAGAGGAACCAGGGGCCGCAAATCGGGAGGAAGAACCGGAAGAATCTCCATGATCATCCACTCCGTTCGATTACCGGAGTGAATAAAGGCCTCAATGACTTTTAGCCTTTTTTGAAGCTTTTTGATTTTTGTCTCGGAGCGAGTGGCGCCAAGCTCTTCACGTAACTTAGAAGCCTCTGAAGGCAGATCAATATTTTTGAGCATGGTGCGAACAGCTTCCGCACCCATACCGGCTTCAAACTCATCACCATATTCTTCGACCGCATCAAGATAATGTTCATCGGTCAGCAATGAACCTGGCTCCAGAGGTGTCATTCCTGCATCCAATACAACGAATGCTTCAAAGTAGAGTACCCGTTCGATCTCCCTCACCGTCATATCAAGTATCAGACCAAGACGGGATGGCAGTGATTTCAGGAACCAGATATGGGCGACTGGACTTGCCAGCTGGATGTGCCCCATCCGCTCTCGCCGTACCTTTGAGAGAGTAACTTCAACCCCACACTTCTCACAGATAACCCCACGATGCTTCAGACGCTTGTACTTCCCGCACAAGCACTCATAGTCATTGACCGGGCCAAAGAGTTTGGCACAGAAGAGTCCATCACGCTCCGGCTTAAAAGTACGGTAATTGATGGTTTCAGGCTTCTTTACCTCGCCGTATGACCACGATCTCACTTTTTCCGGGGATGCAATTCCAATCCGAATCGCATCAAAATCATCCATCTGGTCTGGCTGGTTAAACAGGCTTTTGAAAAGATCTTTCATTTCGGTCTCTTGCCTCTCTTTCACAAGGCCAATACAGTATTGGCCTCGATAGTGAATAACTTATTTCTGTCGCAACAATTTTGTTGCTGATCAGTTCTCGTGTTTCAACTCGACGTTTAAACCAAGCGCCCTGATCTCCTTGGTCAGAACATTGAATGATTCGGGCATCCCCGCATCAATTCGATGATCTCCTCGGACAATATTCTCGTACACCTTGGTTCGACCATTGACGTCGTCCGACTTCACAGTGAGCATCTCCTGAAGCGTGTAAGAAGCACCATAGGCCTCCAGTGCCCACACTTCCATTTCACCGAACCGCTGGCCGCCAAACTGGGCCTTGCCGCCCAGAGGCTGCTGTGTGATCAGACTGTAGGGTCCCGTTGAACGCGCATGCATCTTGTCATCAACAAGGTGGTTGAGCTTGAGCATATACATGAAGCCGACAGTTACCGGCCGATCAAATACCTCACCGGTTCGACCATCAAAAAGAATGGCTTGACCGCTCTCAGGAAGACCTGCGAGCTTGAGCATCTTCTTGACTTCTACCTCATGAGCCCCGTCAAAGACAGGCGTTGCCATAGGCACCCCTTCTCTTAGGTTGTTTGCAAGCTCCATTACCTCATCATCATTAAATGAGGAGAGCTCCTCCGATTTCCCGGTACTGTTGTAAATCTCTTCAAGATGTTTGCGAATCGGGCCTGATCCCTCCTGCTGGCTGATCATCTTATCTATCTGCTGACCCAGACCATGGGCTGCCCAGCCAAGATGAGCTTCCAAAACCTGCCCAACATTCATTCGGGAAGGAACGCCCAATGGATTGAGAACAATATCAACTGGTTGGCCATCTTCCAGATATGGCATATCTTCAACAGGGACAATTCTTGAAATCACGCCCTTGTTACCATGACGTCCAGCCATCTTGTCTCCAGGCTGCAGGCGTCTTTTGATGGCAACAAACACCTTCACCATCTTCAGCACCCCTGGAGCAAGATCATCACCGGCCTCAATTTTGCGGCGCTTTTCAGCATAATAGTCATCTGACTGTTGACGTTGAAATTCGAGCTGGGACCTGATCTGCTCCAACTTTTCATTCACATCCTCTTTGCGCATTCTGATATCAAACCACTGCTTTCTTGGAAGTTCTGTCAGATAGGATTTGGCAACCTTAGCACCAGACTTCAGGCCCTCAGGACCACCCTCTGCCACCTTGCCGGTCAACAGACGCTCGATACGGTCATAGGCATCGGCCTCAACAATTCGGAACTGGTCATCAAGATCTTTTCGAATTCCTGCCAGCTCATCCTCATCAATGAACTTGGCTCGCGCATCTTTTTCCATCCCTTCCCTGGTGAATACCTGGACATCGATCACTGTCCCGGAAGCGCCGGAAGGCATCCTCAATGAGGTGTCTTTAACATCAGATGCTTTTTCACCAAAGATGGCGCGCAACAGTTTCTCCTCTGGAGTAAGCTGAGTCTCTCCCTTTGGTGTCACCTTGCCAACCAGGATATCTCCAGGATTGACCTCTGCTCCAATGTAGACGATTCCTGACTCATCCAACTTGCCAAGAGCCGCTCCACCGACATTTGGGATGTCACGGGTCACCTCTTCAGAGCCCAGCTTGGTATCACGGGCAACACAGGAGCGTTCCTCAATATGGATCGTGGTGTAGACATCATTCTCAACCAACTTTTCGGAGATCAGAATCGAATCCTCAAAGTTATAACCATGCCAGGGCATAAAGGCGACAAGAACGTTCTTGCCTAGTGCAAGTTCACCCATATCTGTAGAGGGCCCATCAGCAAGCACATCACCCCGGTTGATCTTGTCACCAACCTTCACCAGTGGTCGCTGGTTGATTGTCGTATTCTGGTTGGAACGGGTATATTTGGTAAGGTTGTAGATGTCGACGCCTGTTTCACCTTTTGAAGTCTCTTCATCATCAACCCTGACAACAATTCGACTGGAATCAACAGAATCGACAAACCCGCTTCTACGGGCAACAACGGTTACACCAGAGTCAATGGCAACCAGGCGCTCCATGCCGGTACCCACCAGTGGCTTCTCACTACGAAGCGTTGGCACCGCCTGTCGCTGCATGTTCGAACCCATCAATGCCCTGTTGGCATCATCATGCTCAAGAAAAGGAATCAGTGATGCAGCCACCGATACAATCTGGGAGGGGGCTACATCCATGTACTGAACATCTTCAGGAATCTTCAGTGAAGTCTCATTCTCATGGCGGCAGGGCACCAGAATATCGTTGAGCTTTCCTTTTTTATCCACCGAAGCATTTGCCTGGGCGATCACATACTTGCGCTCTTCGATTGCCGAGAGATACTCCGCTTCATCAGTTATCTTATTATTGATCACTTTTCGATAGGGGGTCTCAAGAAAACCGTACTCATTAGTCCGAGCATAGATTGAGAGCGAGTTGATAAGCCCGATATTCGGTCCTTCAGGGGTCTCAATAGGACAGACTCGGCCATAGTGGGTGGGATGCACATCACGCACCTCAAATCCCGCACGCTCCCGGGTCAAACCACCCGGGCCAAGCGCAGAGACGCGTCTCTTGTGGGTGATTTCCGATAGGGGATTGGTTTGGTCCATAAACTGTGAGAGCTGGCTGGATCCAAAAAACTCCTTGACCACGGCAGAGACAGGCTTGGCATTGATGAGATCCTGGGGATAGAGATTATCGGTCTCTGCCATTCCCAATCTATCCTTCACCGCACGCTCAACTCTGACCAATCCGATCCGGAACTGGTTCTCTACCAGTTCACCGACCGATCGTATCCGTCGATTTCCAAGGTTATCGATATCATCGATAACCCCTTTCCCATTCTTCAGTCCAACCAGGGTTTGCATTACATCAAGGATGTCCTGTTTGGTCAGTGTGCCTGGGCCCTCATCAGAGAGGCGCCCAAGCCGTCGGTTCATCTTCATTCGACCCACAGCAGAGAGATCGTAGCGCTCAAGGTTGAAGAAGAGGTTATTAAAGAGTGCCTGAGCAGCATCCTTGGTAGGAGGTTCGCCCGGTCGCATACACCGATAGATCTCTATCTGGGCATCAAGCTGGCTTCGGGTAGCATCTACCTTTAATGTATCAGAGATAAAGGGGCCACAATCAAGATCATTGGTATAGATGGTCTCAATGCTCTCTAATCCTGCATTGACCAAAATTTCCACCAGCTCTTCGGTAATTTCACCATTGGCTTCGGCAATCAGCTCGCCAGTAGTGGTATCGATAATGTCTTTTGCCAGAGATCGTCCTAGCAGATAGTCGAGAGGAACCTTAAGGCGTTTGGTTTTGGCCTCCTCAAGCTGGCGTATGTTTCTGGCAGTAATTCTCTTGCCCGCCTCAACAATAACCTTCCCTTTGGAGGTGGTCAGATCAAAATCCATGACCTGTCCACGCAAACGCGAAGGGACAAGTTCCAACTCATGATCTTCCGAGCCCAGATAGAATGTCTCGGTATCAAAAAACAGCGCCAGGATCTCCTGAGTTGAAAGACCGAGGGCTCTTAGGATGATGGTGCCAGGCATTTTGCGCCGACGATCAATACGAATATAGATAAGATCTTTGGCATCAAACTCATAATCGAGCCATGAGCCTCGGTAGGGGATAACCCTGGCTGAGAACAATAACTTTCCTGAGGCATGTGTCTTTCCCCGATCATGGTCGAAGAAAACACCAGGAGAGCGGTGCAGCTGGTTCACAATAACCCGTTCAGTCCCGTTGGTGATGAAGGTCCCGTTCTCTGTCATCAACGGAATCTCGCCGAGATAGACCTCCTGTTCTCTGACCTCTTTGACGGTCTTACTTCCAACCGGGCTATCTTTGTCAAAAATACGAAGACGCATCACCACCCTGATTGGAGCGGCATAAATCAGTCCCCGTTGCCGACATTCACGAACATCGAATGGCGGTGTGCCTAATCGATAACTGACAAAATCCAGTGTGGCATATCCATTATAGCTCTCGATCGGAAAAACTGACTTAAAAGCAGCCTGAAGTCCCTGATCAATCCTCTGCCCAGGCTCGATGTCACTCTGGAGAAACTTGTGGTAAGAATCCAGCTGTGTCGCGAGCAGGTGAGGAATTTCAATCAGCTGACTCTCTGCTGGCCGCTTACTGAAACTTTTACGAATACGCTTTTTTTCTGTAAATGTATAACCCATTGAGGCACCTTCGGTTGACTTCTTGTGATTTGTATTCACAACAGATAACAATTAATAAACAGCAAAGCACAGCCGCGTCCCGTCACTTTTGGCGACGATCCGTGGCTGCCGAACCTACCGAAGCGACTGAGTCGCTTCGCACAATGCACTACTTGAGCTCTGCCGTAGCGCCAGCTTCTTCAAGCTGCTTCTTGACCTCTTCCGCTTCTTCCTTGGTAACGCCTTCCTTGATCGGAGAGGGCGCACTTTCAACAAGATCTTTGGCCTCTTTCAGACCCAATCCTGTGAGCGCACGAACGGTCTTGATAACTCCGACCTTCTTTTCACCAAATGAAGCGAGTACGACGTCGAACTCACTCTTCTCTTCAGCTGCTCCGCCCGCATCACCCGCTCCAGCAGCAGGTGCTGCTGCAACCGCCATGGCTGCTGCGGAAACGCCGAATTTTTCCTCCATATCCTTGATCATTTCTGATAAATCAAGGACAGACATCTCAGCAATAGCTTCTATAATTTCTTCTTTAGAAAGAGACATTTTGATTTCCTAGTGTAATAAGTGATTGATAATAAAAAACCTTAGGCCACACACAGACTCAAGCGACTTCCTTTGCCTCCTGAACTGCTGCCAAAGTGCGCACAAAACTTCCAGGGACTTCGTTGAGTGTCTGTACAAACTTCTGTACAGGGACTTGCATTACTCCAATAAGTTGGGCAAGCAGTTCATCACGACCCGGCAGTTTGGCCAGCGCCTTGATCTCATCTTCTGAAAGCAAAGCACCGTTCATCGCCCCTACGACTATCTTCAGATCACCGTGTTCTTTGGCAAAATTACTTAGAACTTTAGCCACCGCCACCGGATCTTCAGATGCCGCCAGAGCAAGGGGTCCAATCAGGTGCTCTTGCAAACACTCAAAGTCAGAGCCCTCTACAGCACGTTTTGTCAGTGTGTTCTTAACAATCCGCAGAAATACACCGGCTTGACGAGCATCTGCTCGCAACCCCGTCATCTGCGACACTGTCAGGCCACGATATTCGGCTAAAATTGCGGCCTGGGCCCCTGAGATACTCTCAGCGACATCAGCGACAACAGCCTTTTTTCCCTCGAGATTGAGGCTCATTATGAGCTACCTCCCGTTTCAATCGGTGCCCATCACCAGGAGAATCCTGTCTACGGGTACACCATCTGCGCAGGCCGACTTGATTGTCATTAAGGCCATGAAATCACTCCCTGGCCACCTACGGTCTTCGACATCCTTGCGGCAAATCCTTAACCGCAAGGCCCCAAAGTTTGTTAACTCTTCTCTCTACAGCGTCAGAGTGAATTCCGATCTACACGCACCCCTGGACCCATGGTAGTGGAGAGGGTGACGCGCATAATATATTGTCCCTTGGCTGATGCCGGCTTGCTCTTATTGAGTGCCCCAAGCAAGGCCTGCAGGTTCTCTTCCAATGCTTCAATATCAAACGAAGCTTTACCAATTGAACAATGGATAATCCCGGCTTTATCAATTCGGTACTGGATCTGGCCGGCCTTTGCATTTTCAACCGCTTTGGCAACATCCTTGGTGACTGTCCCCACCTTTGGATTGGGCATCAAACCACGTGGACCCAGAATCTGGCCTAATTTACCAACAACCCTCATGGTCTCAGGAGTTGCGATGCAGACATCAAAATTCATTTCGCCTTTTTTGACTGACTCAACGAGGTCTTCAAGGCCGACAATATCTGCCCCGGCTTCTCGAGCCTCATCTGCGCTGGCGCCTTCTGCAAAAACTGCAACTCGTACGGTCTTACCCGTCCCCCTGGGAAGAAGAGTGGCACCACGGACATTTTGATCTGATTTTTTTGCGTTAACCCCCAGATTAACCGCTACATCTACTGACTCATCAAACTTGGCAGAGGCCGTCTCCTTCACCAATTTGAATGCTTCATCCAGGGTAAAGAATTGTTGATGATCATATTTCTCTGCCATAGCGCGGATACGCTTACCCTTTTGTGCCATGACTTAGTTCTCCTCTACCACAATGCCCATGCTTCGGGCACTGCCTGAAATAATTTTTACCCCTTGGTCGATCTCATAAGAGTTGAGATCGGGCTGCTTGAGCTTGACGATCTCCTCGACCTGTTCACGGGTCACTGTGCCGACTTTATCCCGGTTGGGCTCTCCGCTCCCTTTGGGGATGCCTGCTGCTTTCTTAAGCAGCACGGATGCAGGTGGTGTCTTCTTGATAAAGGTAAAGCTCTTGTCACTGAATACTGTGATGATGACGGGAATTGGCATCCCCTTCTCCATCCCCTGTGTCTCAGAGTTAAAGGCTTTACAAAATTCCATGATATTCAAGCCTTGCTGACCCAGAGCCGGGCCAACGGGAGGACTTGGGTTGGCCTCCCCTGCAGGAACCTGCAGCTTGATATACGAGTCAATCTTTTTAGCCATTGTCTAATCTCCAGTGGGTGCAAGCGCCGCAAGGCTCCCCGTTAATGCAAAACCAATCCTGGAAAAACCCTCCAGAATCAGTGTTTTAACTCTTTTCTACTTGGCTAAATTCAAGTTCAACCGGTGTTGATCGACCAAAAATGGTTACCGATACCCGCAACTTTGATTTTTCAAAATTGACATCTTCAACAGTACCGTTGAATTCAGCAAAGGGACCATCGATGACCCGTACTAATTCGCCAGGGGCAAAAGTAAATTTCGGCCTTGGTTTATCTGCTCCGGCCTGAACCTGTTGTAAAATCCCATCCACTTCCCGACTGCTCAGCGGTGTAGGCCGGTCACTGGTACCGCCAATAAACCCACTCACTTTGGGTACCTGTCTCACCAGATGCCAGGTCTCATCATCCAGCTCCATATTGACCAGAACATACCCCGGGAAGAACTTTCTCTCCGTAGTGCGCTTTTGGCCGCCCCGCATCTCCATCACCTCTTCAGTGGGTACAAGAATGTCGCCAAACTTGGCCTCCAAACCGGCACGCTGAATATGGTCTTTGAGTGATTCTGCAACTTTTTTCTCAAAACCGGAGAATGCCTGGACGACATACCACCTTCTCCCATCTGAATTTGTTATTTCTTCCACTTTATAGGGTTCCAGTTATAAGCCCAGGATCATGTCATAGATGGCCCAGAATGCGACTGCATCGAGTAACCAAAGATAGATACCGGCAAAAATTACCATCACGACAACTACCAAAGTTCCCTGAACCGTCTCCCGTCGGGTAGGCCAGACCACTTTGCGTACCTCAGTACGAGCAGCAAGAGCAAATTCCCAGGTGTTCTGCCCATAACTCGTCATCAGGGCTACTGCCGCCGCCGCAATCACTGAGACAATCACTATCCCCGCTCGCAGCAGGGCCGAACCCTGTTCACCGACCAGGTAGAAGCCTGTCACTCCAGCAACAATTATTGCTGCTGCAATTAATATTTTCAGTTTATCTGCCACCAGTCATTGTGCCTTTATTCATTTGTCAGGGTTGGCAGGCCAGGAGGGAATCGAACCCCCAACCTGCGGTTTTGGAGACCGCTGCTCTGCCAGTTGAGCTACTGGCCTGTATCCCTTAACCTAAAGCGTTAACTACTCAACAACCTTGGATACGACCCCAGCGCCCACAGTCCGGCCGCCTTCACGAACCGCAAACCGCAAACCCTCTTCCATCGCAATCGGGGCAATCAGACTCACCTTGAACTGAACGTTGTCTCCAGGCATCACCATCTCAACCCCTTCAGGAAGATCTACTGAACCCGTTACATCCGTCGTCCTGAAATAAAACTGCGGCCGATATCCATTGAAAAACGGCGTGTGTCGTCCACCCTCTTCCTTCGATAATACATATACCTCAGCTTCAAACCGGGTATGCGGGGTGATCGACTTCGGGGCCGCCAATACCTGACCTCGTTCAATCTCCTCTCGCTTCGTCCCGCGCAACAACACTCCAATGTTGTCACCCGCCCGACCTTCATCAAGCAGCTTGCGAAACATCTCAACACCCGTCACCGTCGTCTTGCCGGTCTCACGAATGCCTATAATCTCAATCTCTTCGCCGACCTTCACAATCCCTCGCTCAACTCGGCCAGTCGCTACCGTCCCGCGGCCGGATATCGTGAAAACATCCTCAACCGGCATCAAAAAATCACCGTCAATCGCACGCTCCGGCTCTGGAATATAGGTGTCCAGCGCCTCAGCCAGCTTCATTATCGACTCCTCGCCAATCTCTGAACTGTCACCTTCAAGGGCCTTCAGCGCTGATCCCGTGATAATCGGTGTGTCGTCCCCTGGAAACTCATACTTGTCCAGAAGCTCTCGAACTTCCATCTCAACCAACTCCAGAAGCTCTTCATCATCAACCATGTCCGCCTTGTTCAGATAGACAACGATATACGGAACGCCTACCTGACGAGCCAGCAAAATATGCTCCCGGGTCTGTGGCATCGGCCCGTCTGCAGCAGATACCACCAAAACCGCTCCATCCATCTGGGCTGCACCCGTAATCATGTTCTTTACATAATCCGCGTGACCCGGACAATCAACGTGGGCGTAGTGACGTAACTCCGTCTCATACTCAACGTGTGCGGTCGCAATCGTAATCCCACGCTCACGCTCTTCCGGTGCATTGTCTATCTCATCAAATGCCTTGGTCTCTCCACCGTATTTGTTGGATAAAACCTTCGTCATCGCCGCCGTCAGCGTCGTCTTGCCATGGTCTACATGACCAATCGTTCCAACATTTACGTGCGGCTTCGTTCTCTCAAACTTTTCCTTGGACACGTCGATTACCTCTT
>Ga0066833_10000731_pt1 | contig 13389 bp, 4 predicted proteins | sample ETNtaG_13_FD_66728 | JGI IMG/M metagenome (GOLD analysis project Ga0066833, IMG submission 66728) | Marine microbial and viral communities from oxygen minimum zone, Eastern Pacific Ocean - ETNP201306PF47B | ecosystem: Environmental > Aquatic > Marine > Oceanic | place: Pacific Ocean: Eastern...
GAGAGCTCCCCGTCGATCTTGACCTTCCCGGTCATCAGGTATGCCTTGCAGTCCGTTGCCTCTTTGGCCTGGATATTTCCGCCGACGGACAGGGTGCCAAGGATCAGCAGCGGAATCTTCCCAAACCAATCGTGTCTCATCACTGGCCTCCTTTCAGGCCATCATCGCTTAGCCCGGAACATTTACCAGCATTAGGAACCCCCCAACCCGAATCGCGTAGCACAGGTCTCCAGACCTGTGGCCGGTGGAAGGCGGTTTCTGAAGAATCGGTCCAGCGCATTCACGTCATTCCTCGATGGGCCACATTTGGTAGAGGAGCACTTTTACGTCGCCAGGGAAGTCCTTGGCGGCGTTCCAGGAGAAATTGATTTTGTTGTTGCCGGTGTTGAGGCGAAGCATGGAGCCCGTCAGATCCAGGTTCCGGCCTGGCTTCATCCCTCCGGGCCAGAGTTTCACTCCGCCGGGACCTTCGCTGGTCAGGGCCTGGCCTCGCTCAAGGTTGGTTGGGAAAACGGTCCGTTTCCCGTTGACGATGAGTGCGGGCTTTCCAGGAACAGGCGGGCGCAGCTCGTGGAGCATCCTTAACTGGCCGAACCTCACGCGGACGGCTGTCGCGGCAGGAATACCATTGAAATAGAAAAGCAGGTAATCTGTCTTCGACCAGTCGTAGTCGGCTTTATCGGGGAACGGGAAGGTGAGGAGCCGCCAGCCCTTGAAGTTGATTTTCGGGAGGAAATCCGCGTGGCGGCCGGCCGCGTCTCGGAACTGGATGCGGATGATTTCGCCTTTGCCATCGCCGTGGATCCAGAGGCCGGCGGCGCGGTAAGCTGTGAGGTCGAGCGGCTTCTCGAATCGGCGACCGATGCCGCACCAGCCTCCGAGCCCGCCCTTGTTTTCCGCGGAATAGACCAGGGATTGCTCACCGACTCTCGGCGCCTCGCGTGAGACCTCGAAAGTCTGAGTGACGCCTTTGCGCACGGGCCCGTTCTCGCTGAGCATCTTGCCGCCGCCGATCACGAACTTCTCATACGGATTGCGTTCGCTCATCCGGTATTCTGCGGGATCGGAAAAGTCTTCGATCGTGAGCGACTTCGGGTCGCTGTAATCGAGCTTCGCCACATGACGATGGCCTCGGACGATCTCAACTCCCAAAAGGCAAGGGCCGGGGCGGTCGTTGGTGATGGTCCAGACGTTCTGTGTGCCATCGAGGGCATCGACCGTTCGCGGCTCTTCGTAGACCGCTCGGTAGAGTCTCCAACCGCCCTGGCCGTCTTCAGAAAGCTTGAAGTCCTTCTTTGTTTTCCGGAGCTTGTCCTTTACGGATTCCGGAAAATAGTTGGACAGACGGCACTTCTCATACCTGGCGATCATCTTGAACATCTGGCGAGACTGGATCAGCTTATTCGATGCGGCTACGGAAGTTTCGAGGGAGATCGAGCCGTCGATGCCCATGGCCTTGGCGCACACGTACTCGATCTGGTCGGGGCGGACGGCTCTGAACCAGTAATACCATCCGATGTCGGAGCGAGTGAAGTTTTTGGCCTGGTTCAGAATGCCGGGCCAACGCTGGTCGAGATAGCCTTTGATATCACCGTGGCCATCAGCAGACGCGCTCCGTGGAACGATGTGCCAGAGCATGTTTGTGCCCGTGCCGTTGCTGGTCTGATAGAGCACGTCCTTCTTGAACTTCTTATAAAAGCCCAGATGCATCTTGTTCAGGTAATACCACCGGTCTACTGCGCCATCCTGAATGCCGTCGCTGGCATCGAAGTAAACCATGTCGAAATCGCATTCGTTGAAAACGTCGGCGAAATTGCCGGTCAGCTCGTCTGCGAGAGTGCTGTCAGGATCGACCAGGAAGAAACCCCAGACAGTAAGCAGGCCCTTCACTTCGTCGCCAGCTTTGTGTGGTGCGGCTTTGGTTCCGAGCGCTCCTCGCTGGCACTTCAGAAATCGGAACGGCGGACCAACTTCGGCCTCGCGGTAACGAATGATCTCGTCCCCGACGCGAAGATAGTACCCGGGGTAGGCTCTCGTACGAGTTGTCCTGGGCGGCAGGTCGGGCTGTCCGGTCAGGGTCAGAGCCGTGGCTTTGGCGTCGATGTTTTCTGCCAGGGGCGGGCACGGTACGAACGCGAGGCGGTCATCGGGTTTGGGCGTTATGTAGGGGTCGTTTGGGGATACCGAAGGTCCAAAGACGTGAGCCCCGGCCTTGAGACCGGCGTCGTGGATCTTCTTCACGGCAAGCTTGAGACTCTCACGGCCGCCAGGGAAGTTCTTTGTGTTAACGTCAAAATGGCCGTGATTGGAGAGCCACGAATTCTTGAGGATCAGAATCGTCCCGAAGCCGCCGATCTTTGCATACTCGATGAGCTTATCGATGTCCGATTCGGTGACTCGCACCCCGAACAGGTAGGATCGGCGGGCATCGTCCGAGTCTCGCGCCCAGCTCTGGTCCAGCATGGGGCAAGGCAAGCCGTTCTCTCGCTCAGCTTCCATGATGGCTGATTTGAATTCAGACCAGGGCGCGGCAAGAAGGGCGAATTTTGCTCCGACGATGCCGTGGGCCCGATAACAACTTCCCCGCAAACTCATGCCGTTTCTGCGGGCAGCGGGCAGGTTCCGGGCGTTGACGGTCGTCCCGAACATGCATGCGCCGAATTCGTCGTCATAGGTTGCGTTGAAGGCAAAGGCGACAGTCTTCAGTTGCTTGACCGGGAATTCGATGGTGAGCTCATCAACGTCTTCCGGCTGAATGTCTGTCACTTCAATCAGAAAGTGCCGTTTGCGCGCCCTGATACGCAGGCTGGCCTTAACGTCCGGATCAAGAAATCGGACGTTCAGCATTTCGCCGTCCCGCGCCACAGAGAGAACCGGGATGGCAACTCCGTCGCGCACCGCGGTGAATGCGGGAATCCGGATCGAGCTGATGCTGTAGTCCTTGCCGGTCGATTTGCAGCGGAACTGCTTGAGCATCCCGTTCGCAGAGAGCGTCATTTGAAGAAGGCCATTTTCATACGTGAGGTCGGGGGCGCCCTTCGGCACGTCCGGTACGTCGACCTGCTCGATGGAAACGTCGTCCACGTCCACAGAATGTCCGCGGCTCGTGTAGATGGCCAGAGCGGACCGCAAATAGCCTTCGCCGCCGGGACTGTAAAACCTCGATAGTCTCCGCCACTGATTGCCTTTCGATTTCCCCTGGATAACCACCTGTCCACCGATGGGCCCATCTGCAAAATACTCGTAGAAATGGACTGTAAACGGACCGCCCCTCACCCAGGCTGAAACCCGATACCACTTGCCGGCTTTCAGTCCCTTGCACATTTGGTAAAGGTGTGTGCTGCCTTGAGTCTTCGCCGTAATCCGGACGAAACGCTTCCCCGAACGTGGCGCCGAAGTGCCCACCGCCAGCCGTCCGGGATAAGCCGTGTTCAACTGCCAGTGAGAAGGCACCAGTGGAGGTTTCCCAAGCGTCCAGCCGCTGACCAGGCCATCCGCCCCCGGTTTGGCCTGCCGAACGTCTTCAAAGCTGCCGTTACGCAGCAGCGGCTCGCACCTGACTGTGCCGACAAAAGCCACACCGGTTGAGAACAGCGATATAAGTGAAAGGTGCCACAGTTTCATTTTAAACACGACGTCATAAGAGATTTAGCATATGCCACGGCGTATGACGTTCAAGCACCAGTTCTTCCCCTCCACGGGGCCTGCCCCCGTGGCGCGATGATTGTAGGCTAGAATCGTCCAACCCACTCCCAGAATGCCAACAGCGCATCAGATCCAGCAACCGGAAAAGTTCTCCAAACGCCCGCCAGCGGGCGCAATCTTCTTTAGAGGACTCACCTCTCGTCACTCCTCTTGGAGCTTGCCCAAATCGCCGCTTGTATCAAACCTGCCAGGGCGCGCGCATGGCGCAACTCAGGAGACGGTTGGCCTCCGGATCGTCAGTAAACCTCTCTTTCTCCGGGTCCCACTTCAGTTTGCGTTCGAGCTGGCAGGCGATGCCTCCGAGGAGCGCGGTAGACGTGGCCCGGTGCGCGATTTCCGCAGGCGTGATCGTTTCGGACCGGGACCGCACGCAATCGATAAAATTCCGTGCATGGTCCCCGCTGCGGTACAGGCGAATTTCCCCCGGGCCGATGGTTTCTCTCAAAATGGATTTTGGCTCCGCATCGATTCCCCCGCGGGTGAATATCCAGCCCTCCTCGCCGACGAACTTCACCCCATGCCGATTCTTGCTCGTGTCCGTCATCACGATCTTAACGCCATTGGTGTACGTGAATTCGATCCGGTAGGTCATCACCGTGTCGAAGAGGCCATCTGCCGGATAGACGCCGCTTCCTTCGATGCTCACCGGACCGCTGCGCTCGAGTCCCATCCCCCACTGGGCAATGTCCAGGTCATGGACGCCGTATCCGGCGATCCAGCCTGCCTTGCTGTAATCCGAAATGAAGTACCAGCCGGGAAGACCTGCTCTGAAAACGCGCAGGTTCGTGAAAGGCATTTTGGGCGCTGGCCCCAGCCAAAGATCGTAATCCAGTCCTTTTGGGATGGGCATCTCAGGGTGGCTGCCTGTTGCGCGGCCTGGCGGAGACCCGATCAGGATTTCCTTCAAGCGGCCGATTCTGCCATTGCGCACCAGCTCGCAGGCTCGATGAACGCCCGGGGTGGAATGCAATTGGGTCCCGTGTTGAAAGACCGCGCCGTATTGCTGCACGGTTTCGACCAGGGCCCGTCCTTCCCGGATGGTGTTGCTCAGCGGTTTCTCGCAGTAAACGTCCTTACCGGACCGGATGGCGGCAATTGCGTGCGGGACATGCCAGTGATCCGGCGAGGCAATCGCCACCGCATCGATGTCATCACGGGCCACGAGATCTCGGAAATCGACAGTGCTGTCTTTGGGGCCGAGTTTGAGGTTTCGCTGCAAGCGGTCACGATTCGGTTGCCACACGTCGCTCACCGCCATTGCCTGCACGCCGGGCACTCGCAGCAGCGCGCCCAGGACGCTGTTCATTCGGCCACCGCACCCGATGAATCCCATGGTCACCCGGTTGCTTGGAGCGACCGTTCCCGCCAGCCCAAGCGCCCCGGAAGAAACGATCGTTGGGAAACCCACGGCACAGGCGGAACGCTTCAGGAAGGCCCGACGGGATGATTCGTTATTGTCCTTTTCTGGCTTATTCATCTGACTCATAGATTTTTATCTCGACGATGTGCTGGCCCGGGTTGGCGCTGTTCTTCAGCATATTGACCCGAACATAACGGGCCTCGACGGGTTCCACTTTGTGAACCACTCCGTTCGAGTTGGCTGGTTCTGTGGTCCGACTCCAGTCCACGGCCTGTTTCCATTCCTTGCCGTCCACAGAAGTCTCTATCGTGTACTGGTAATAACGCTTCCCATCCCAATAGGTATAGAGATGCAGCGTGTCGAAAGTCGCCACCTGCTGTAAATCCACCTGAAGCCATGCCGGCGTTTCGCCGCAGCTCCAGTAGGACCTCAGCGATACCTTTCCATCCACGGCCAGCTTTGGACTCAGACCTCCCTGTTGAGGCGGCGAGCCGGTAACAGGCCTGCCGGTAGCCAGGTTCGTCCGCAGCATCGTGGCGATGACGCTGTCGATCTGTTTTTTCAGGCTTTCATTTACGAGGAATGGTTGGGCACGCTTCAATGCTTCTCGCACTCGCTTTCCGGAAAGGCCCGGGGACGAGCCTTTGGGCATACAAGCCGATGCAATCGCCATCGCTGCTTCTGAACGCACGCTTTCGTCGTCAAGCAGCTTCTCTAACTCCTCAACAGCGGCGCGGGCCCTCACTTTGCCGAGGGCTGATATCACGAGTTTTTTATCTTCGATGCGCGTGGAAGCCTTCAGGGCCTCAGTCAGAATCCTGACCTTCTCAGGCGACTCAAGGCTCTGGCTGGAGGCCAACCTCACTATTCCACGCAAGGCGAGAACGCGGAGAACGGCTGTCTCAGGGCCGTCCTTCTGCATGAGCGCCAGAAGATCCGGCACCGCTGAGACCTCAGGCCACTCCGTCATTGCCCTGGTTGCAGCAGCCTGCAATTTTGCATCGCCGGATCCCATGGCCTTGCGCACGGTCGATAACGCCAGGTCTCCCCCAAGGCTCGGAAGGAGCTTCAACAGATCGAGCGCGACTGCTGGCTGGGAGTTGTTGAAGGTATTCACGACCATCTGAATGCACGGGGCCTTGTCTTCCGCACGGTTGCAGACGCGGACGACCGCACGGCCGGCTTCTGACCTGTCGCCTTCCGGCAGTTTCTTCAACAGATCCAGAAGGGCAGGGAGATGCTCTGACTTGGCCGTCTTGCCCAACGCTGAGCAAGCGGCTCGAAGCGCGATTTTGTCCCCAGGTACGCATAACTTCAGCAGTACTTCAACGGTACCGGGGTCCCCCCTGTAAGCCATGCAATCAATCAGGAAGGGACGCGCTTCCGGCGTCGCGGTCGCGGCGAGGCTCTGAATCGCCTTGCCGACACCTTCGCCGTCGAGTTGGCGAAGCGCATGGGCGGCTTGCTTTCCCACGGCATCTTTTCGTCCGACCATTCCCGCAAGAAGCTTGACGTGTTCTGCGCCACCCAGAATTCCCAAAGCAGTCACAGCGTCCAACTGAACGTCGCTGCCGCCGCGTTCGGCAAGCGAGGCCACTTTCGGCGCCACGGATTTGTCTCCCCTCGCGGCGAGGAGTTGCAGCAACACGACCTGAGATGCGGCAGGCAGCTTCACCATCGCTTCCGCAAGCTTCGTGGATACATCGCGAGGCGCTTCGATCAGAACTGCCCGGGCCGCGCTCTGGAGTCTTCTGTCCGTACTCTTCAGAAATTTCAGCGCGAGCGGAACGGCATCAGCAGGATTTGCCTTGCCGAGACCTACCAGCGCCGCGGCCTGCACCCTCGGGGCACCGCCTGTATCAAACAGGTCGCGCCAGAGCGTCGCGGACTCCTCCACGTGCCCACGCTTATAAAGTCGGTTTCCACACTCGACCTTCGCCGCTTTCAGGTGAGTGACAAGCTCTGCGGTAACTTTGAGATCCGCCAACGACCGTGCCGCCTCGGGAGAACCGATCTTGCCGAGAGCATCGACCGCTGCTGCGGCCACGGTACGCTCCTCAGTTCCTGCAAGCTCGGAAAGCTGTGGCGCCGCGAGTATGTCCTGCCGTTGTCCGATGACCGCGATGGCCTGGACCTTTTGGCGGGCGTCAATCCGAGGCAGCGCCTCTCTGATGACCTTATCCGCTTGTTCGCCAGGGATTGCCTCCAGGGCATCGCATGCGGCAAAGCACAGTTTGGAATGGCCAAGAAGCACAGACAGTGGCTTCGTCGACGCGGCAGTCCCAATCAGGGCGAGCTGCCGGCAGCACCACTTCGTGATGTCAACCGTGGCTTTCTCATTTGCAAGCAGCTTCAGCAGTTCAGACTCGATGTCCTGCTTTTCCTTTGTCCCTGCGTTTTTGATCTGTTGCTCTACTGCAATCAGGACCTTGCGGCTGGTACCGAAGCGGTAGCCGGCGAGCATTGCATAACGTCCTCCCTTCTGAGGATTGTATTCCTCCCACGCACTTGCCAGGCGATCGCGCCCCCATTCTCCCTTGTGAACGATAAGCCGGTAAGTCAGTAGAAGGGGGTTCGCTGCATCCAGTGCATAAGCGGTGCTCGCTGCCGGGAACGTTGGCTGCAGCCAGTTGAGCGGCGGGTACTGAATCCAGTCACCGGGATAGTCCGGATTTGCAGTTCTCTCCAGGATGGCAATTCCGATTGGGGCCTTGCCTGCCGGCGGAATGCCGCTCAATTCCGCCCATGACCGTCGTACAGGGAGGCCGGACGGGTCGGCAAACGTCGTGATCTTCTGATTCTGCCGAGACGAAAACCGCAGATTAAACCCGCCATAGTGGTCCCGGCCGCGGCGAGCAAGCGTTACGCCATCCACCAGCGCCTGGATCAGGAACGAGAAGTCGATGACGCTTTCGCCATCTGTCCCTCTGGATGTCCGAATTGTCGCGACCTCTTTGACGATGGGTTCTTTGTCCGCCCATTTCCACACATTTTCCGCCTCGATCAGGGCTGAGTCTTCCCCGGCCTCCTGGCGCAGAATCTTGACGGGCCGGGCGAAGACGCCCTGCAGGGCGTGCAGGTCATGTTTCTCGCCTTTGAAAGTCACTTCAGGCCAGGCCCAGTAGAGACCACGGTGGTGCGGGTGGTCCGGGGAATAGTCTTTCGTCAACACTTCGCCGTTCGGCCCGAAGAGAGGATGCACGTAGTTGCTTCGAGCCACGGCATACTTGCCACCCACCCCCTTCGGCACGGGAACCGTTCCGAAGTTGTAGGTAAGGACGGGCCTGCCACGATCGGAGATCGTGTAACGCTGCGTCCCTTCGTCAGACCTGATGACGAACTGCCCCACCGCGATGCGAGACATAGCGATGATGAGAAAAGCGTGAATCCCAGACCGTCTCATGAAGTCTTAACCTCTGAACAGGGTCCGACACGAATGGCGGGATGTTACCCGAATTGAATCTGGATGCCTATGGCGAGCCGGCACCGGCCGCGGCAGCACTGTTTTGAGTGGTGCGGACGCTCCGCGGCAGTGAAGTAGCTCTGTCACTCGCGATGGCTGTCTCACATCTTTCACTGAGGACCAGGACTTCACCGAAACTCACTCGCTGTTTCGAGAAAGAAACGCTCGGATGTTCTCCCGCTCGATGGCTTCCATGTCGCGACGCTTCTTGAGGTAGCGGGCGTATTTTGCCTTTTCGCTTTCTGACCAGGTGTTGGCCTCGGTGTAGTCACCGCAGTAGGGCACGGAGAGATCGATCCAACAAACCAGCTTGTCCATTTCCTCCTGGGTGAGCTTGACCTCGTGGTGGCCTTTTTCGAGTAGTGTAATGAGCTCGCTCTTTGCCGCGCCGCGGTGAAGGGGCGGCAGCATATCGGGGACGGACTGGGCGCTGACCCAGTTCACGAGACGGCCATCCGATCTGCCTCTCTGAACCGAATTACCTGTGCCTGCCTGGGTCAGTGCGAGGTAGGCGTCGCTCCAATTTCGCTTCGCTCGCCGGTCTTCGGTCTGCTCGCCGAGAAGGCTGAAGGCCAGCAGTTTGTCCTTCGGGGTCTCCGGCGTCACCTCTTTTTCTGAGGGCAAAGCCAGCAGCGCAAGATCGATGAACTGCCCGCCGCGAGTCTGGCGGCAGTGGAGGGCGAGGTGGTTGGTGCCGGTCTTGAGCGCGGCCATTGCTTTCTGATTCATGAGCAGCGGTCGGTATCTCGTGATGTAGCCTCTCGCAGACGCAGCCAGGACGCCGTTCACGTAGACCTCGAAATCTTCATCGTGGCACACGTTGAAGGCCATCTTCTTGCCGAGCGCTTCAGCGGGCAGATCGAAGGTGCGGCGCAGCCAGATGTCACGAGTGTGCCACTGCGTTTTGATTCTTCCTCCCGGTGTTCCACGGCGTCCGAAACCTCCTGAGGCAACCTGCCATTTTGAGTCGTCGAACTTGGGCGACTGCCATCCTTTTTGGGGTTTGCCCGTGGTGGAGCGCCACTCGCTACCGATTGGAGAAAGCGTCTTTGCGTTCTTCAGGTCGATGCCCGCATAGCTCTGCGCGTTTGCTCCAATTGGGGAAGCAGTCCGGTCCTTGTGGCAGCGGATGCAATTGCGGTCGAGGAGCGGCTGTACTTCTTTGACAAAACTGAATCCCCTCGGCGGGCCGTAGAAATCGTCCAGCGGCTGGGGGCCGGCCTTCATCGCCTGGGTTGAGCCCGTGTACGAGGACGGCGCCTGGTTCTTGTATTCGTGACAGCCGGTACACGAGGCGAATTCGCCAGGCATGAGCGTGGACCACGATCGCATGGTCTGGACCATATGCCCTTTCTCATCGAGAGCCTGGAAGTAAACCGGCGTGCGGGCCGGCACCTCGAAGCATGCGGATCCGTCTTCGTAGACCTTGGCCGTGCCGAGGACGCTTTTTACGTCCCAACTGCCGTTGCCGATGGAGACAGGCGTACTGACCATGGCCCCGCCGGCCGGGCCGCGGGAACTGTTGCTCCCGATACCTGCTGCGCGAAAATCAAGGGCAACGACGCGAATCTTCTTTACCGATCCCTGCTTGATGCCTTTCAGGCCGGGGCCGTTATACACATCCTGTATGTAGTACGTGCCCGTTTTCTTGCTGTAATCCACGATGCCTGGCCGCGCGTGAGGGCGCTGCCGGGCCGCGAGGGGGACGGGCTGGCTGCACGAGATTTTCGGATCGGAAACCAGAAGCTCCCGTTGGCCATCGATGGTCATGAAATAAATCCCGAATCGCTGACGGTAGCGGCGATTACCACCGCAGTCCGGGCTGTAAGTCACCAGGAAGGAAGTTTCATTCAGCGGGTACGGATACTGGAACTGGTCGCCGTTCTGGCCGTAAGCATCGATGCGCGCAGCCTTGGTTTCGCGCACCGGGGCGATGAGCTGGACCCCGCTGGCTTCCTGCCGGCCTTTGGTTGTATCGATGATGCCAAGCTTGCCCCGCTGGTGGGTGTGGTGGCCGGACATGACGGCGAGGACTTTCTTTGTGCCGGGGATGCCGCGGGCGTGCAGGATGGTGGTGGGGAAATAAGAGTTGTTGCCATAAAACTCCGTCTGTCCGGTACCGTCCGCGTTCATCTGGAAAAGCGGCTGCGGATAAATCTGGCCCCGATCATTGTAATCCCAGCGTGTGTAAATGACGCGGCCGTCATCCAGAACCGCGGGAAAGTTAGTGTGCACCTGGTCAAAGCCGAGCCGGCGGAGATACCTTCCTTTGCGGTCGGCGGTGTAGAGGTTGCTGACTTCCGTCCACCAGCAATCGACGGTCTGCACGGACCGGGTTGAGTTGAAGATGATATTGTCGTCCGGCAGGTAAGCGCCTTCGTAGTCGGCAAAACCCAGCCCGGAAGTCACCTGCTTCACTTCACCGGTCTTTGCTTCCATTTCGTAGAGATGGTAATCATCTTTGCGGTCGGATTTCTTCCAGGCGAAAAGGATGTGAGTGCCGTCGTAAGAAACGTCCGGGTCACGAATGACGCCGCGCGGGTCATCGATGAGGGTGCGCACCTTGGCTTCGGTGCCGTTGAGCTCCAGCATGCAGAGCGATGCTCCGGGCCTGAAGTGCCGTTCGGACTGCGCATCGGACTGGCCTTCGGTGTAGGCATAGTGGGAACCGCCGAGGTCGTAATGTTTGGTGAATACGATCTTCTGCCACTTGGCGAGGAGCGGCTGTAGGCGGGCGCTGCGCCGTTTTTCGCAAGCCTTGATGTAGAGCTGGCGCCAGCGGGGATCGCTGCCCGGCGCTTCGGCGAGAGCCAATTCTTCGACCTCGTCCATCAGGTCTTCGCCGGCCTTCGGCAGTTCCTTCAGAACGCGCTCAATCAGTTGTTTCTCGATTTGTGCGCCAGTTTTGCTGATGAAACATTGCTTCTTGAAATCTTTGCCGTGGTCTTGGAGCAACCAGTCGTTGACAATGGCCTTTTGCTGTTCGGCATGGGTGGGGTGGGCCTGCTGAGCAATGGCCGTAAAGATCGGAAGGGAAAAAGCAATGGCCAACAGTAACTGAAGTTTCTTCTCTCTCATTTCTTGTCCTCTGAAATCTGTGATCCACTGGAAACAACTCTGAAACCGACGTTAAAGACGCGCTGATACGGACGGTAGCTCAATCGGAACGCTGAACGGCAGCGCTTGGGGCGGTCGCGCCACGATCCGCCGCGGACGACTTTCCCCCCTTTGACTGCGATATCGTTGCCTCGTTCGTTCTCGCGATACGGATAGGATCGATATGCGGAACGGGTCCATTCACAGACGTTGCCGTGCATGTCGTGAAGGCCCCAGGCGTTCGGTTTGTAGGTGCCGATGGCTACGGTGACCAGGCCGCGATCGTTGAAGCGAGTGTCTTTGAGCATCCAGTCGTCGTAGGGGGTGGGATTCCTGAGGGGCTGGTCCACCGTGTAGGGGTTGCTGGCGAACTCTTTGAGTTTGGCATCGGCCATGTTAGCGAACCCTGAGAAGTCGGCATCTGCATTGCCGAAGGAGAATGGCTCAGCGGAACCGGCACGGCAGGCGTATTCCCATTCGGACTCCGTGGGGAGTGAGAACTTCTGGCCGGTTTTTTCCGAGAGCCACTCGCAGAATTCCACGGCCCGCTGCCAGGAGACTCGCACGACGGGTTGGCTCGGGCTGTCGAGGGGATAGCCGTGGACGCCGAACTGGTAGGTGTTTTTGGATTCGACGTGGCTGTCGTGTTCGGAATCGAAGTGGGCGTACTGTTCATTGGAGACTTCGCATCGTCCCATCCAGAAGGGCTTGTCTATCTTGACGCGGGCCAGCGGCCTTTCATCGGGATGGCCATTCCGATCACCCATGACGAATTCTCCCGCCGGTATCAGGGTGAGATCCATCTTGACTCCTTCGCCGAGGTCGACCGTTTTGCTTGTCGCCTTTGCAGCAGCGGTTTGCCGTTTCTTTGCTTCGGCGGCGTCGAAAGGCCAGGACGGGCAGGCCACTGCCTTGTATTCTGGCTCGGGAATGGGGGTGGGCATAATGGGCTTTACGGGTTCTGTCTTCGTTTCCGGAACGGTTTCCGGGTCTTCGTCGATGCCGGCATACTTCTTTAGTAGCTCCCGACGGCGCTGCCTCTGTTTGCCGGGGTCACGTATGTTTTCACCCCACGTTCCGTGGTAGGGGGCGTTGAGATCGATCCAGGTGACAAGGCGACTCCATGCATCCCTGTCGAGCTTCACGTTGTAGTGGCCCTTCGTGAGTAATTGCACGAGCTCGGTCGTGTCCGCGTGGAACTCCATCGGGGTCAGCATGTGGTAATCGCTCTCGATGCCGGGCCGGCGAACGTACTTGTGCAGGTTGGCGTAGCCCACGGAGAACTTCCCGCCCCGGCCGCCGCCGTTGCCCGGGGTCCGCATGGCGAAACTCTTGATCGAAACGTTGCCGCGAAGGTCGAGGATTTCCGCGCTGTCGCTCTGCGGCTTCCCGTTGTGGCAGGCGAGACAATACTTGTCGATCACCGGTTGCACTTCTCGCGGATAGCTGAAGCCGCGGGTCGGGCCGAGCCACGGCTTGATTTCTGATGGGGTTTTCGTGGCTGCGATGGTTTGCTGCGAAGGCACGGTCGAATTCTGGCGCGCATGGCAGCCGACGCAGGAGACCACTTCGCCCGGCATGGCCGTCATCCAACTGCGCATGAGCTGGAGGGCCTTGCCATCGCTGTCGAGCGGCTGGAGAGAGATGGGCGTGTTGGCCGGCACCTTGAACATGGCCGAGCCGTCCTCTTCGACGGGCACTGTGCCGATGACGCGCTTGATGTCCCACGGGCCGTCCATGCCGACCACGCCGAGCAGGCCGCCCA
>Ga0066833_10000744_pt1 | contig 13279 bp, 13 predicted proteins | sample ETNtaG_13_FD_66728 | JGI IMG/M metagenome (GOLD analysis project Ga0066833, IMG submission 66728) | Marine microbial and viral communities from oxygen minimum zone, Eastern Pacific Ocean - ETNP201306PF47B | ecosystem: Environmental > Aquatic > Marine > Oceanic | place: Pacific Ocean: Eastern...
TTTATCGCCACTCATATTGTGATGGACCGGTTCACGGAGAACCAGGCCTGACGGCGGTGATGATGATTAAAGATAGTCCCGCCACTGATAGCAGCGAGACCTATTTAACCGAACCAGCTTGAAAATTAATAGCTGGATTTAAACCGACGGTATTTCAGAACCAACCGGAGCTGGAGCTCCACTTGGCATTCGTGTTCTGATCCCACTTCTTCCACGTGGAGGAACCCGCGGATCCCGGTTTCTTCATCGCGCGGCGCAGAACCGGATCGTCGAGGGATCCCACCGAGGTGTGCACCACCGGCACCGCCGGAACCGGACCCGCGTACTGAACCTCCGACTCCGGCAAAGCTTCCTGGATCTGGGCCAGGGCGCCAGCCTTCGGAATGGGCAGGTTGAAGCCGATCTTGCCGGGCGAGACAGTCTTCGGGAGCGCGATGTCGGTCTCCGACAAGCGCGTAACCCAGTGCGGATGCTGCTTCGGCGGCGGAACCTTGACGGAACCGCGCATCGACGGCGTAGGCGACGGCGGCGGCGGCGGGAGGCCAGACGCGTCGGAGTCCGTGCAGGACGTTCCGGAGTCCTTGCGAACCGCACCATGGGACAGCTTGCGAACCGTACCATTCAGATCGCGCATGGCCGGCATCGAGCGCGCGAGAACCTCCTGCGAGTCGTCAGACAGGAAGTCGTCGCGGATGTCCGCGAACGAGGAACCGTCATCGAACAGCGTCTGGGACGAAACAGTGCAGATGTCGTCGACGAACAGCAGAGTGGCGGAACCCTTCGGCGAGGATGCCGCAACGCCGGAACCCTTCGAGTCCGCGCAGAGTTCCTCGACCTCGGCGTCAGTCGCAACCATGAACGGTTCCATGAACGGATCCACCGGTTCACCGAGCGGCGTCGAAACCGTAAGCGAACCGCTGGCCTGCTGAACCTCGGTGACTTCCCACACGGTCGGCGTCACGGGAGTGGGGAACGCTTTCATGGCGCGGCTGAACCTGTTGGCTTCCTCCATCACGGGATCCAACGGCGGCGCACCCGCGATGATAAGCGCATCCTATTGTTCATGAGAAAATGGAAGACATCCCATCGAACAAGAGGATATGCTATAGTTCCTGCTCCGTCTGGATACGGGCGCGATCCATCTCGTCCTCCTCGAGCTTCCGCTTGTGCAGGATCCTGAGCGTCGGATCGTCCACAACAGGGGCGATTTCTTTGAGGTACGGAACGTAGGCGAACCCCAGCTTGAGCTGCGAAATGAACCCCAGCTTGGTTTCCCTGTGAACCGTCCACTTACCATCGCCATGGGCAGTGTGGACTTCCGACGACAGCAGCACTTCCGTGGTGGGCGGAACCTTCACGGTCCCGGGAACCGTCGGTTGGAACTTGATGTCCGGCATCATGGGCCACGTGGACTTGTCGTTCGGGTCGATGGGGATCCTTTCCGGGCCCACCGTTTCCGGGATCTCGGGAACCGCCTGAACGACGATCGGGTCCGGGTTCGAACGCGGCGTAAGCTCCGTGAGCAGCGATTCCGCCGGCGTGGCCGGCTCCGGGAGCAGGCTGTGCACCAGTTCCGCCGCCTCAAGCAAATTTCCAACCGCATTACCGGCGGGATCCACGGCGTCGATCGCAGTAGTCAGCTGGAGCGCCAACTGCTGCGCAGCGTCACCTGCCGCACGCGCAGCGAGGTTCTTCTTCCGCGAGTTCTCCCTGATCATGTTCTCCCTGATCATGGTGTCATACAATATGGGGAAGCTTCGCTTCCCCAGCTTGCAGAAACCGAGCACGAAGCGGTCGCGCTCCACCTCCGGGAAGTTGACCGGTCCGTGAACCCTGTTCAGGCGGAGGCTCGAGAGAAAACCACCCGGGTATTCCACCGGATCCCCCAGCAGCGCGTAGCACGTAGCGGAGAGGAAGATCGTGTCGTCCACGCAACCCGCCAGGTGGTTGAGATCCATCGCGGCATTGTCCGGTCGGCGGCGCACGTTGTTGATGTCGCCGGGAGCGATAAACTGGGCGTATTCGTCCTTGAAGTAGGAACCCATGAACGGCTGGAACGTCGACACCAAGAACTGGTACTCCAGGTAGGGGAACGTAGCCGTGGCCATGAGCGCGTCGTCGTAGTCGAACCACTGGAGGAAACCGGCGGTGACGAGCATCTTCAGGCGGCCGCACAGCGCGCAAGAGCATTCCGAGGGCGGGCGGGAACCGCGCAGCGCACGGTCCCACAAATCTCCGAGATGCTGCACCGTGGCGCGGCAGAGCGCGCACTTGCACTCCCAAATCGGAATTTCGTCGTGTTCCAGAACCTCGTACTGCCATCCAGAGGGAGATCCTGTGTTGTGATAAGAAAGATAGGATAATCCCCTCACAAACAGGACCTGCCTACTCTTGGCGAAGATCCGGCGGAAAACCGCACGTCCAGACCGGAGCGTTCATGGAGATGCATTCGGGAGCCTCATCCGGCTGCAAGGGATCCAGCGGCAGATTCGAGACGGTGGCCCACATGCCGTGGTTGGAGATCCGCTGATCCACCAGACGCTGGATGCGCGCCTTCTCCAGGTTGAAGATGTTCAGGAGAATCTGGTTCTTCATGATCAAGTTCCAGAAGATGCGGAACACCGGCGTCGCACCGTAGCCCGTGAACCAGAGCAGAACCATCGCGTCGATCAAACCGTGCGTCTGGGACATCGGGATGGCCGGATCGATGTAGGACGTGTGGGACCGGTTGTCGATGACGTTTTGGTCCTTCCACACCTGCGCGGACATGCGCTGGATCCAAAAGGCGAGGATCCTCTCTTCGAGCTCCGAGTTCTGGCTATCCGCATACGGATCGATAACCGGAGGCGGGTCATCCACGTCGGCCGCGGCCGGCGAATCTTCGACCGTCGCCAAAGCCTCCTCTTCGCGAACCGCTTCCTCGTACTTCTCCGCCTGCTCGGCGGTGACGAAGGGGACCACCTCGTTGGTGTGCATGAAGCCCGCAAGAAAGTTAGCCCTCGCGGCAGCTTCGTCATCGTGATGCACGAATCCCGGGTGGAACTGAACCACCTGCGCCCAGGCGTCATTGCAATCGTCTCCTCCACCAAAGGATGAGAAAACAACCTTATGGTGGAGGAGGCGACTTACGCACTGCGACCCGCTGATTCGTAACGGCGCCGCGAATTCCAGCCGCCGCCGGAAGCCGATCCTCAACCTCGCGCAGCGCGATGATATCCGTGCCGACCAGCAAGCGGTCCGCCGTCAGCGGCTGATTTGCCAAGGCGTGGAACCCCGCGTCGTTGAACCCTTCCGGGAGAAGTCGCGGACCCGCGTTCACCATTGCGGTCAGGCGGTTGGCGCCAAGGACCTGCTGCAGCGCAGCCGCCAGATGCGGGGAAATCGGCAAGGCCTGCGCGGGAACGAAGATGGTGAACGGATCCGTCCCGCCTTCCTTCATGCTATCGCGGATGTGCACCACATCGAGAGCCGCTCTGGGGAGAACCGACGCATTGTTGAACGCGACCTTGTGTCGGAGAGATGAGTCTCATCAGACACGAGGTCGAGTAAGATCCACACGGCCCTTGATGTTGCCGAGGGTCGGATCCACCACGCCGTTGGTGACGAACCCATTCCATCGCAGAACCGTCAGAGCCGGAACCCTCTCGCCTTCATTCTCAGCGCGAGCGCGAACCATCTCGTCCACCGTGTTGTAGGCGGCGCCGTATTGCTGGTGGGCGTGGAACCAGATCGACGGATCCCACCGCAGCAGAACCGAGGAGGTCATGAACGTGCGCCTCGCCGCGAGAATCGCCGCCGTGCGTTGCATGACGCTCGGCGTGCCCCATTCACCCTGAACCAGTCCCTGCGAACCTTCCGGCGGCCACGAGGACTCGAGGATCCTGTACTGGGAACGCAGCGCGGAACGGATCTCGTGGCGGTCGGTGCCGATGAACGCGAACCTGAGAAGGATTATTGGGAAAAATTCTGGAACGGGAGAGGTTGATTTTATGAAAGTGATTTTAACCGATATCGGCATCGATAACAACGATCCATCCTCCTTCGCAAAATCCTATATACCGTCCGTCCATGAACATGGAGATGAGGTAGCGGTGGAACAAGATGGCGATGTTCTCGGCCAACGAGGAACCGCCGAAGCTCGCACCCGGAACGTTATGAACCGTGTCGAACCGCTTCTGCTCGCCGCCGTTGCCGTCGTCGACGACAATGGGGATCTGGTGTCTCGGGAGCGCAAGCCACACCGTAACCTCTTCCGCCCATTCGTCCGCCAGAGCGACCTTCTGATCCCGGGCAGCCGCCGCGAGAACCTTCTGAGTCACCGGCACGAAGCGAACCGCGTGGGAGTGCGGAACGTGGGCGTCCACGAAGATCTGCAGCGACGGACTGCAAGAGCTTCCTCCTACCCTGGCAGTCTCTATGAGACAAACTGCCTGGGAGGAGGAACCTCTCCACCCCTCGCGTTGAACCGCATGAACTTCTCCCAGTAGCGCGGGAACATGAGCGACACGGCGTAGCCGGGGTGATCCTGCTTGTGCGGGAGCGACGTGATCCCTTCGACCGAGATGCTGGCCGCGTGCATGATCGGATCCTTGTTGAAGAAGGGGGAACCCTCCTTGTAGTTGTGGCTACTGTCTCTCACGCGGCGGAGCAAGCTCCACCGGATAGCGACAAGTAGTTACTTAACCGGAACCTCTTGAACCGACTTCGCCCAGATGTCGGCAGCGCCATAGCGATCCGGCGCGAGGATCCACTCCGTCTCAACGGATCCGTTGAACGCTACCTGATGGCGATACTTCACCATCTTCGCGTTGGGAGGGGGAACGAAAAAACGGGGAAAGTTTTTTGAAACACCAGGGATCCTGGTGAGTTCTCACAGAAAATTTTCTTGTCTCCGACGACACGTCAGGAGACACACTTGCTGCTATGAAGGAACCATAATTCTTTAGAACGGTATCGACCGTTGAAAAAAAGGAACCTAAGCGATTGCAAAGTTTTGTGGGAACGATCTCATGCCTCACTAAAAGGGTGAGGACTTCTCAACCGGGAATCAGATCAACGTGATACCGTATGTAACGCGTGACACAGATCCAATGATACCGGAATTTTCCTGTCTTACGAACGACAGTCACATGAGAACCAATTTCATCAAAAGTGCTGAGACGAACAACGCCAACAACGAACCATCCACGAAAATGGTTAAATGCTTGTGGCAAGTCATGACACTTAAGAATCTTTCTTTTGTCTCTTGGCTCCTGCCAGGGAGTGAGACGAATCGATGGGAAAAGGTTTTGGATCCGAGAATACCGACACCTCCACCGGTTCCGGTTCGACAGGAACCGTCTTGTAAATCCCACCAAATTCCATGATCCCTCCCGTGGCGGGAACGATCACGTGCTCCTTGGAAACGAAGCGGCGAATTGTGCTGGAAACGCGCACCGGATCCGTAGGCCGGAGATCTCTCCCGGATGCTGTCTTGATCGAACCACAAAACCATCTGCACATGTAGCATGGCATGACGATATCGGGAACCGCAAACAGCAGCCGGAAATCAGGGCACATTACCAACGCTCTACTGGTGGGAATGGTGGGCGCGGGTTCGATTTTGAGGATCCTCGGCAGAACCGTATCAACCACCACATGAACCGCATCCGCCGTCAACGCGACTTGAATCTCGCGCAACGCCGCTTCCACGAGGTTGTCAGCATGAAGCTGTTTTGCCGCCACTGTCGCGCGCTCCGCTTGCGACAACGGGGAAATGGGTGCGTAGACCATGTCTAGCATATTTTTCATGATCCAACCGCCTTGGAGGAAAGAAACTTGACGATCCGCTTCTGCGTACCATGAAGCTCCTCCTTTTCGTGCACTGGGCAACTCCGGCGCGAAACCGTGATCCGTGAGGAGACCTTTCATCTCTTTTCGCACGTGGTCCGGCGATAATTCGCCGCCGCAGCGCTTGCCGTTGAGAACCGGGAACGCAAACATGTCGCCCCAATCCGGAGTTGATCCAGGATGACGGTGATCGTGATCCGCCTTCCAGGAAGCCAGAGCAGCGAAATAGGTTCCCATGATCAACACAGGATCCGCCACGCCCGCCGACGGAATCGATGGGATGAACGTTTTATTTCCCAGGCCGTAACGGTCGTTTTTTGCGTCCGGGACGTAAACCCAGAACCCAAACGCTTCCTGCGCAGGAATGATGTGCTTCACGCGGAACCGCCGAACTTCATCGTTCCGACGGACCCCAAAGAACGCAACCGCAAGAAAGGCTTTTCGTCGCAGCAGCGCGAGCTCGTTGACGGCGCTCGGGAGCGCCCATGACCACAACTTTGGCGCAACTGCATCAATGAACGGAACCGGATGCACGTTGTTACCTGACAGCAAGCGCGCCGCGAGATCCGTGATTGGTTGCGGATTCGCGTGCAGCTTGATTGCCTGGTTCTGAAAATCCGAGCAGGAACCTTTCCACGAGGAGAAAATCTTGTTGACCCACGTGTACGCAATTGGCGTCTTCGGGCGCGTGATATGAACCGCACGCTTCTTTAACCCACGCCAAAAATCCTTCCACTCGCGATCCTCACTCTCGAGAACCGTGACCGCCGCGTTGGCGCGGTGGTAATGAACCAGCGCCGACTTCAGACTGTGGATGAAGCCCCAACGGATCGCCAGCTTTCCATCCTCCTTCCCCGGAACCTGAACCCAGGACCGAGGCGCGAAATCCTGCCGCGACACTAAGGCGGAAAAGAAAAGAACCGCTTTCTGGAGAGTGTCCATGGGAATGAGACGCAGCGACAAGACCGCCTCGACACGAGGGACATGAGTTTGGATCAACGAAGCGTAATTAGCCGCCGATCTGGCCTGAATGGACGAACTCTTGATAGCGTTCGCCTCCGCCATGACCGACTGAACCATTTCCCGATTGTGGTCCGTCAAGCCTGCCTCGACCGAACCGAAGTTGAACTTTGGCTGGAATGAGAAGGTTGACGAGGAGGAACTGCTAGGCTGCTGTTCCTCGCTCTCATCATCGAGAAGTGGTGCATCCGCTTTCAAAAACTCGGCGAGAGTCGGGGATGGTTTTGGATCGATAGCTTTAAGGAGTGAAGCCAAGGACTTCTTCCCCGCTAGTGACCGCATCCGATCCCAATTCGCCTTATGAACCAAACCATTACGGATCCCGAAGGCCAGCCCATAATCTCGCGATCCCAAAGAACCACCAAAAATTGGGCCATCTCCCCTGCCGGCCAGAGCCGAATTCCAACCACCCAAGTTCAACATTGTCTACAATTGGGGAAACATGGAGAATGAGGAAAAAAATGACGCAACTGTAATCGATACGGTTCATCAGATTTTCAAAGTGTTGCACACACCACACTTCATCACACAACAATTCGGATCCGATCCATCCAACAGAACATCAGGGACCGCAAAAGCCGGGATTTATCGCGTTAGTACAACTTTGTGCGTACTGGTTCCGAGCCGCAGCTGAATAGGAAGACGTCGTGAACCAGTACAGGAACTACATCATTGCCCATTTCTTCGCTTTTGCGACGAGCAAACGCTTCACATCATTGTACGACGATGTAAGACGCGAGTGGTGAACCACCTGATGCAAACGCATCTCCCCTACGGATCCTCCGCCGGGGGGGTGACCGCCGGAGTCGCCGCCGGCGTTGCCTTGGCGCCCTTGTGCGGGCATTGCGCGAGCCAGTGAACCGCTCCCGCCTTGACGCAGGTCTTGTGGTTGCACTTCATGAAGCAATGGCAATGACTTAACGCCCGGTTCTAAGGAAGAGCCTCAGCGGAGGAACCTAGTTCCTACCGGTGGACGGTTAAGTCATACTTGTTGCCCTGCGTCTCGCATTCTTTGCGCGCATGACCCACAGCCTGGGCGCCCTTTCCACCGATGAAACAGTTCAGCGTGTACCCTCCTGCTGCTGGGAGAAAGGGACCCAACCGGATCACAATGATCAAACAAAAACGCAGCAGGAGAGTTTCCAGACACACCTTGCGCGCCTGGAACCACTTTTGCACGAACTGTTTGTTCTTCTTGTTGAGGTCCGTCATGACACGGATGCAGTTTGCGGAACCGGAGTTGAGAACCCCGTCCAACTTCTTGAACGCATCCTGCTGCTTCCCCCCCTGCGGCTGGGTCTTCTCATTCGGCTTGATCGCCGGAGTAGGAGCCGCACCACCGCCTTGCTGCTTTTTCAGCGCACGGCGTTGCTTCTTCGACAAGCGCATGTCCGTCAAACCCGCCTGGAACGCCGCAGCATTGTGCGCCGTCTGAGGAAGTTTTTGGGAAAAGATTTTGCCGAGAACGATGAAAGATCGATGATGATGGCAGGAAGTTGTTGCCACATAAAGGACCCACATTTGATAAGATAAGCGAGAACGAGGGAGGTTATATACCGAACCCAAATTCTTTGTCATCGTGACGGCGTAAACGTCTAGCGCGTGCGCGATGAACCTCCCGTGGATCTTCTCATGGATCTGCTCCGTGTAATTCACCTGGGATTTCTTGAACGTTTTCGCCATCTGCTTGAACACGGAGACGATGATCGCGAGAACCCCGCCATCCGTGAGATCCTCGAACTTGACGCGCAGGAAGTTAACCAACGCGATCCTTTCGTCACACATGTGGCAAGTGATCGCGCGGAGCTTTTCCGTAGCCTCATCCTTCGGCGCGGAGGAACCGTACCACCGCGGCATGCTGTGAGCACGAACCTGTTGCAGGTGGGCCAAGAGATCCGTGAGGTTCGTGAAGTTCGACCAGGTTTCCCCGTGGTACTATCGCCATGGAACCGCCCAAAAGATAACCGGGGTAACCGATTACCAATTAAACGAGTCCATGATGATAGCATCACACTTCTTGTGAGTGCGGGAACCGAGCTTTGCTTCGCGGAGAGCCTTGATCTGAACCTCCTGAACCACCTTGGATGTCTCCTTGTCCACGTGCGTGAACTGGCCCTGCAGAGCGGCGACCTGGATCACCTTCTGCAGGTGCTCGTGCGTCACCACGGCGTCCTTAAATTCAGGGCGCTTGAGATCCGCATACGCCGTCCTCTGAGCCTCCGGCTTGTTGTCGTAGACACCTGGGAGGGGAGTAAGATGTAATAGGATCGATACGGGAGAGATGGTAAGATTAAGCTGGGATGGAAGGTCAACTGACAGACCGAAACGGATCCAAACCCTAAAGCGAATCACCAAAGCGTATACCCTGGACCCACTTGTACAGCGAAACCAGCTCAGCCACCGTCTCCGCGGAATCGGTCATCAGGAACTTGCGCTTGACGAACCTCATTTCCTGAGTGCGGTTCTTGATGATGATGCAGTGGGAACACACCGGAACCGGATGATCCGTCCCAAAGACCGCCATAGCACCCGGGATGGGTGAACTGAAGCTCATCCAGGGGAAAGACAAATCTCCTCATGGATGAATCTCAGCCCTAGACTCTTGCATGAGGAGCAGAGCTTCTGGCGATGGCAGAACGAGCAGATGATATCGACCTCCGGCTTCGCGACCGCGGGCTGAAGGCAGTTTCTGCACATGGACGGAACCTTCATCTCCTCGTCCGTCGGGAGAGGAACCGTGTAGGTCTGATCATTGTCGGCGTCGATGCAAAACGCTTCTTCGCCCAACGCGTACTCGTTGATCTTAATTTCGTCGAGCGCCCCGTTAACCCGGAGGCTTCCCAGCAAACCGAACTCTTGCTCCATAATGCCTGACTAAACTAAGAAAAAACACACACGCACAAAGTGTACTAACCGCGAAAATATAAATTTTCCTATGTGTTTGATACAAGTAAGGAGTCAGGCAAACATGATGAAAGCGAAAGAAAGGTTCCACAATTTCGTGGGAGAACCGGCAAACCACCCGAAGGTGCTCGAAAAGTCAACTCATGCGTCATCATCAATCTTGTCATGAGAATGACAAGCCCACCAGGAACCATTAACGAGGAAGTTTCTAAACCCTCTCGTTCCTGCTGGCACATCCCTCGGAACCGAAATAACCCACACAGTCGAGAGCTGGGGAAAATCCACAACCACGGAACCGAGATGAGAGGCTAATTTTCATAGGCGAGTCATGCGATGATGAATCAAAGATGCGGCGGAGCCGCATCTCCGCAGGAACCAAGTTGGGTTAGAGCACCCGTTGTTTCCTGCGGTGTGTCCCTCGTGATACCGAAATCACCCAGCGACCAAGGTCGTGGAAAATACCGATAAGGAACTGAATTTGCGAAATAAATCACGAGCAACCATCCTGAGCCGTAGCCCGAAGGAATGGCCTTACACGAATCCAACGGGAAGGTCTCTAAACCCCCGATTCGCGCAAGGTACACACTCAAATGAACCGAAATCACCCCGCAGCAAGATGGCTGGGGAAAGAAGATACCTGAAATTTGTGGTGCCGCCGAGCGGTATCAAAGCGAATACAACTTCAACGAGCGAACAACAAGCGAAAATTATAATTTCTCAAAAAACCACTCATACAATGCGGCAATGGCCACCTATCTGTCCAGGAACCTGTTAATCAAACGGTTCGAAAAGGTCGTCGGTTGCAGACGCGACCACCAAACGCGGGATTTATTTGAAATGAGCATCCACGCGTGCTCTTCCACAGGGAGATCCCGAACCGGAACCGTGAGAATGTTGTCGGGCGCCGCGACCGGCGCGCAGAACCGCTGCTCCCCCGGCTTGAAAGACGCGAGAGTTTCCCACGCCGCAACTCGGAACTGAAAACGCCGACGCCAATCGGCGCGAATCATCAACGCAACGGCGGCGCGCGGGCGCTGGTCGTCCGCAGCAGCTCCAAGCGCCTTGTAAAGGACTTTCAGAACCTGCTGTGACAGCTCCACCGGCGGGAACATCCACACCAGCGTCAAAAACTCTCCTGCTAGACCGGGATGGCGAAGAACCTGATCCCGACGACAGGAGAGTTTTGCACGTTGTGCGGGGAAGCCAAGACCTGAGTCGCCGAATCGAAAAACGGGCGAAGCAGGCTGTAGGAGGTACCCCTCAACGAAGCTGCGGCGAGGAAGCCGCCAGGAGTTCCCGGCAACGGTCCAAACGCTTCGACGTTGAACCGTACCTTGCACGTCTGGAGAATCGCATTGAGAGTCCGACGCGAACAGAAGCGAGCCGGAAAAGGATCCACGTCAGCAGGGCGAACCAGGAGCCTGGAAACACTGTCGGCGTACCAATTGTCGGTACCCTTGATGTGCTGTCCGGAAACCACGCATCTCAGGCGCAGCTCCCAGAGACGAACCTTGAGTCCGATTTCCGCCATGGCGATGCTGGAGAACTGTCCCGGATCCGCTTGGTCGAGCGCGAAGGATTTCGCTAGCAACGAAACCGTGGGCATGTTGTCCGACTCCACGAAGATCGTGTGACCGCGCAGGCGCTTTCCGAGATCCACTGCCATGAGCCAGAGAACCGCGGTTGCTTCCCACACCGTGCTGTGCGCCTTGGCGAAAGACGGGCAATTCGGAGCCAGCGTGGATCCGACAGCGGCTTCGTACTTCTCGCACTCCGACCACAGGGAACCAAAAGTCTCCATCTCCTGCCCGAAGAAAGCAACCGAAGCGCCCCATCCCTCTTTCGACGCGTCGATCTTGATGCGAACCAAGTTCGTGACGTGCATGTCCAAGTAACCGGACTTAGGGTGCGGCAGCACGGGCTCCCACAGGTGAGCTCCCGCACGAGAACTGGTCGGGTCGTCTTGGACGATCATCCGCCCCAAGAACGAGTCATCGTCCTCGGTGTTCCACTTGTCCGTGAGAACCATGATCCACCACTGCAGGCCCCGCAGTAGGATTGGTGTAACTCGGACTAACGGGTCGTAGCTACGCTCGCCCCGCGCCCACTTTGCCTCCGCTCCAGTGCTCGTGATGATCCTGGACGCTTCTTTGACAAATGCAGGCACAGAACCGCGGGTGACGAGCTCCAAGGAAATGATGATACCCCGGAACTCGGCGACCAATTTTACCGGCAGCTGAGGGCGTGCGGGATCCCGGGTGGAGTAACCGTACGGCTTATCCGACGACTGCGCCAGCGACCGCGAAATTTTCAGAACAGCACGCTCGATCCTTCCCGGGGCGATCCCAATCAGGTTGCGTACGGAACAGAACCGCCAACCGATCCACTCGAAAGCAGTAGTAGGCAGAAAAAATTTTCCCGGTTTCGTGTGCAGCGGAACACCCAGCTTAGTCATCCGCTCGATGTAAACGTTGAACTTCTCCAGCACCACAGCCGGATCCTCAAACGGAGTTGCCGGAATTGTGCGGATGTCGTCGACGAAATCATGCGGAACCAAATCGGCCGGGCAGCAAACCCTGTTGATTTCCTTAATGCCGGCGTCGTTGTGACCCGGACTCGGCCCCATACCCTGGCCACAGACCAGGAGGGAACCATACGCGCCCGGGGGAACCCAATCCCTGTCCGAGAGCAGAGCCGCCGGGACGGGATCCGGCAGCGACGGGTCGCCTTTTTCCAACTCCTCGGCGCCGTCCTGAACCTTGGGGAGCTTTGCGCGAATGCTAGCCGACACCCTGGCACGGTCGAGAACGGGGAGATCCTTGTCGGAGGCCGCCTTCCGGGCTGCGTAATCGGAGAGAAGGCCCATGTAGGCTTTCGACATCCGGACACCGGCGAAACGGCGCGACGAAGCGTGAACCAGCCAGAGGTAGAAGCAGTGCTTGATATCCACGCCGCCTATCCGAGCAACAACCCGACCGCGATCGGGGAAAGCCAAGCTCTCCTCAATCAGGGGACTGTTGGATGAGACAACCGATGTACCAAAAGCGCAAAAGCTGCTGAACCGTGGCGTAGTCGACAGGAACCTCCAGGAGCGCCTGGTTGAACCCCGTGAACGACCAGTCTTTAATGTACCGGTAGCCGACCTGAGTGATCCCCTCCATCTTGTCGATCAAGTTGGCTGGAGCGCACGAAAAACCAGGAATCGTGGTAGGATCCGCAATGGGCGAACCGTCCTTCCTCCTGTACCACACGATTTTGTGCAGATCCGTAAGCTCCTCGAGCACCTCACGACCAATCCGCGGCTGCTCATCGAAAGCAGGAAAATCCGGGTAGATCTTCGGCAGGAATTCCTCCGCGAGCTCTAACCGGATGCCACCGAACCATTGGCGACGGATCCGCTCCGGAACGCCGAATTCCAACGCCACAGCGGGATCCAGCGAGATGGCATGGAACGCCATTGCATCCTCCACCTTGCGGAACTCGTCGACCGGGCCATCCTGGGCAGCCAGGAACGCAGGAATTTCGT
>Ga0066833_10000746_pt1 | contig 13250 bp, 12 predicted proteins | sample ETNtaG_13_FD_66728 | JGI IMG/M metagenome (GOLD analysis project Ga0066833, IMG submission 66728) | Marine microbial and viral communities from oxygen minimum zone, Eastern Pacific Ocean - ETNP201306PF47B | ecosystem: Environmental > Aquatic > Marine > Oceanic | place: Pacific Ocean: Eastern...
GTTCGTGCATCACCAATCGCGCGAAGCCCAGTATCAGCATCAGGGGGATCAACACTCGCAAGGCAAGCAGGATCACATGCTCGTTGATGATCTTGCGTTTGAGCTTCAGGAGGGCGCGGTTGAGGACGTACTGCGCACCCCAGCGATACGTGACCGGATGCCGCCGCATCCAGTAATAAATGATGACGGGCAACAGCGACAGGGGCACATACCACAAGACCGATGAGGCGCTCCAGGACACGCTACCGTCTCCCGATTCTGTTGCGGTATTCCAGGTAGCCCATGAGTGCGGCGTCGGCCCCCTCGTGTGAGTATGACGTCATCAGATGGATGTCCTGGCCCTTACTCCACGTCTCCCACTCCGACATCACCGACTGGTACTCTTCGGCGTAGAGTTTCCGCAATAGAACCGTATCAATCTTTACGGGCTTGTATGCCTGCTCCAGGTCAATGAAGTTCACCCACTGGCTGAATGGAAATGCCTCTTCGTGGCTGTCACGGACGTTAACGACCACCACCTCATGGCCCTGGTGATGAAGCCTGGCGAGCTCCCTCTGCACGGGCTCCGGCTCGTACATCATGTCGGAGATGAAAATGAGCAATCCTCGCGAAAGGCTCTGTTCCACGAGCGCACCGAGATGTCTGACGGTGTCGTCCTTGCCTTTCGCGTCATGGGAGATCAGGGCGTTAAGAACCTCAACAAGATGCAGACCCGATGACCCCAACGGACGGTGGATCCGTTCCCCTTCGGACAAAGCAAGCATGCCAATGCGATCTCCCTGCTGAACGACGAGATAGGCCAGGCACGCGGCCAGGGAAATCGCATGAGACGTCTTGGTGTGCGGTCCGTTGGCGGCCAACATCGAGGCGCTGAAATCGAGGACCAACTGCACGTTCAGACACGTGTCCTCGCGGAATCGTCTGACATAGAAACGGTCGTGCTTCGCGGATGCGCGCCAATCGATGTGGCGGATGGCATCGCCAGGCTGATAGAGCGTGTGGTGATCAAAGTCGACACTGACCCCCAGTCGCTTGCTTCCATGCGGGCCATGGAGAAGGCCATCGACGGTCTTCCTGGCCATAAGCTCCAGGTTCCGCAGGGCCTCTTTGCTTTGGGCCGGAAGGATGTCGTCGAGCGTGGGGGGCATAGGGGGAATGCGTTTAGTTTCTTACTTCTGTACCTGCGTGGGGGCTGCGCCAACTCAGAGGCTTGACATTCTTGTCAGTATACTGTTTTCTAACGAATGATGATTCTCATGCGCAAATAGGTTTTTTCAGTGACTCGTTATCAGATCGGTTTGGGAGAGATGTTATGGAATATGGGGAGCTTTACTCAGAAAAGGTTTTTGCCGGAAGAAGAACATATTATTTGGATGTCAAAGAGAATTCGTCGAGCGACCGCTACCTGGTGATCAGTGAATCCAGGCCACGTGGTGATGGCACTTATGAAAGAACCAGGGTTGTCATTTACGAAGAGCATGCCTCCGCATTAAATAAGGCATTCAAGAATGCAGTAAAATTTATGATGTTTCAGGATGATGACCGCGAAAAAGCCGAGCCTCCGAGGCGCGAGGATCGTGGCAGAGACTACGAGGAACCGGTGCAGGAAACCGATTATGAGGACCTTGATGAAGGTGCCGAATAAATAGTGCAGGCTTCCAGACCATCTCGATTGGTGGAATACATATTTTATAAATCTGTTTAAAGGAGTAGAAGATGAGTCGCATTGAATGGGAGAAGATTAAAATCAGTGATGCTGATTATGAGACGGCCGGCGTCTTGGATGTTAATAACGATGGCGTGCTGGATATCGTAAGTGGCGGATTCTGGTACGAGGGACCGGATTGGAATCAGCATAAAGTCTGTGATGTCAAAAAAGAGCATGAGTACTACAACGACTTTGCCACCATTCCCATGGATGTTAATGGAAATGGTTTCATGGACGTGGTGTCATGTAACTGGTTCGACCGGGAGATATTCTGGAGAGAAAACCCTGGCGATGGTGGAGGCGATTGGAAGACGCACCACGTCGATGAATGTGGAAATTCTGAGACGGCCATTGCCTGGGATGTGGATGGTGATGGCGAACTGGAGGTCGTTCCTAATGCGGTGAATGGGCCTCTTGCCTATTACAAATTAGCTAAAGATTCGGACGGGCGTGGAAAGGGGGAGTTTGAGAAAATAGTTATATCTGAAGTAAACCAGGGGCATGGGCTTGGCTTTGGTGATGTTACTGGGAATGGCAAAGGAGATTTTGTGGTAGCGAACGGATGGTGGGAAGCACCTGAAAAGGAAGATGGAACCTGGACGTTTCATGACGACTTCGAACTGGGTTCAGCGAGTGTTCCCATTCTCATCGAGGATATTAACGGTGACGGCACCGCTGAATTAGTCGTTGGAAATGCTCATGGATACGGTCTTGACTATTACACCCAGGCGATTGATGAGGATGGTGCAAGAGAATGGACAAAGCACCCTATTGATCCCTATTTCTCGCAGTATCACTGCATGATCTGGGCAGATATTGATGGGGATGGCCAGAATGAAATCGTCACCGGCAGCCGATATCGCGCTCACAACGGTAATGACAGAGGCGAAACCGATGAAGTAGGCCTTTACGTTTTCAAGTGGCACGGTGAGGGGTTCAGCAAACAGGTAGTCGACCATGGCCGCGTGCCAGATGCATCAGGTGCCGGGCTTTATTTTGATGTCGCCGACATCGACGGAGATGGTAGACAGGACATTATCGCTCCAGGGAAGGAAGGGCTGTACCTGTTCAAGAATAAGGGATGGGCCAAGGGTGAGGCGCCGGAATAAGCGCCAATTAGAGACGCGACAATAGGCCAGAGTAGGCATCCGGCCGGATGGTATTACAGGAAGTAAGACAAGGTCGCAGCATCCCTTCATCCTGCAGTTGTTCAAGAAGCAGGCCCAAGGACAATTTGCCTACATCAGCCTCAAGCAATTGGTCTTTGAACGTGTTCAGAAGAACACTCGATACCTCCTGCACGCGCTCGATGTGCTCGCTGTTATAGGCCTCGACTTCGATTTCAAAATGGTAGACCTCCTGTCCGGAAATCTGGTAGGTCACCCTGTCCAAGACTATTTCGCCTGCTTCCTGTTTTTTGGTTTTGAGCACTAATGTGGTTCGCTCATTCATGCGGTCATGGATGATTTGCAGGCCAGTTGATTTCATCGCGTCCACGGGATGCTCTCTATCGGGCACGGGCCGCTGGTGATTCACTCCAAACTGCTCCAATGCCCGATAAACCGATTCAATCGCGTTCGGCCAGAGCCCTTCGATTTCTGTCCGCTGCGATTCAAATGTTGGTCCTTTTAGCCCAATCTTTACGGTGCCAGACAGCCGCAATCTCAAAGCGATTCTTCTGTCGGCAAGTCTTCCATCCCCTGTGTCGAAATAGACGTCTCGCTGCGTCTGCGTCTTCGGGGTACTTACGCTCAGGCCCGCGATTTCCTGTAGGTCTTTCAGTTGATCAAGTGTGCTCTCTGGACTTGCCGCGACCACAATGAGCGTTTTTTCATATTCGATATCAGGCATTCAGAGTTCCAGAATTTCGTAGCGCTTCTGTAGATAATTGCTGCCAATGTTCACTGAACGCATTCCATTCATTTCGTACACATGATGAAGGTGTGTATGACCGCAGAAGTGATGCCTGATCTCAGGATACCGCAACAACAGTTCCCCAAGGCTGCGGCTGCCCATGAAGGCGTTGCAGAAGCCCCAGACCGGCCCCTGCCTCTGAACGCGCATTTCTTCGAAAGCGACCATGTGAGTGACGGCTACGATGGTGTCCGCCCTTGGCAGCAGGCTTTGGATTCCTTCCTCGAGAGTGGCCAGGCATTGGGCGTGAAACTCAGTATCACTCATGCTCATCTTGACGAATACGCCATCGTTCCAGCGCGCATACTTTGGGTGAAAGTTCTGTTCGAAATACTTCTGCGGGATATCCAGATCTTCGTCTCTGAAGCTGTAGTCATACCATCCGATACTTCCCGCGATACCGACACCACCGATGACAACAGGTGCCCCTTCCAGGTATTCAAAACCAGTTTCTTCTGCCCAGGTAGCAAACACGTGCTCGTAAATGGCATGTGAATCTCCATCTCGGGTCCACAGGTCGTGATTGCCGCAGAGAGCAAGTTTCCTGCCCGGGAAGTCGGCAAACAGTTGGAAGCAATCGTGAAAGAGCTCCGGGTCAAAGGCGGCGTTATCACCGGCCAGAATCAAGGCATCTGCTCCCAGGGAGTTTATTTCCCTGGCCATTTCACGAGCGGAAGCGTCGCCGGTTGCATTCTTGCCAAAGTGGAGGTCTGCTGTCAGGATGAGCCTCATCGGTGATAGCCTGTCTGATTGCTGTTAAACCGGACCTTTAATATCTAAACTGGGCTGTTAGAATTCCCTTTTCGCCGCAAAGGTCATACATGAACGTTTCAAGCTTTCTGACCGTTGCCTGCTTCCTGCTCAACGGTGCCTCGGCAGATATTGTCATTCTTAACAACGGTGGCAAGTTCGAAGGTAAAGTAATCGAGGAAGGGGACAAGGTAATAGTCGTAACCAATAACGGCGCACGCCTTCCGCTTTCACGCTCGCAGGTAAAGTCGATTATCCGCAAGCAACTGCCGGAGGATGAGTATCGCAAAAAGCTGAGTCAACTGGACCGTAACAGTGCTGAGGCTGTATATCAGTTTGCCCTGTGGTGTAAGGCAAACGAATTTAAGGAAGAGCACGAAAAACTGCTCAAAGACGTTCTAAGGCTTGACCCGAATCATGCCCGGGCGAAAGAAATTCTCTATTCCTACCAGAAGACATACCGGCGGCTTCCATCGAACAAGGCGGCAGAAGCCAAACTCAAATCCGAGCTTGGCAGTAAATTCAAGATCGTTCGAACCCAACATTTTCGTGTGGCTTACGATACGGACACGGGCTTTGCCGACCACAGGGGCAAACTCTTTGAATCAGTGTATCGAGCCTTTTACGGTTTCTTTGAAAAGAGAAACTTCCCGCTGAGAACCATGCAGGACAGGATGGAGGTAGTTCTTTTTGATTCACGTACAGATTTCATCAATTACGCGCGCAAGCGAAGCCCAATGCTCGAGAGTTCCGCTGGTTTCTACTCGCCAATGGAGAATCGCGTAACTTTTTTCAATTCACTGAATGCAACCGGATACAAGCAGCAGAAGCGGGCCATTCTCGCGGCGGAGGCCCGGATAAAGGGCCAACGAAAGCAGCTTTCCAGGTCCAGGGCGAAAAAATTCACGTTCACAGACTCTGACGGGAATCGGAAAGTGGTCTCTAAATCCGGCGCCATGAATCTCATGGCCAGGGAGGAACGAAAAGTTCGCGAGCAGCGGAGAAAGCTGGCCAACTATTATAAGAACGAAAATGTGACCACCACCGTTCATGAATGTCTGCACCAGTTGGCCTTTAACCTCGGGGTCCAGGAAATGCGAGGTGACGTACCGAAATGGGTCGGAGAGGGTCTGGCGACTTTTTTCGAGACGGCCACTTACGGCTCGCTTGCACAGGTCGGCAAAGTAAATAAGGACCGGCTCGGTCTATATCGAAAGGTGAGAAAAGCGGGGCCGCTGATTCCGATGGAGATCATGGTCGGTAGGGATGAGGTCTACAATCTCAGTTCCCCCGGCGCCGCATCAGCCGCGTATGCTCAAGGATGGGGAATGGTCCACTATTTCTTTGCCAAGAAGGAAAAGGAGTTTCTTCGTTACCTGCAGATGCTGAACAAGAAGAACGGCAACTCGGCTCCCGCGGTTCGAGCACGCGATTTTGAGGCAGCGTTCGGCAATCTAAAGACTATCGAGCGGCAATGGGTGGCTTACATGGATCGGCTCAAGTAGCACCCGGATGAGGCGGGAATGGGATTGTGGCGGTCCAGTCCCTGATTACGTGAAAAGGCGAGGACGACCGATTTCGGGTAATCATCGGCTCTTGGCGCGCGAGAGCCTTCCTGTTTCTACTTAGCGCTCTGGCATAAAGACCGGGATTTCGAAGAACGTCTGATCTGGAGCGCAGGGGACACTGACCATAGTTGCTGGCATCTGATGGGGCAAGAGAACAGCATTCAGCAGTCCTGAAAGCTCGTGAGGCAAGCCCTGCCTCTTCCGTCCGCGAACTTGCCGAACCGGTCCGTTTAGTTCATCATCCTCTCTGGGCACACATCCGTACAGGACGTCTTATGCAGCTTTCAGAAGAGGCTGGGGCAAAATCCGCAAAGCAGCAGACTTCCGTTGTCGATTTGTCCATAGTTATCCCCTGCTTCAATGAGAGCGATACAATTAGGAACACCGTCGCCGCGGTGGAAGACTACATTCAGTTGAATTACTCAGACCTGAATGTGGAGATCATCTTCATAAATGATGGTAGCACTGACGACACAGGCAAAGTACTCAGCGAACTCTCAGCTTCACTGGTCCTCAGAAATCATCATCATTCGGCCAATCAGGGACGAGGTGCAGCCATTAGAACTGGGATAAATGCCTCGAGGGGAAGCTTAATTATCTGTCTGGATGCGGACCTGTCCTACGATGTTGAGCACATCGGTGACATCCTTGGGGCGTTCAATAGTAATCCCGGGACCGATACAGTTGTCGTCAGTGCATACATGAAGGGAGGGAGCGTTCAAAACGTCCCTTGGTCCAGGTTGTTCCTCTCACGCGCTGCAAACCGGATCCTATGCCCGCAATTCAAGAATCGTCTGTCAACGGTCACTTGCGTCGTCAGAGGGTATAAGGGTGATCTTCTGAGATCTCTACACCTGACCAGTGAAGGAAAAGAACTACATCTCGAAATCCTCCATGAGATGGAGTCCCGGAATGCAAGGATTCTCGAGATACCGGGCAGGTTGATGTGGTCCGCAGGCCGGCGTAAGACACCACTCAGGTTTTATGACGTTTGGAAGCACTTGAAAACAGCCCGACTCAGGCCGCCGCATGGCTCATTGACCACTGGGAAGGTCTCATGAGCTATCCCTATCCAAACAGCGCGCAAACTGGCTCTGCGGTCACCATTGATAAGACGGTTGCGGTAGCGAATTTATGAAAGCAGTGAGTCATAAAACGCCACGAGCTTCCGGCCTTCCGTTTCCCAGTTGTATTGAGAGGCGACGGCCTCACGGCCCCTCTTACCCATCTCTTCCGCTTCATCCGGGTGTTCAAACAGCCATCGCAAGGCTCCCGCAATTTCCTCGGGCCTCTCTGGATTCACCAGCAAACCGCACCCGACTCCACTGACCAGCTCTCGCCAAAGAGGAAAATCAGACGCAATAACGGGGATACCTGCCGCCATGTATTCATACAACTTGGTCGGTTGCGACTCCATGTAGTATGGAGTTCTGTGAATTATCACCAAACCTGCACGCACCTTATTCAGGATTTCAGGAATCTCTTTCCGATCCTTCCAGCCGAGGAATTCGACCCGTTCCCAACCTGGGCTCTTCCGAATCCTCTCCTCATGATCTGGGGAGTTAAATCTGCCTGCAAGGACTAGCCGGGCTGCGGGATACTCTCGCAGGAAACTAAATGCTTGAACCATTTCAAAGCTGCCGCGCAGTTCCGAGATGCCACCAAGATAGACCGCTTGAAGGGGGCGATCAGCATGGGGAAATGGTTGGCTCGATCGCCATTCGTCCAATATTGGAAAATTCTGAACCAGGACAGTCCGGTCTCTTGAAAACCGCCTTCGAAGCACTGGTGTTGCAGCAACCAAACCGTCAAAACACGATTGACTACAGCCCTCAAGGGCCTCGGCAAATTTGCTGAGACCTAATCGAATGTAAGACGGAACCCACTCCTTTTCCAGGATCTGTTGCGGAAAATTCTCGTGTAAATCATAGATCACTTTCTTCCCATGTAGTTTCCACAGCAGAGCCGGTAGGAGCAATTCTGGATCATGGAAGTGACAGACTTTGCAGTCTAGTTCCAGGGCCTTCCGACAGACATCCCAGGTTGTTTTAAGAATCCGCTCTCTCCTCGTACTTGGGAGCGGGACAGCTTTGATCGTTACCTCTGCACGTTCCTCGTCTCTTTCATTTGGCGCAATCAGAATTACTTCATATCCATGAGAAGTTAAAGTCCGGCACTCTTTATGAAAAATGCGGATATCAAATGCAGAATGAACAGAAGTCACGTGAGCAATTCGCGTCTTTGCCATCGGTGTTGCATTCTGACAGTCTAATATTCCAAATACTTTCTATGCTTGTCGATCACAGATTCAATGAGCGAAAGATTCTCTCTAAACCACTTTATGGTTGCCTCAAGTCCGCTCCTGATCCCTGTAGAGGCTTTAAATCCCAAATCCATTTCTGACTTTACCGTACTTCCAAACCTCTTCCCTGAGTTGTCCCAATCTCTTTTGGGTTTTAACTCTACTGCGGCCGAGCTTCCAGCGATTTCAACTATCAATTCAGCTAAATTCAGAATAGACGTTTCTTCGCCGGTCGCCAGGTTGTAGACATCACCTGGCTCACCCTTACTCCCAGCCAAAAGGAGACCCTCAACAATGTCCGCAACATAAATGAAATCCCGCGTAGCCACGCCTTCATTTTCAAGAGGAAGGCTTTGGCCTTTGAGCGCCTTGTAAATGAATGTTGGAACCACGTTCCTCCAAACTGTCGCCGGAGTGCCCCTCCAATCTCCGGCACCAAGGATCTCTCCGGGCCCATAAACATTTTGGAACCGCACCCGTACAACTGGAAGACCGTGCTGTTTGTGATAGTAACAAGAATAGTATTCCCCGAATATCTTCGACATGGAATATGGGCTATCCATGTGTAAAGAAACGTTATCTGATTCCTCTGTCGCCTCGGCCGAATCAAATGTCTTTTCAGCCACAGCGCACCCGGCACCGGTATAAACTATCTTCTTTACGTCCCGAAAGTCCTTCAATCTCTCGTACAATTTCAGAGTCGTTAAAGTGTTGTTCTCGTGATCCGCTAAAGGATCGTGAATCGAGCTCTGATTACCATGGTACGTACTCACATGGAAAACATAGTCATAATCGTCGTCCAGACTTCCGAGAAAACCATCATCTCCAACGGAGGCCTCCGTGAATTGTACTCGCCGGTCATCAGGGATGTTATGTCTTTCAGAAGAAAGAAGATTATCAACTATATGTATTACCCTCGCTTCGTCGCGAAGCAATCTCTTAGTCAGATTACTTCCGACAAATCCCGCACCACCCGAGATGAGTATTCTAGTCCCTTGATACTGGATCATTCCTCTTTCCCAGGAATTCGGAGGTGAGTAAAAGTCTCTTCAACACCATATTCACTGTAGTAGTCAATAGTCTTAGCGACGCCCTCGTCAAGGGGGAGCGACGGAATAATCCCAAAGCTCTCCTGAGTCTTGGATGGATCCAAGAGAATCGAAAAGACATCGTCGGGGCTTCGCTCCCTTACCTCGACTTCTTCCTCCAAAGTGATCCCCATGGCTTTGACAACGGCATCAAACAGTTCCTTTATGGAATAATCTTTTCCAGTAGAGATATGGTATGCACCGCAAATCCCCGTTCCGTCTACAGCCTTTTCCAGGATATCCACCATGTCAGAAATGAATATAAAATCCCTCCTGGTATCCATTACGAAACACTTCTTGCCTTCACTAAGTCTCTTATAAAACGTTGGGACCGGGCCGCTTAGATTCCTTGGGCCGTAAGCATTCGCAAGACGAAATATGACATGGTCAAGTTCGCTCTGACGAACATAGTATTCACCAGCAGTCTTGCTTATAGCGTAACTGCTCCCACTCGGCTCCATTGGGTGCCCAAGGGTGATCGGCTGTTCTTGAGGATCTCCGTAACAGAGCGCTGTCTGTAAATAGATGAGCCGCTTGACCTCGTGCTTTCTGCTCTCTTTCACGACAACTGCTGTGCCGACTCCGTTTGTCTGCATATCACTAATATAGTCGTCCGGATCCTTGTAGGACGCCGCCGCATGTACCACTACTTCCGGTTGAAATTGCACATACAGTTTTGACATCAAGTCGGTATTGGCAATGTCACCTTCAACAATCGTCAGATTGTCCATTTCTTTCAGGTTGTCGCGACGGGCGGTACTGTAGTTATCAATAACTAATACCGTGTCTCCCCTGCCAATAAGCCTCTCCGTAAGGTGGGAGCAGATAAAGCCGGCGCCACCGGTAATTAAGATATTCATGTAGGTCTCCTTTCAATGACTTTGTGATTATCCAAAAAGCTATTTTGCCACAGTTCAAGACTCAGCAACGCCCAGAAACTGCGGCCGTATTTCGATTCTTTTTCTATCAACTGTTCAGGGTTGAATTCTTTCGTCAGATAGAATCGGTCCTTTGCGGCTTTACTTGAAAACACATCCAGAAGGAACTCTCTCACGGGGCCCCTCATGTTCATCCATTGGGCCAAAGGGACAGGGAAACCCATCTTATCTTCGCGGGCCAGGATCGCCGGCGGTATCTTGTCCGGAAAAGCTACTTTGAGCAGACGTTTCAATTCTCCATTCTGGAACTTTATGTTCGCAGGAATCGTTGCAGCCAGATCCACCAACGGATGGTCAAGAAGAGGCACCCGTGATTCGATACTATGGGCCATACTCATCCTGTCCTCGACCTGCAACAGCGCTGGCAACAGGGTCTTGAAGTCGAAGTGGGTGACGCTGTCAAAATAAGATTCCTTCCCAACGTTGTCCCCCCAGTAGATCTTCTGGAATTCTTCAAAAGAAGAATGTCCGTTAAAGATGCTCCAATCGATGGCTCCGCCAAAGTTGTTTGCACGATTAACTAACTGGAAGTAGCGGCGATCCCGATCCTCAAACAGCCCGTGCGACCAGAACTCTTTTATCAAAGGCTTATACCGTTCCAAGCCGCGCAGATTAGGAATGATCGATTCATAGGTTACTATAAAATTGCCTTCTTGGAGTGTTCCCTCAATCGCGCCCTTGATACACTGTTCAAAATAGGCGATCAAATACCGGGTATATCCGCCAAAGATCTCATCCCCTCCTTGGCCTCCCAAAACAACCTTTACGTGCTTTTGAACAGCCTTCGAGACCATGAATTGCGGGAATGAGCCTGGCCCCGCGACAGGAAAATCAAGATAATATATAATGTCTTTTATATGGCTGACAAAGTCGACCGGTCCAATATCGATCAAGTGCAGGTTTAAATCTCGTTCGCTGGCCAAAGCCTCTGCGTATACGGACTCATCATAGTCCTTGCCATCCAGAAACCTCCCGTTGAATATTTTGAATCTATCTTGGGGTTTCTGTTCTTTCGCGGCCGACGCAACCAAACTTGAGTCTAAACCGCCGCTGACGTAAGCGCCAACCTCTACGTCACTTCGAAGATGAACCCGCACGGAGTCCAAGAACCTTTCTCTGAGTTCCTTGACAAAGTAATTCTCAGTATGGTCCCAATCCAAATCAAAGTGCACTTCCCAATACTGCTGCTGAACTATCTTTGGCCCCGGCCGGACATACGCATAATGGGCTGGCTTAAGCTCATTTATGTCTTTGAATAGTGTTTTTCCTCCGAGGCAGAATTGGAAGGTGAAATAATCTCTAAGGCCGTCAACTGAAACATTTACTTCGGACGTAAGGGGCAACAGTGCTTTGATTTCTGATGCAAAATAGAACACTCCGTCCTGGATGCAATAGTAATACGGCTTGATTCCAAATCTGTCACGAGCAATGAAGAGCTCCTGCCTGGCACTATCCCAGATGGTGAAAGCAAACATACCTCTTAATTCTTCGACGCAATCTGCACCCCATTTCTCATAAGCCAGGAGGATTACTTCTGTATCCGAATGCGTTCTGAAATTGGATTCGCCAATGCGCTCTCTCAGTTCCAGATAATTGTATATCTCCCCATTGTAGGTGATGACATTCCCACTCTCTGTGACCATTGGCTGAGCACCGTGGGCAATATCAATAATGCTCAGTCGTGTGTGCCCGAGGGCGACATTTCCATTCTGACTCCACCAGACGCCCTCGCCGTCAGGGCCACGGTGCCGCTGAATTCTGTTCATCTGCTCCAGCACATCTCTACAGATGTCCGAAGAGTTGTGGCCATTTCCAAGGAAGCCCGCTATTCCGCACATAAGTTCTTATCCGAAACAGAATACCATTGGATGCACGTCAAAAACAACTGGATGTGTAACGCACGAACCGTGTTCTAGCTGCAGGTGCATTGGGAGCACGACGATTGACAAGAGCGACGCATAACACAAAATAGCCAAGGCCGTTTCATCGATTTAAGAGTTTCCGACAGAAAAGGCTTCGCAATAGAGGCTGCGGCAGTTTGAAGGATCCCCCTGAAGGTGAAGAGAGTTGGCTCAGGTTTTCTTTGTCGATAGGAATATATAGACGTATCTAACGGATTTCAACAGACTATAATGAAGGAGCTTGAAGTACTATTCTGGGCAGATCATCCGTTGGAAGGGCGGAATGCAGGTACCATTCTGGACCACATTCATAGTTTTTTTGAATACTCCGAACATTCGCTTCATTCCCTGCCGATCAAGGGCGCGCTCCCAAGGCGACTGAATCTGGATTGGTTTGATGTACTGGTCATCCATTATTCACTGTACATCCCGTTGGACTCGTACATTTCTCGCCAATCCAAAGCGCGCATTCAGGACTTTAAAGGACTCAAGGTAGTATACCTCCAAGATGAATACAGGAATGTCTGGTCTGTGGTGAAACAGCTTCAAATTCTTGGGATTGATATTCTGTTTACGTGTGTTCCTGCCGGTGAAATGGAAAAGGTGTACCCCTCGACCATTTTGCCAAAACTCAGAAAAGTAAATGTTCTTACCGGTTATGTACCAGAAGAGCTCACTCACCTTGAAGTACCACAGATTGCTCAGAGGGAAATCGATGTCGGCTATAGAGCTAGAAAACCGCCCTACTGGCTTGGCGCCCTTGGGGTCGAAAAATATGACATTGCAGACAGATTTCGGGAACAAATCAGCGATAATGCATTGAATCTCGACCTTTCCTGTGAAGAAGAAGACCGCATATATGGTGAAGATTGGATTCGGTTCCTAACGTCCTGCAAAACCACTCTTGGTGTGGAAAGTGGTGCAAACCTCACCGATTTTACAGGATAACTTCAGAGAGCTGTCTCAGGTTTCCTGGATAAAAATCCAGATGCCAAATTTCATGAAGTTTACGAACTGTTCTTCAAAGAATATGAAGGGAATGTCTGTTTAAATCAGATATCTCCGCGGTGTTTTGAAGCGG
>Ga0066833_10000750_pt1 | contig 13180 bp, 3 predicted proteins | sample ETNtaG_13_FD_66728 | JGI IMG/M metagenome (GOLD analysis project Ga0066833, IMG submission 66728) | Marine microbial and viral communities from oxygen minimum zone, Eastern Pacific Ocean - ETNP201306PF47B | ecosystem: Environmental > Aquatic > Marine > Oceanic | place: Pacific Ocean: Eastern...
CGGAGAAGATCCTGGGAGAATTCTTCGAGGGGTACTTCCGCGACGCCGCAGAGCCCATGCTGGCCTACTACAAGGTCCTGGAAGATCACGTGCGCGCGAAAGACCTGATCTACGGTGCCTGGTACGGCGGCGGACCGACAAAAGAGATCTTCACACCGGCCATCCTGAAGGCCATGAGCAAGAGCCTGAGGGAGGCGGAGCAACGCGGAGGTGACTTCATAACCGGGAAAAGGCTCGCCGGGATCCGGAAGGGCTTCAACCTGATCCTGAAAGCCCTGGACGTGTCCGCAGAAGACCTGAATGGAGACTGACGATGAGGGCAGCCGGTGGTTCTGCTGTTTTCAGTGCACCTCCTGGAAGGTCAGTCTATCTCTCAACCGGGACACCCAATGAGCTCTGATTGGTAGAGAATCAATACTACCAGCGCTATCTCTGGTAAGGTTCTTTCGGCTGCGGCCAAAAGGATCATCACTCATGAGGGCAGGACGCCTGTCGTCTGGCTGGATGAGACGGAGGAGTCTTTTTCCCGCGTCCGCACACTTGCTCGCGTTGGCACTTTATGGCCAACCTCAGTCACGACGACTTCTCCAGCAGCCTTTGCACCATGATTGGCCTTCCCTTGGTGTTGCTCTGAACCGCGGCTTCGACCAGGGCCATTGCCTGGAGGTTGTCTGCCACGTTGGTCTCCATCTTCGGGCCGCCGGAAATCCACTTGGCGAACTTCTCGATCAGCAAGGCGTTTGACCATTTTCGTCCCTTGACCAGTGAAAGCTCCTTTCCGCTTCCTTCCCGCCGGGCCCCGTAGCGGCCCTTGGGGTCGTACGGGAAACGCTCGAGACGGCGGTGGTCGAGGATCAGGGTGTCCTTCTCGCACTCAGCGCGGATGTACTCATGTCCCCAGGAGTTCAGGCCGGCCGCGTTGGACAAGCCGAATTCACACAGGGCCCGAACCCCGTTCTTCATCTTCATCGTCACCAGGCACTGGGTGTTGGTCTTGAAGCCACTCCACGGTTTGGTCCAACTCTCCGCGTACAACTCCTCGCAAGGAGCTCCCGCCAGATCGGCCAGAAGGTCCAGGTGATGCACTGCGCAATCCTGCAGCACGAAATCCACCATCCGGTCTCGCCAGTTGTCCCCCGACGCAGTCCAGTCACGCCAGGAGCAGGTGAGACGGCAGACAAGGTAGTCCAGGCGTCCGTGTTTCCCGCTGTCTAATTCCCGCTTAAGAGACTGCTTGTCCTGGTCGAAGCGGTGGCTCATGGTAATGCCCATCTTCTTGCGCGCCTTCTTGACCTTGGCCGCGATGCGTTTGGCTGTTTTCAAATCCTCGGCGATGGGTTTCTCACACAGGATGTGCAGGCCGTTCTTCAGCGCGAGGGTTACCGCTTTCTCTTTGAAGTGCGGCGGAATCACCAGGGCGCAGCAATCGGCGCGCACTGAGCCAAAGCACTTTCTGAGGTCTGTAAAGCACTGCTCGTCGCTCAGGCCGAGGAACTGCTGTGCGTTGTCGAGGGCCGCCGGGTTGACGTCGACCGCCGCGACCACCTCGACCGTCTTGTCCTTGAGGTTAGGCGGTAGGAAGTGCTCGCACCAGAACTTACCGAAGCCTCCAGTGCCTACCATAATCATCTTCTTCGGCATTGTTGTTTCCTCCGTCTGTTGGGAATCCCTGTGTGTTTCCTCGCCACGCGAAGGCGGCGGAACACTGGTCTGCCTCAGTCCGGCCAGTCTTCTGTCCTTATGGGGCCTTAGTCGGGTCGTCTGTCTGCCGTACGATGAAGTTCTGCCTGGCTTCCGTGCCTGTTGCCACATCGCGGACGACGAGTTGCCACTCTCCTGGAGGGGCGTTATGTGCAAGAGGGATCTCAGCCTGACCTCTGCCGTTGGTGGTGACGATGTTGCAGCCGAGGAGTTTTCGGGGGATGCCATCAGGCTGGATCGCGCTGACCCGGAGGACGTGGCGGAGGTGTTTTTCACCCGAGATTTCGATGGCCACGTTGCAGCGAACGATGTCGCCGGGCTTTGCCTGCGGGGGCGGCTGGATCTTAACACGGTTGATCCGGTAGGGAAGGCAAGAATAGATTGCGACGGAATGATCTTTAAATGCCGGCTGGAAGCTGTCGGTTTCGCCGAGGTAATTGCCGAGGCGGGCATCGTAAACGTGGCGCTTCTCCTGCAGCGTGACGTTGCTCTCCCTGCTCACTTTATCGTAGTAGGCCTGCGGGTAGCCGTGACCGACCTGGAGGCAGGCGTAGTAGGCGTCACCATCGCGGAAGCGACTGAGCCTGCAGCCCCGGGCGGTGGCGAAGGGCCTGACCTTTGCCGCATCGTAGAGCCAGCCCGCAATGCGATTCCTGGCCTCTCCGAAGGTGTTGATGAGTGGAAAGTTCATGTAGATGGCTCGGCCCTTTCCAAATTCATTGACGATGAAAACGGGGCCTCCCCGTTCCTTCGTGCCCCAGCGGCCATGGGGTTTGGCCGTCGTAGTTTCGATATTCGGCGCGCCGGTGAAGTGAGCATTGAAGGTCATCGGCTCGTCTTCGCCGGGCAAAGTCATCGTGATGTCGTTCGAGCGATCTTCCTTGTCCTTTGGAGTGATTACACGCTGAAAACCTCCCGTGCGGCGAATGCCGAAGACGTCATCGAGAGGAGGCGTTTCGTAGGGGTGGCCGTGTTCGGTACGGGTGGCGGTGTCCACCCCAGCGACGAGCCAGCCTCCGTTCTGCACGTATTTGCGGAGGGTGTCGCACTCCCTCTGCGACATGGCATTCGAATATTGAAGGATCACAGCCCTGGGCGTCCCCCAGAAGCCGAGCTCGCCTCTATCGAGCATCCCGTATGAAAGGTAATACGGCCGCCTGCCCAGCCACGGAATCGAGTGCGTACACCAGCGCTGGATATCGCCGACCTTGCTGGAATCCTGCGAGCGCTCCCACTCCTCGAGCCCGCAGAGGAAGAAGCTGGGTCCAGACCAGTGTATGGCGATGGGATCGCGTACTTCATGCCCCAGCAGCAGTTCGTCGTAACCGGAATGAACTTCATCAAGCGCCTTAAAGAACTCTTTGGGGCCCGGATGAAGGCGGCTGTCGGGGCCGGCCATGGGATAAACCTGCGACGTGAAATGCCCCAGGCGCCACTGGCCGCGGAATAGGATGGACCACGGAAGATGGCGTTGCTGGCTCGGGTTGTAGTTGCGGCCGTAGCCGCTCGACCACGAGTGCGCCTTCTCCGTGCCGACAAAGGACTGCCATTCTTCCGTGTCCCGGTAGACCAGATGGAAATCACCAACTTGCGACATGCGCCAGAATTCAGTCCCGTTGAAGATATTCATGTGGTAAAGACCGCTGAAGCCAAACTCGATTTCCGGATCGATCTCTTTTGCTTCCTTGCTCATGTCTATGCAGAAATCGGTAAGAGAAACGGTTTTGTAGGTGAGCGTATCGAGGGCCCTGGGCCATTGGGAGCGCACCGGCGGCTTAGGCTCGTAATCGAAGTCGTAGAGCTTCGCTTCATGCCACCCTTTAAATCCAGTGCTCCACTCGCGGTTCAGTCGTTCGAGCGTGCCGTAACTGCGCTGAACGTATTTCGCGAACGCTTTCTGACAATGTTCGCACTGGCAAGCGTTCATAGTCCCGTACACGTACTCATCAGCGATGAGGATTCGCTGTGGCCAGGCCCCGGACGCCTCGGTCGCGGCCATGCAGGCGCGCTCGAACTGGAGGGCGCGGAGTTTGGGGTTGTTGTAGCAGGGCCTGCGGATGAAGATCGGTTTCTCGGGCTCTTTCTTTTTTGCGGCAGCTTCCTTTGCCTGCTCCTCTTCGTCTTCGATGAGAGCTTCGAGGTCATCCACTTCCGCGATCCCGATGCCAAGATCTGATTTCAGGTCGACCTGCAATTTCGGCAGCGTCTTCTCGAACTCTCTGTATTCCTTCGCGCGTTCGAGTTTTTCCAGCACTTCCCAGGGCAGCGCCATGGGATCACCGGTGTACCCGCCGAAGATGTATCCCCTCATATCAACCCATGCCCATGGCATCGGATCCCACGCCTGGATCTGGTCGTCGAGCTGCACGTGCGCATAGGAAAAGGAATCTTCATTATCCAGAACAGTAAATCGAAATTTGCTTTCACGGCCGGGCTCACGGCCGACCATTACGGGCACTCGCTTTTCGGCAACCACAAGTCCATTGGATCTCAGACCGGCACGCAGAATGAAAAGACGATGGAGGGCACGAGCCAGCGGTACCTTAAAGGCAACGGAGGCTCTGCCAGCACCGAGCTCAACAGGCCGTGACTCTGTTGCGACGATTCGCTGGGAGCGATCCTCACCGTAAATGTAGGCGACAGTCCTTCCCTCGAGCTTTTCATCCTTCTTGACCGCCACAAACTCCACCTCGAGCACGTCGCTTCGCCCAAGACGAATCTTCTCCCCGCCAACGGGGGTAACTTTGAAATCCTCCATGACGAATGGGCTCACCGCCGACTGGTCTTTGCTTCGCCAGTCGATAGTCCCACCGGCTTTATCCTTGATGAAGAGGAACGTGAGGTACTCGCCTGTCGGGACCGGAGGAAACGCAAGTTCAAGATTCTTGCGCTCGCCCGCCTTCAGGGTTACCTGCGCGCTCACCTTTGCCACTTCATCGAAGATGGAATACGGCGAGCCGCGGTAGGCATCCGGAAAAGATTTCGGAAGATTGAAATTTGCCACAACCTCGATCTGGCCGGCAAACGGCTTGCCCGCTTTGTTCTCGACACTCACGCTGTAGGCGCGGGTGATTTCATCTTGAGGCTCCCAGGACAAAGACACTGCCGGCTCGCCTCTTGCCGCGACGACGAATTCACGGGCCACATTTTCCATCCGCGCCTCCTCTCCTGCAAACAGCGGATCGGGGCCGACTGCTATGCGCCCTTTGTGCTTCACGATGACGCCCTTTGAATGCTCGTGAAACTCGACAAGATCTTTGAGCTCGTAAGGCAGGTCTATCGGCGGCATCAGAATCAGTCCCGCGCCTTCCCTTACCTGACGCAGAATCTCCTGTTGCACATCGGGAAGCCACCAGTTCCAGTAAGTCGCACCGAAGAATATGAGCTCGGGTTTCTTGTTCAGCGCTTTCTTAATCGCCAGCACTTCATCCTCAGGGGCTCGGAGAATTTCATTCCCTCTCTCTTTTTTCGTCGCGGTCGGTATCCGATATCCATGCCCGCCGACGAGGACGCAGTCCATCTGCATTTCCAGCCGGAGCTTCAGCTCGATGACCTCACGGGACCTCCTGAAAGGCATGCAGATGAGCGCGCGCAACGGGCCGCCGGCCAGCGGACGAGCATAGGTGATGTGCGGGTTCTGTATCGCCTCGGTCATGCCGAAGGAGATACTGTGCTGATCGTAAACGCCGGGCCTGCGAAAACGCTCGAGGCGAAAACGTTCAAACTCCTTGCCCACCTTCTTTACCTTCCGGGCCGCCATCCCTGGCAAATAAAAGCCGGTCGGGTAATCCACAACGAGTGCTTCCTCGAAGACGCCGACTGGCTTTCCATCCTCCGCAGCTTCGATGCGAATAATCCACGTGCCGGGAGCAGGCGGCGTGAACGTAAATGGTGCGACGGCAGTTTTCCCAGTCTCGAGTGATATTTTGGCCGTCCCCAACTCCACCGTTTTTGAATCCAGGTTGAGAGACGCTGTCCCCTTGAGAGCGAGTCTTGCAATTCGTGCGCTGCTTAAACTCAAACGGAATGGAATGCGTTCACCGGCCAGAAACGCCTTCCGCGTCAGCTCCAGTTTGAGGCCGTCCGCGCCATCTTCCGTAACCTCTCCGACGTCGCCTGCCTCTGCGAATTCATCTTCGATGGTCCTTAGCCTGGGGTCCCTTACCGGCACGTCCGGCGGAATCGGGAAGAGGAGATCAGCAGCAATGCCTTGCGTTGATTCGGCGATGCTGCCCAGCCCTCTCAGAAAAGACAGCCTCGTCGTCGTGGTCCAGCTCGCGCCGGCATCAAGTGTGATCTCCGTGGTAATCGCTCCCGCTGGCATCAGGCAGGAAGTGGTCGCCGGCTCGAAATTCGAGACGACCGCAAGCCCTGCCCCGACACGGGCCGTCCATGTCGCAGGGGTATCATAGAAGTATCCTCTTGAAGGAGTACGAACGCCCTCAATCGTTGGCACCATCGATTTGAGTGGCGTCTTTGGAAGATTGAGCCTTCTCTCGAAGCGAAGACAAAAGGTGATCGCAACCTGGCTGGTGTTCTCGACCCGATAGATGACGTCACATACGGGTGAGTCAGCCACCAGGCGATACGTCTTTCTCAGACGCAGCTTCGTCGTGTCGTCGTGCCGAAACCAGGGGAGCTCGGTTCGACTCCCCGGCCGGGCCCCGATCAGCGGATTCGCAGGCAGCGAGGTCTCAAAGGTTGCGTCCGTCCCACCTGCGCTCTTGACGGCTTTGAATCCAACGACCTCAGCCATCTGGCCGATCTGAGACACGGATGCTTCACTGCTGAATTCGCCGGAGAGCCGCACACCGGACGGCTTGTACACAGTCGATTTAACCTTGCCGATCTTTTCGGCATCGAACTCCAGTCGCAGGAAGGGATTCTCTAATGTGTGGATCGCCTCGCCGTGAAGACCTGACTGAACCAGAACAAGAACAGCCAGAAGAGGCAGTGGCAGGATGCAGCTTCGCCAAGACATGATTTCCCGATTTCTAAACTGAGAAGGACTTAAGGAACCTGGTTTTCATTCGTCTGTCCCCAATCGCCTGTCCACGCGTACGTGACCGCAATTACGAACCAAAGCATTAAGGGCATATCAGGAAATAAGTGTGTCAGCTCATTCGATCCTGATGCTGGATGCAGTCAGTTCTCTGCATGCGTTTGACTTGAGACCGGGGTCATGGGCGAAGAGGAATAGCGAGAATCCAGTATCCAGTATCAGATGGGGCAGGGAGGTCTTTACTGACACACTTATTTCGTGACAGACCTAAACTGCCCCTACCGGACAACTCATCGGAGGATAACGGAACCTGAGGATGTCTGTCGAGGTCATTTGTTCGGCTTCACCTCACCGGCCACTGCGAAATGTTCGAGCACGGCCTGCCCCCATTGCTCAGTGCGGTTGAAGGCCATGTTGCGGGCCGACCAGATCATGTTGTGGAGGTATTTTTCGCCGGTGGAATCGCCGCACATGACGCGCATGTCAAACGGCATCTGTTTGCCGGTTTTTGGAGGCGGCCCTTTGAAGAAGCTCCAGGGGACCTGCCCTTCGAGAGAATAACCTTTCTTGTCATCGTGGACCTTCCAGGCAACCTTGCTGCCTTTCACCCAGGTGTGGTGCGTCCAGCAGTACGCTTTGCCTGCTGATTCTTCGCCGGGCGCGAGCATGAGTTGGTAATCGGTTTCCGCGTATGCGCCTTTCCGCCAGCTCTTGAAATCTGTGCCCAGGTAAAGCTCGAGGCAGTCGCCCTTCCACATAAGGTCTCGGGATTGAGCGTTCTTGTTCTTTGCTGGTGAGTCGTCGCCGCGCACGAAGACCGATACGTAGAGATAGCGTAAGTCGTAGCGGAAGCGGATTTTGGCATACGGCAGGTTCCTGTTGTTCTTTTCTGCCCAGAGCTGCACGCTGCCTGTCTCGTTCCATTCGGAGACCTCGCCATCAATACTCAGGTTCGCCGCTTTGAAAATCTGGGCCACGTAATCCTGTTGCGTGTCTTCCTCGGATTCCTTTTTCGGAGCCGCTGCTTTCTTCAGCGTCACCTGCACGGAATCGTATTTCAGATCGCTGAGACCTTTGATCTCGATGCAGCGGAACCCGCCGGTGAAGTGATCCTGATTGAAGTAGTAGAGCTTGCCGGACTTCGGATGCGTGACGAAATGATGATTCCACGCCTCCGCGCAGCCGCCTAATGGATCGTCATCGAAACCAACGCCGCGGGCCGAGTCTTTCATCAGGAAGCCGACCATAAGGCCGTCGCGATCGAAGACCGAGACCTTGCCGGACACGTCGCAGAAGAAAATGAAGCCCTTGTGATAGTAGGCGTGGTTAGGGCCGTAGAATTCTCCTGGCTTCACGAAGGACGAAGTCTTCTTGCCCACGCTCCAGACCAGGCGACCGGATTTATCGTATTTGTGCAGGAAGGCCTTCTCATACATGCGCGCCCAGTAGGGGATACCTTTGCCTTTGCCTCTCCTACCGACCAGCACGTAGAAATTATCGTCGTCATCTTTGCCGAGGCAGACGCAGTGATACTTGCGGGACGGGCTCACCCCGTGCTTCCTGTTAAACGCATCCTCCGCTTTAAAGATCAGCTTCTTATCTTCCGGCCGATAAATGGGGCAGCCCTTCATATCAAACCCGGCACAGGGGAGGCGATAGACTGAGAAGCCGCCGGTCTTGCGATCTACCTCTACCGGGTATGCGGTGCCGTCTTCGAAGATGGCCGGGCTCTCCCAGGGCTTCATGTAGCGCAGCTTGTCCCCTTCGATACGAAACAGACCACCGTCCCAGATTGAGAGGAATCGTTCGCCGTTCACGCGTGCGATGCGCATGTCGACGGTCATGAATTTGCCTACGTGCATGGCCCGGCGCCAGCTTGCATCGAAACGCCAGGTTCTTTTTTCGTAATCCAGCACATAGCGACGAACGTTCTGGGATGCGGCAGTGCAATAAAACTCTTCCGGCTTTTCAGGGTCGACGCACATTTCTTCGGCGTAGATACCGGTCAGACTGAAGAGTCGTCCCCCTCCGGAATTCAGCTTCTGAACCCTCGGCAGGCTCGGCTCGCAGACATAGATGTTGTCTTCGGCATCCGTGTCGAGGCTTGTCGGATGAAAATATTTGTGCGTCTCGAGCTTGCCGTCGAGCGACGTCCTGATCCGGTCGTTTGGATTGGAATAGCCGCGGCGAAAGATTCGTTTGCCGTCCGGCGCAATCTTCCAGAGCACCGGCATGGTGTTGCCGTATGGAATAGGGCGTCCGCCGTGGTCGGCCACGATGATGTTGCCTTTGGAATCCACTGCCAGGGTGTAAGGGGCTTCAAACTTGTCTGATATGACCGAACGATTCTTTCCGTCTTTATCCATCACAAGAATCTCTTTTCCCGCACACGCGTAAAGCCGGCCGTTCGGCCCGAAGTCAACGGCTTGGATATTCCTGACCTCGATCTGCATATTGATTTTCCCGCTGGCCGCGTCCATCACGACGATACGGTCGGTGCTTGGCACGGCGATGTACAGTTTGCCCTCGTGGTGTTGAATGGAGTGCACCTTCCACCAATCCGCGGCCGGGCCGTAGAGGGTGGCATCTTCGCCCAGGCGCCAGCCCGGCTCTTTGTAGAGTGGGTGCCCACCCGCAGGATAGTACTTGCCCGGTGTGGCTTCCGTCCGGCGATCAGGGAAAACTGCCTGACCTCCCGGGCCGTCGTAGTCCACCTCAGCAGCAGTCATCACGTTCGCATCAAGATCGATGCGATGGACGCCGGCCAACGATTTTCCTTCCACCTTCGAGTAAGCAACGAGATACGCGTACTTGCCATCCGAGGCCACCGCCTCCGACCACATCCTGGGGAGAAATGTCTTCACATGTTTGCCCTCCAGCGTGAACCATTGGAACCCGCCGCCCTCGCCGCCGATCTGACCGGCCAGCAGCATTCGTCCTTTGGCATCGATGCAGACCGCCCGCCCGCAGCGCACCTTGCCGGTGTCCTTATGAGTGGACGGCTGAATGCCGTTCGCAATCGCCATTACGTATTCGGCGGAGGTGTTCGAGATCGCCGTTCGGATGGTGTAGTCGCCCGGGGCAACGGGCTGACCGAAATCGTCGTGACCTTCCCACTCGAGTCGGAGCTTGCCGGGCTTCACTTCTTTCATATAGAGAAGCGTCCGAGCGAGTGTGCCGTCCTGGCGATACACAGCGGCGGAAAGGTGTCCGGCGTCCGGGACATTCACATCACATTTGATGCCGACAGCTTCTTCGGCTGACAGGCCGGCAAGAAGCCACAAGGCTGCAGTGCGCAGGATTCCAGAAGCCATATTTCGGGGGTCTCATGAGATGTGGAGTAAAGCTCATCATGGGCTGCCCTTTCCTATATAATCGACACCATCATTGGGTATCAACAGGTCGTCCATAATGTCATAAAGAGTAAACAAGATTGGATAACACAAATCTCTACGCATGGCCTTCTTCGTTCACAGTGCTCGTCCTCGCACTTGTTTCTGTTTCGGGCGAGACGATCCACGTAGCGACCAATGGAAAAGCTGATGGTACCGGTACGGCGGACGACCCGATTGGCTCCCTGCCCAGGCTCGAGCGAATACTGATAGATCGGCCGGGGGTGACGGAGATCATCTTTCGCGCCGGCGTGTATCGGGGTTCATTCGTGATTCCTTTGCCGAACATTGCGACCGACGCCAAGCTCCCACAGCTCCTGGTTCGAGCCGACGAGGGAAGAGTCATCATCGACGGCGCGCAATCCCTGACTGATGAGGATCAGCCCCAGCCAGTCAAAGGCGCGCCCGGCGTTTACGTCATTCACAAGCCAGAGAAATTCCGGACAAGAACGGATCGAGTCGAGGGAAAGTACCCGCGCCTGTGGGATCTGAAAGAGCGAAGGCGTTATCTGCTCGTGGCGGACGAACGGACGGTGAGACAGTTTCCAGGCACCTTCACTTTTACGGAGGATGCGCTGTTCGTTCACACATCGGACAACAAGCCGCCCGCAGAGCACCGGATTGAGATTTCAATGGTGAACCTTGCCGGTGATTACGGTTTCACGGTCAGTCGTCCGAAGACGACGGTTCGCGGTTTTCACTTTCGAAACTTTTTCAGGAATCCGGTTTTCAGTGCCGGCATCATGGTTTACGGAAAGGGCAGCGTGGTCGAAAATTGCGTTACGACAAACTGTCCCCGCGGCTTCTACATCAACGGTGAGGATGTCACCATACGGAACTGCCGCGCGCGGGACGTTGGCGGGGGCCTTCGCTGCGGCGGGGCTCGCCCGGTCATCGAAGACTGCGTCTTTACGAAGGTGCGCGACAGCTTTGAAGTGCCGATCCCGAAAGGCAGCCAGGAAGACTCAGCCGTGCTGCTCTACTTTTCCACGAAAGATACGGCTGTGGTCCGGCGCAACGTGATTCAAGGTTTCAGCGGTGGCGTGTTTATCAAAACGCTTCCAGGAAAATTTCTGGTCGAGAACAACACGATTATCGATGCCAGTCTGGGCTTTGGAGGATCGTTCGCAGGAAGGCCGGATACAACCATCACCTGTCGTCGGAACCTGTTCATTAACAGCCGTCACCCGATCCAGATTTCGAGGCCAGGCGGCGCAAATCTGAAGACTGACCAGAACTGCATCTGGTCCGCCCCCTGGAAGGAGGTCGGCCAACTCTCCGAGATTTTGAAAGCAGCGAATCAGAACGGAGCCGACAACTTCATCGCTGATGCTCGAACCGCGTCTCTCTCTGCGGATGATTGCCGGCTGTTGAAAGACAGCCTCTGTCTGCCGGATGGGCCTGAGGGCTTCCTCATTGGCGCAAGAGGGCAGGTGACCGCGACATTTAAGGACACCTCGCCGCCAAGGGTCAGTCTGTCACGCCAGCCCAACCTGGTTCCGCTGCCCGGCCAGACCGATCAGTTTCTCTCGTTCGAGCCGGAAGTTTCAGTCGCCATTGAAGCCTGGGATTGCATCGGCCGGGCCACTCTCATGAAAGTCCGTATCGACGGTCGGGCATGGTCACAGGCACTTCCGCTTTCCAGGCTTTATCAGGTCTCATTGGCACAACCCGATCGCCCCTACCGATTCGCTGTTATCGCCTCAGATAACGCGGGTAATTGGAGTCAGCCCCAGGAGATTTCGATCGTGCGGCGGGCAGAGACGCCACGCATCCAGGGCGAGCCGGTCATCCGGGCAAACTCATTTGGTGCGACAATTTCTTTTAAGACAAACGTTGAATGCATGGCGACGGGTTTCTTCGGTTCCGATTCAGCTCCGATGAGAACGCGCTTTTATCAGAATGAGAGCCGTTTCTACTATTACGCAGAAGGCACAAGCCCCGAGCCGCGCCGAGACCACGTGCTTGCGGCGATTCCTGCAAAGAGAACTTCCGGTACGAGCATCGATTACCAAATCGATTTAACGACTCGCAGCGGCGTCTGGCCCGGCAAGAATGGCAAGATCAAGCTCGAAGGCAAAGCAAGGAATTGGCACGTCTCGACCAGCGGGCGCGATGCGGAGGATGCAGGCACGGAAACCAATCCTTGCCACACCTTGCAGTACGCGGCAGACCGAGCTTTGCCGGGGGATGTGATAGTTCTCGCACCCGGTGTTTATGGAGGGTCGACCGTTCTCACGCACGGAGGCGTGGCAGGCGCGCCCATTGTCATCCGTTCGGCGGAAAAGTGGGGCGCCGTACTCGATGGCCTGCGCAAGGTTCGCAGCCCGCTTTCCCTAGTCCGCGCGCCACATGTGGAAATAAGAGATCTGGAGTTGCGCTGGTACACCATCATTGCCGGTATCTATGTATTCCGTTCGCCAAACGCAACTGTTCGCGGATGCAGAATCTGGAACGCATTCTGGTGGCAAAAAAGGCCGCAGGGCAGGGGCCTGTTTGTTGCCTATTCGCCAGAGTTCACCGCCGAGCGAAACATGATATTCAAAAACGATGGCGTTATGTACATCTACAAAAGCCCTCGTTCCACCATTCGCTACAACACCGGAACAGGCACGAGCCACTCGGGGATCGACTTTGACGAATCCGCTGATGGATCAATCTTCAAGAACAACGATCTCGCATTCATGGGCAACGATGTACTCGGCGTGCGGCTTCACAACATGGAGGATCTGAAGACCTTCGAATCTGATTACAACAATCTGGGGACGGTCTTGAGAAACTTCGTGCCTCGCAAGGGCGCGGCCCCTAATCTTTCACATCCCGATGCCCCGTCACGCAGCAAGGCAGTGACCATCTTCTACCGGCTCTCCGGCACCTGGGAACGGGGAGTGGGCGGTTACCCCAAGGCAAAATTCCTGCCGAACAAAACGACGCCTCCGGAAAAGCGCGGCCACACCTATCTGCGGTTCCGCAACATCGAGGACTGGCGCGAGTTTTCAGGCCATGACAGACATTCTGTCTTCGTCGACCCCATGCGCCGTGACATGCCACTCCTCCGTTTTGAATTGTCGCCCGACAGTCCACT
>Ga0066833_10000760_pt1 | contig 13073 bp, 10 predicted proteins | sample ETNtaG_13_FD_66728 | JGI IMG/M metagenome (GOLD analysis project Ga0066833, IMG submission 66728) | Marine microbial and viral communities from oxygen minimum zone, Eastern Pacific Ocean - ETNP201306PF47B | ecosystem: Environmental > Aquatic > Marine > Oceanic | place: Pacific Ocean: Eastern...
GCCATAACCAGCAACGATCGCCACTTTACCCGCCATCATGACATCTGTAGAACGACGAATGGCATCGACTAAGGATTCTTTACAACCATACTTATTATCAAATTTTGACTTGGTGACAGAATCATTCACATTAATAGCCGGCATGGTTAATGTTCCGTTTTTAACCCGTTCATATAGACGATGAACGCCGGTTGTGGTTTCTTCTGATAACCCATTGATGCCAGCCACCAATTCCGGAAAATCATCCAATACCATATTGGTTAAATCGCCACCATCATCTAAAATCAAATTCAATGGTTTGCCATCTTCAAAGGCAAATAATGTTTGCGCAATGCACCAATCGAATTCTTCTTCATTCATACCTTTCCAAGCATACACAGGGACCCCTGTATCTGCGATTGCGGCGGCGGCATGATCCTGGGTTGAAAAAATATTACAGGAAGACCACGTCACTTCTGCACCCAATTCTGTTAATGTTTCGATTAAAACAGCAGTTTGAACCGTCATATGCAGACAGCCGGCAATCCGTGCACCCGCTAAGGGTTTAGAGGGGCCATATTCTTTTCGAATGGCCATCAGGCCGGGCATTTCTGCTTCGGCTAAGGTGATTTCTTTTCTCCCCCATTCAGCGAGAGAAATATCTTTAACCTTATAAGGCAATTTTTCTGTTTGAGTCATTTCTGCTAAAGCCATGTTTAATTCCTTTCGGATACAGCTGATTTCAATGCATCAACCATATCTGTTTTTTCCCACGTAAATAAATCATCTTCCCGTCCAAAATGGCCATTGGCTGCTGTGGGGAGATATCGCGGGTGTTTTAATTTTAAGTGATGAATAATGCCACCTGGTTTCAAGGGGAATACCGATTGCGCAATTTCCGTTAATGCTTCGTCTGATAAAGATCCAGTGCCAAATGATTTCACATAAAAAGAAGTGGGTTCAGCCACACCAATACTGTAAGAAAATTGCACTTCACATTTATCGGCCAATCCTGCAGCCACAATATTTTTAGCAATATAACGTGCCATATAAGCAGCCGACCGATCCACTTTAGATGGATCTTTTCCGGAGAACGCACCACCACCATGTGGGGCATAACCTCCGTAGGTATCCACAATAATTTTCCGCCCTGTTAACCCTGTATCTGCTTCGGGACCGCCAAATACAAATCGACCGGTGCCATTCACTATAAATGAATCATCATAGGGCATACCACAATCATCTAATACAGGTTTGATTATTTTTTCGATCATTTCACTTTCAACAAAATCATGTTCTGCCGCTTCTGTGCCAAATTGACCTAACATATCATCATGCTGTGTGGCAATGACCACATTCGTAATCGATACAGGTTTGCCATCTTCATAGGCCACGGACACTTGAGATTTGCTATCAGGTCTCAACCATGGAATGGTGCCATCTTTACGCAGTTCAGACATTCGTTCTACCAACCGATGAGATAGATGAATGGGTAAGGGCATGAGTTCTTTGGTTTCATTGCATGCGAATCCAAACATAAGTCCCTGATCTCCTGCGCCCTGCTCTTCATGGAGGCCAGACCCTTCATCTACACCTTGGGCAATTTCTGGGCTTTGTTTATCCAACATGGACATCACCTTCACCGTATCATTGTCCATACCGTATGCTTTATCCGTATAACCAATATCCCCCAATGTATCTTTCACCACACGTTCAACATCCACAAACCCTTTAGAGGTGACTTCTCCGGATACCACAACAGTGCCTGTCGTAGCCAATGTTTCGCAGGCCACCCGAGAATTGGGATCCTGGGCCAAAAGATTATCTAAAATCGCATCGGAAATCGCATCACAGACTTTATCTGGATGCCCTTCAGATACTGATTCAGACGTAAAAATATATTTGCTCATTTGTATTCCTAATGATTATTGATTTTCAAGCGCAGAAATTACGTGCTTTGGTAAATAGACTCCAAACGATTGGGGAGATATATTTTTTGAAAAAAAAAGTAGGAAACCGCTCAGTTACCCTATCCCACATTAGAGGAAATATATTAGTAAAAAGATAAATACTAATTCTCCAGATTTGAGAATGTGACGTAGCGCACAAGAGCAAAACGCGAAGTCATACCATTGAAGTTTGTTTTGAGTTACGACAATGATGGTTTTGGATACCGGATAATTTTTGCAAAATTTCCGGTATGACAGCAATGAGAGGATTTATTGCCTACAACTCTAATCCTTACTCCAAACTTTTATCATCCCGGAATTTGAAAGATATCCGGGATTTAGGCTGATATTGGCTGTTTTTCAATTACAAATGATGTAGCCTTAAAAATAATATAACGAATCCTAATTCGATTTAAATAAGAAATTTACCGATGTTTTTTCCACTGATCAACAATCTTGACCATTTGGGTTGAAATTTTATCAACACAATCATCGATGGATTTAAACCCATTAGGATCAGATGATTTTGCATGCAAGTTATGTTGAGATATATGGAGATTGATTTCGGTAATAAACATGCTTTTTTCATGTAACATTATAATTTCACATTGGCTGATTCGATCAAAATATTTTTCGAATCGTGCGACTCCTTCTTCTGCATAATCTTTTAAATTATCCGGGGCTTGAAAATGACGTGCTGTAAAATTAATCGTCATTCTTATCTCCTTTATTCTATTGTTCTAATGTAGGACCAGCATTCCGTATTTCTGAATGTCCCAAATCATACTGTTCGAAGTTTTTCTGGAATTTTTGTACCAATGCCTTGGCAATGCCATGATATGCCTCCGAATCTGTCCATGCTTTTTCGGGAATGAGTATATTTGGATCGATATCCCCTAAACTTTGGGGAACCATGATACCAAAATATGGGTCAGTTTCGAAGGTGGCATTATTAATACTACCATCTAAGGTTGCATGAATTATTTGACGCGTTACCGGTAACGAAATACGTTTAGCACCGGATTGGGCGCTGGCACCGACCCAGCCCGTATTCACCAAATAGGCCGGTACCTGATGTTTATTCATTTTTTGCTTGAGCAATTCCGCATATTTCAACGGATGTAGTGTTAAAAACGGCCCACCAAAACAGGGTGAGAATGTGGCCACAGGTTCGGTAATGCCTCGTTCGGTTCCCGCCACTTTAGCTGTATATCCACTAATAAAATGATACATGGCTTGTTCCGTGGTTAATTTTGAAACCGGGGGCAGTACACCATAGGCATCACAGGTCAGGAATATAATGGTATTTGGATGGCCGCACATGGACGGTTTCCCCAGGCCATTCACTGAATTATCTATATAATTTATGGGATAAGAAACGCGAGTATTTTCTGTTTTTGATCCATCTGTAAAGTCAATGACTCGGGTTCGTTCATCGTAAACCACATTTTCGAGCAAGGCACCATGGCGAATGGCATTATAAATATCTGGCTCATGTTCTCGGTTCAAATCAATTACTTTTGCATAGCATCCACCTTCAAAGTTGAAAATACCATCGTCGGACCAGCCATGTTCGTCGTCCCCGATTAAGGGTCTTTCCGGATCCGTACTTAAGGTTGTTTTTCCTGTGCCGGATAGACCAAAAAAGATAGCGGGATTTTCTCCATTTTTATCCACATTCGCCGAACAGTGCATGGCCAATACACCTTGAAGCGGCAGCATATAATTCATGACAGAAAAAATACCTTTTTTCATTTCGCCGCCATATTCGGTTCCCCCAATAATGGCAATCCGTTTGGCCATATGAAAAATAATGAATGTTTTAGAATTCATGCCGTATTCTTCAAATTTCTGGTTAAAGACGTCCGATGCATTAATGATGGTGAAATCAGGAGAGAAGCCATCTAAGTCTCCCTTCTCCGGACGAATGAACATATTATGGGCGAAATGCGCTTGCCATGCTTTTTTGGCAATAATTCTCACATTGAGTCTATAGGCCGAATCTGCGCCGGCAAACCCATCAAAAACATAGGTGTTAGAATCGTCTGCATGATTATAATAATCTGCCACCTGTCCATATAAATCATCAAAAATGGTTTCATCTACTTTGGCATTGACCGGCCCCCACCATAGATGTTCATTTGAGGAATCTTCATCCACAAAATACTTATCTTTGGGAGATCGTCCTGTGTACTTCCCTGTGTCAACCATGACAGCTCCATTCATACCCATTTTACCTTCTTTATGTAAAATGATATCTTCGATAATGCCTTCGACGGGCAAGTTTCGGATAATGCGGTCAACTTGGTCTAAACCAATTTTATCTAATGCTAATTCTTTCCCTGTTATTGTCATGCTTTCCCCCTATTTTAGTCACCATGCGGGTGAGCCTGTTTATATATTTTTTTCATTTTTTCCGGTTTAATATGCGTATAAACCTGGGTTGAGGATAAGCTATTATGCCCCAATAAATCTTTGACGGCGCGGATATCGGCACCGCGATCCATCAAATGTGTTGCAAAGGTATGGCGCAAAATATGAGGGCCTAACCTTTCCCCTTCAGCCACGAGTTTAATATAATTGCGGATTCTTCTCTGAACGGTACTTTTGGGAATGCGCTTTTCTTTCTCATTTACAAATAATGGGTTGTGGGCTGAAGTAGAATTGAATGATAATGCACGATTTTTCAAGTAATTCTCTACCCAAAATTTCGCTCTGTTTCCAAAGGGAATCAACCGTTCTTTATCTCCTTTGCCATGTACCTTCGCCAATTGGTTTATGGGATCAATTGAACCAATATTTAATTCAATTAATTCACTGAGTCGAATGCCGGTGCTATAGAATAATTCAAGGATGGCTCGATCGCGTACGCCTTTTTTTGTGGAAACATCCGGACTTTCCATCAATATATCGATCACTTTTTCGTCAATAAAATTCGGGAGGGTTTGAGATATTTTGGGTGATTTCACATGAATGGCAGGATTGTCTTTCAATTGTTCGGACTGCATTAAATATTTAAATAAAGATTTAACAGACGCCAAACGGCGTGCCACGGTTTTACTGGATAAACCCTGATCGAATTCCACCCCTAAATAGTTTCGGATTGTATGGCGATTTACAGCCATAAAATTTGATATTTTTTCTTCTTCGGATAGAAATGAAATAAACCGATTTAAATCTGTGTGATACGCTTTGATGGTATGGGTTGAAAATCCTCTTTCTTTTTCGAGATAGGATAAAAATTCCGACAGTATTGTTTTTAGGTTAGCCATTCAGCAAATGCATCGCTTGAATAATGAGAGTCAAATCTTCTGGAATGGGGGCGGAAACGGCCACCTCTTCTTGGGTGGATGGATGTTGAAAAGTAATTTTCCTGGCATGGAGCGCATGTCGATTAATTTTCTTAAGCAATTGGGTTAACACTTTGGTTATTTCAGGGACAAACCCTTTGGTTCGCTTCACCCCACCGCCATATTTATCATCTCCGAATATTGGATGATGCATACTGGCAGCATGAACACGCAATTGGTGTGTTCGACCTGTTTTTGGGAAAAACGAAATTTGGCTCAACACCGATCCGTCAACTTCCACTTGGTACTGCGTAAGTGCATGCCGTCCTGATTCATTCACCTCGTACGCCGTTGGATCAGATCGTTTCCTTTTAATAGACCCATCGATGATGCCATTTGGCGCTGTCCAATTGCCCCAAGTAAACCCAGTATATTCCTTTTGAATTTTTCGCTGTTCGAATTGCGACGCAAGGTCAGCATGGGCTTGATTATTTTTGGCCACCAATATCACACCGGACGTATTTTGATCTAATCGATGGACAATCCCCGGTCGAAGCTGCCCATTTACATTTGATAATTGACTAAAATGATAGGTAAGTGCATGAACCAATGTACCGCTTTTTTGGCCCACACCGGGATGAACGACCAATCCTGGCGGTTTATTAATGGCAATGATATCATCATCTTCAAACAATACGTCTAATGGAATATTTTCCGGTTCGATATGTTCAATTTCCGGTTCAATTTCGGGAATGGTATAGACGATGGTTTCGCACCCATTCAATTTCCACCCCGCTTTAGAAGGCTGCCCATCTACCAAGACCAAACCGTCTTTAATCATTTTTTGAATTTGGGTCCGACTGAGGTCGGAAAGGATGGTAGACAGAAATTTATCCAGGCGGCTATTCTCTCCACCGGTGGCGATGATTGTCTTTGGATTCAATCCGTTTGTGGGGTTCTCTTTCGTTCCAAAATAAGTGAATCATATAATACAAACCCCATACCCACGGTGACACAGGAATCGGCAATATTGAAAATGTACCAATGGTAGTTTCCAATCATAAAATCAAGAAAATCAACAACAGATCCAAGAAATACACGGTCAATCAAATTACCGATAGCGCCGGCTAAGATGAGGGCAATCCCAGTGCGGATAACCAGTCCTTGGTCGTGAATCGTCCATAGATACCAAAATAGAAAACCGGTGAATACAATCGATATAGTTGAGAATACATAAATGCCAAAGGGGAAATTAATGCCAAAGGCCATTCCATCATTTCTCACATAAGTTAAATTGAAAAAATTGGTAATGATCGGAATGGATTCATACAAAGACATGGTATTCCGAACGATTGCCTTTGTAATTTGGTCTGCGACTACCAGCGTGGCACTCACAAACAATATTCTCATGTTATAGCCCGAGTTTTTCTGTTTCCTTGCAACTCACACATTTAGTGGCACAAGGCACTTCAATTAACCGTTCTTCTACAATGAGTTCTTCACATATTTTACAAATACCGTATGACCCATCTTTAACTCTAACCAGGGCCACCTCAAGGTTTTTAAAATAGTCACTCCCACGGTTCATGAGCATAAAGTTCTTTTCTTGTTCGTGTGAATCTGTCCCCGCATCCGCCATATGTAAACTATAAATAGCATCAGGTGTGTTGCCACCTTGTTTATTCGATGCAGAGCCCATATTGTCTTTAATTGCATCGACATCTTCTGTGACAACGCCCATTTTTTCTTCAATGATTTTTTGGAACATTTTCAATTTTGTTTTTGAGTATTTTTTTACCACTTTACATTTCCTTTCAAATTATTACACGTTGTAAACCGAAGTGAACCTCTTGATCGCCTATATTGAAGGATTCACTAAAATCACCAGATTGATAATCTTCGATAAGATCAACGGCCAATACTTCATTTTTAAAAAATTCTTCGAATGATCGAATGGCTTCACCCACTACACCGTCAACCATTCCATAAATAATGATCCGATCTTCGACCGCGAAGTTAGCATTTTTTCGCATAGTTTGCACCTGCCGAATTACATCACGAACAATCCCTTCTTGAACCAATTCTTCCGTCAAATTTGTGGTTAATCCTACCGTCACATGATCGTCACCGGCGGCTGTATATCCATCGGCAGATTCAGTCTCAATCAATAAATCTTCCCTACTTAAAACGATAGCCTCTCCATTTATATCAAATGAATAATTCTTTTTTGTTCGAATATCATTCAATATCTGATCCCCGTCTGCATCATTTAAATAATTTCGGATTTGAGGCAAGGTTTTGCCAAATTTTTGTCCCAATAAAGGCAGATTCGGCTTCACAATAAACCGAATTAAATCCGTTTCTGAATTGGCACGTTGAAGCACTTTTACATTCAATTCATCCAACACCACATTTTGCTGATCAAAAATAAAATCTGCAACACCATCGTCTTTCACCGAAAAGGCTAACTCAGCCAAGGGTTGTCTAATTTTTAAATTGGCTTTATTTCTGGAAGATCGTCCCAATTCTACCACCCGGCGAAGCGCATCAACATTATCCATGAGATCTGAATCGATTTTACTTTCATCCGCCGCTGGATAATCACATAGATGGACACTTTCCGGTGCATCACTGTCCATATTCCTAACCAAATTCTGATAGATATTTTCCGTGACGAATGGCAATATGGGTGCCAAAACTGTGATGACTTTTGCCAAAACTTCGTATAATACTAAATAGGCCGCTTGTTTATCACCATCATCTTCACTTTTCCAAAACCGGCGGCGGCTACGGCGAATATACCAGTTGGATAATTCGTCTAAAAATAAATCAAACTTTTTCATGAGTTGATCCGAGCGAAACCCATCCATGGCTTCAATGGCATCTTTAATAAATAAATGCAGTTTGGATAAAATCCATTCATCCATAATATTCAAATCTGCATCATCAATATTCCCCTTACTGGGATCAAATCCATCTACAGCGGCGTAAGTGGCAAAAAAGGAATATGAATTCCAAAGTTGAATCAACTTTTTACGCACATCATCCCCATGGTGGTAACCGAATAATAGATTATGTTCCGGATTTTGAGATGCATACATCCACCGCATCACATCCACACCCATTTCTTCCGCCGCATCGTCAAACCAGATCGCATTCCCCCAGGATTTATGCATATCGCGGCCATCTTCGGCTTTGACCAAGGCATGGCCCAATAAATTCTTAAAGGGTGCTTTTTCTTCCAGCATGGCAGACATGGCCAATAATGAATAAAACCAATTTCTAAATTGTCCCGGGAAAGATTCCACCACGAATTCGGCTGGAAACCAATCTTTCCAATATGCTTTATCGTTATTATAGCCCAACGTAGAAAAAGGTACAATGCCTGCATCTAACCATGGGTTACCCACATCCAATACACGGGTGCCAATGAGGCCCGTATCCGGATGTTTAATTTTTACGTTATCAATCCAAGGCCGGTGAGGGCTATTTCCCTCAAATTCATCCCATCCCTCTACAGCCAATGCTTTTAATTCTTCTTTGGATCCCACCACATAATAAGAATCATCTTCGAAAGTCCAGATGGGCAGGGCCAATCCCCAGAACCGTTTTTTGGATATCATCCAGTCGCCCATATTATCCAACCATTCATGTTCCCTTTCGCCACCCCATTCGGGAATCCAATTAATATCATCCACGATCTTTTTAATCTTATCCCGCCAATCCATATTGATATACCATTCATCCACCAGACGGAAAACCAATTCATCTCCTGACCGCCAGCAATGGGGATAGATATGGGGGTATGCTTCTACATAAACCAAGAAATCACGTTCTTTTAAATCATCTAAAATGGCTTGAACGGTTTCTATATCTGTGGCACTTTTTCCCGAAAGCCAGCCAAACTTATCAGTGAATTTAGATTCCGCATCTAAGGGTGCAACATTCACCAATCCTAATTTTTTACCAATTTTATTATCAATGTCACCACAACCGGGAGCCATGTGTACGATGCCCGTTCCTTCGCCGCCAACTACAATATCATTACCCATATTGTCTTTACCCGGGTTCACCACTTGATGCTGGGATTTCGCAGAAGCACCCGCCTCGGCCAATGCCTCATCCACATAAGGCGTCCCACCCAATTCAGATTGGCCATCCAAATGGTCAAAAGGACCATCGTAGGTCCACCCCACCATTTCGTCGCCTTTAACCGTTCCAAGGATTTCGTAACCACCCCGTTCTTTAAATATTTGGGCAATGGTTTTGAGTTTCGGTACACCTTCGATCCATTGCTTCTTTTCTTTAAACTGTTTATCCAGACGTTGGAATTCTAAATTTTCTTCAGCGAAATAATAAATAGACCCGTCTGCAGCTTTGAGTTTTACATAATCCAGATTGCCATTGACGCCCGCCACCACATTCGAGGTTAAGGTCCATGGCGTGGTGGTCCATACCAATAAATATTCATTCGCTCTATCCCGAAGGGGAAACCGGACAAATACGGCTTGATGGGCCACGAGTTTTCGACCTTCAATAATCTCCATTTGTGAATAAGAAGTGCCAGACCGCCCGGACCAAGGAACCACATCGGATCCACGGTATATTTTACCTTCTTCAAATAATTTTTTCAGAAAACCCCAGATGGTATAATTATTTTCGTCTGACATGGTGTAATAAGAATTATCCCAATCCATCCAATAACCGAGACGTTTCGACTGTTCCGTTTGGACCGCCGAATATTTATGCACCCGCTCTTTGCACATATTTATAAATTTTTCAATTCCAAATTCTTCCACGTCTCGTTTGGACTTAAAACCCAGTTCTTTTTCCACTTCCACTTCGATCCAAAGGCCTTGACAATCAAAACCGTTTTGATATCTTAATTCGTGGCCATCCATGGCTTTATAACGATTATATAAATCTTTGAGTGTACGGCCCCAGGCATGGTGAACGCCCATGGGATTGTTGGCCGTAATGGGCCCATCAATAAAGGACCATTTGGGTTTACCTGCATTGGCATCCCGCCGTTTCTGGAAAATATCCTTCTCTTTCCAGAAATCCAGGACTTCGTGCTCAATGGCAATGAAGTCAGCTTGGGGATTTACGCGTTGTATCATATTTGGTTTTTACCCTTTTTGGGGTGCAAAAATTAATCTTTTCACCATCTTGAAACAAAAGGAATAGATAATAAAAAAAGGGCCATGTTGCCATGACCCTTTTATCATAAAATATTATTAATAATTAATCGTCTAACTCAAGGGTCATATAGCGGGCTACACCATCTCGCTTCATATGAAGCATAATCATATTTTTTTTCTGCGTTTCCTTAATAAGGGCTGCAAACCCTCGGGGTGAATTGCATTTTTTTGTACCCACCCGAGTAATAAGGTCACCAATTCGAATTCCTGCCTCTGCCGCAATGCTTCCTTCAACTACAGCAATTACAATGACACCTTCTTCACCTTTACTTATATCGTATTCTCGTATGACTGATTGGCTGAGGGAGGAAACCTGGATGCCCAATTCATTTGTCTGGGCAGGTGGCCGACTCACGGTCGCCAGAGCATCATCGCCAGGCATTTCTTCTAATGTGACTTTAAGTGTCTTTTTTCTACTATCACGAATAACAATCAAATCATATCTTTTATTCGGCTTCGATGCGGATACTGTATTTCTAAGATGATCAACATTCTTCACCTGCACATGATTGAATTCTATAATCACATCTCCTGTTTTTAGACCGGCCTTTTTAGCGGGACCATCTTTAACCACATCCGAAACCAATGCACCATCTGGAGATTTTAACCCCATGGCACTGGCAGAGGCATTATCCAATGGCTGGATTTGAACACCAATCCAAGATCGTAATACTTTACCATGTTCAATCAAATCCGCCATGACCCGCTTCACCATATTAGACGGAATGGCAAAGCCCACCCCTTTGTTGCTTCGATCAAAACTGTTGGTATAAATGGCTGTGTTAATGCCAATCAAGTCACCGGCGGAATTCAAAAGGGCTCCCCCACTGTTCCCCGGGTTAATAGCTGCATCAGTTTGGATAAAATCTTCATACACATCACCTTGAATGATATTCCCCCTGCCTTTGGCAGAAACAATTCCTGCAGTTACCGTATGACTTAAATTAGCCGAAAATGGGCTCCCTACTGCAATGACCCATTCGCCTACCCTGAGTTTATCCGAATTGCCAAAATCTAAATCTGTAAGGCCCCGTGCATCAATTTGCAATACGGCCAAATCTGATTTGGGATCACGGCCAACCACCGTTGCTTTATACTCTGTCTTGTCCAATAATCGCACGGTGATTTCATCCATATCGTCCACCACATGGTTATTGGTAATCACATATCCTTTCCGGGAATTAACAATTACACCGGATCCAAGAGCCGTTGATTTATATTCACGTTGTCTGGGCATACGTGGGGCAAAAAACTTAAAGAAATCATTATCCTGAGGCAACTGACCGTGGAGTCGACTGAGATCCACTTTTTTCTCAGTTAAAATGGTTACAACGGTTGGGTTTGCTTTTTCTGCAATATCGGCAAATTGGTCACTAAATTGTTTTAAAATTGAATTCTGGGCGGAAAGTGTTCCAACCATGAATATAAGTAAGCATATTTTTTTCATCGGTTTCCTTTTCTGCATAATGTTCAATCTAATGCAATCCATTCTGAAAGGTTCCATATCATATACTTTTTTGAAAACTGAATATCCAGTCATTCATTCCTTCGATTGATTTTCCGTCAATAGTAGCCTTCATCGGTTTATCAATTCGTAAGTATAAGGGTTGCCCGAAAACGGTTTTGGATAATCGGATTCCCAAACCATAATCTACAAGAGATGTATTGCTGAATCCATAATCACCAACAGTAAACTTTGATCCTGAGAGTGTCCCTGCATCCAGGAATGCGGCCAATTCAAATTTAATCCCTAAAATGGATTTGGTTAAATAGCCTTCGAAAGTCGTTGTGAATACATTTTCTACGCCTACAAATCCTTGATTTCCAAAAGCGCGGAGGTTGGCATCACCGGCTAAATGATATTGATTCCTTAAATCTGTGTCACCATAAAAACTGGATGCATCTCGAAGATATGGTTTCTCGTACATGGTGCCGGATCCGGCCCCTTCTACGGTATATCTTTCTTGATTCGGAATGCCTTTATCATCAGCCCAAATTTTTCCATAAATGCCTCTAAACCTTGCACCAAACAACCCAAAACTTTGATCAAATGATTCTGTAATAGTTAAACGACTGAAAGTCCAATCTGAGATTCCACCCGGTGCAAAATCAAAAACGATTTGGTTAGAAATAGGCCCTAAGTAAGCATTTAGTTTGGTGAAGAAAACAACAGTTTTACCAATATCATATAAATTGGTTCTGCTCGTATCAACAGCATTGGTCACATAAAAACCCGATTCAACGTTATTAATACCATAGATCGGGTTGGTGGCATTGAGTATTTTTTCAGAATTCAATCCATATCCACTCACACCACCCAAATTGTATGCATGAAAATAATTTTTGTCCATTCCTTTAAATAAGTCTCGATTCCAACCGGAGACTTTCCAAAATACTTTACCTGTTTCAGTCCCAACATTAATATCGGTCATAACACTTTCTAATAACCCATATGATTTCCGCAATCTGAGTCCGGGCATGACTTCATCTTTTGCGAGATAATGGACGGTTGGATGCCATTGTTTTACCATTCGATTTCGAGGTTGGTATCGCATCCCTGGCCAATAAAACATTTTTTCTGACTGCATTTTACCCGTGGAATTATTTCTGAAATCGATATCCATTGTTTGGGCATCGGGATCCAGCATAGCCGA
>Ga0066833_10000762_pt1 | contig 13065 bp, 10 predicted proteins | sample ETNtaG_13_FD_66728 | JGI IMG/M metagenome (GOLD analysis project Ga0066833, IMG submission 66728) | Marine microbial and viral communities from oxygen minimum zone, Eastern Pacific Ocean - ETNP201306PF47B | ecosystem: Environmental > Aquatic > Marine > Oceanic | place: Pacific Ocean: Eastern...
CCTTCGGAGCACGTCGCCTTCGGCTCCTGTCTATCTCGCTCCGCTCGGTTCTACATGGCCGTTCTGCCACGGACTGCCCGGATCGATATAGATGGTGCAGATGCCCATCTCCTCAAGCCACTCCTGAACCTCTCGGGCAATGAACTCGGGACCGTTGTCGCTACGGATGTGGTGAGGCACGCCCCGCTCGGCCATGGCCCCCGCCAGGGCGTCGAGGACGTCCTTGCTCTTGAGCTTACGGCTCACTTCGATCCTGAGGCACTGCCGGCTGTATTCGTCAATGAGGGTCAGCATCTTCAGGGGCACTCCGTTATCGGTGCGGTCGTGCACGAAGTCCCAACTCCAGACTTCGTTCAGCCGCATTGCCCGTGTGGGTGACGCCGTCGATCTGCCCCGGCGCCGTTGGCGCGGGCCTCGACCCCTGATTCCAAGCCCTTCCAGCCTCCGGATACGCTGCACAAACTTGCGTCCTGCTTTCCATCCCTCACGCAAGAGAAGGGCTCGGATCCTCCGGTAACCGTAGCGCGGATACTTCCGGCTCAGCCACACGATGCGCTTGACGAGTTTCCGGGTCTGTTCCAGCGCCTCCTGCGCGCGGTATTGGCAACTGGAGCGGTGCAGTCCGAGGTAGCGGCAGGCCCGGCGCTCCGAGCAAACCCCTTCCTTCACCACCCGCTTCACCGCCTGGCGTTTCGCGGAGGCGCTCACCACTTTTTTTCCAGTGTCGCTTTCAGCACCCGGCTCTTGAGCATTTCATCCGCCAACATCTTCTTGAGCTCGGAGTTCTCGTTCTCGAGTTCCTTGAAGCGCTTGGCATCCGCCATTTCCATCCGCCCATACTTCCTCCTCCACCGATAGAAGGTCTGCCCCTCTGATGTTCACTTCCCGGCAGACTTCCTCCACCGTCTGGCCCTCATCCGCCTTGCGTAGAATTCGGATGATTTCTTCCGTCGTGTGTCTCTTTTTCTTCATTCTTGGTTCTGAGTTATCCTCAGAACCTCTCATTCACAATGGCCCAGTTTAGGGGGACCAGATCAGCAGGATGGCCAAGTCAATTTTCGTGTGGTTGTCCCGTTCGAACAGGACGGCGATTCGACCGTCTGAAAGGACGGCGATGTCACTGTAGGCGGTGGTGTATGGGAAGATAATCCTCGCGTCCGGCCAAGTCATTCCCTCATCGTAACTCATTCGCAGCATCAGGAAGTCCCGCCATGTTCGAGCCGGATTTGAGAAGAGAATAACCCCGGGCTTATCACCGTTGGACCAGCGGTAGCGACGAATGGAGGCCTGACACCGGGGTTCGAGCAATGCCGGATCCCGACGAAACGAGCTAAACGTCTGGCCACCATCCTTGGAGATGGAGACCCCGCGGTGGAACTCGTCGACACCGTGATTGCGGCTGTTCAGCATGACATCCCCATTCTCAAGTTCAACGGCCTCGCATTCGTTGAGACCGTGATCCGTTTGGGCTCCGATTTGCCAGGCCTCGCCATGATCGTCACTATACAGGATATGACTATGGTGAGTCTTCGCCCCCCCTTCAGGTAAGCGCGTGTGATCACAGGGAATAATCAGACGACCTTTGTGCTTGCCGCGTTGCAGTTGGATGCCGGCACCGGGGCCGGTTGCGTACCAACTCCAGCCCTTCTGTTTAGCGGATGGTGTGATATCTTTGGCATTGGCCCACGTCTTACCATCGTCGTCTGAGTAGGTGACGAAAACCCGCCTTGAATCCTCGCCGAAGCCGGCCTTCATCTGGCTTTCGTGAACCTTGTGGCTGTTCCAGGTCTGTAAGCTCCAGATCCTGCCCGTGGACTGATCGACGACAGGGCAGGGATTGCCTGCGACGTTGTCCTGTTCGTCGAAAACAACGATCTCGTCCCCCCAGGTCCTGCCCCCGTCTTCGCTACGGCGGACGACGGTATCGATATTTGCTGTGTCTCCGCCACCGTTGCGACGCGCCTCGGCAAACGCAAGGAGTGTCCCCTTCTTCGATTCAAGCAGCGCCGGAATGCGGTAGGTGTGCGTTGTTGCCGAACCACTCTGATAAATCGTCTGCATCTCAGGCAGATGGACAATCTCCCCATCAGTCTCGACGCTGAATTCGTAAATTTTCAGGTCTGCACGCCAGGATCGCAAGGCGGTGATCACGCCCAACTTGTGAACGCTGCCCACGTCCTTCGAGGGAACGGTTTCCATGGCAGTGGGAAAGCTCTTTGCTTCACCAACTTTCTCACCATTGATCGAATAGATCAACAATCCGCCCTTGATCAGAATCTCGACATCGAATGGCATCCCCGGCTTGATACGTCCTTCAGCGTCTGCAAAGGGCTTCGCATTCTGGCCAAACGCAGGTCCAGACGCGCCAATCTTGTTGCCCGGGGCAATGTCGAAGGTAAACCAGTGTCCATTAACAAATACGCCGGCTCCGGTATTGCCGAGCTTATTCATGGAGAGTCTGGCGTGGATCCGTGCATCAGCACTGCGGAATCCCGCACCAGCATAGACAAACTTATACAGGCCATTCAGAATGAATGCCTTGTTGTCTTTCCGGTCGCCTGCCCGAGTTGACCGACCAACAACAGCGCCGTGCTTGGTCAGCCTGCCATCAACAATGATGTCATACTCCGCCGCGATGATTGTATTGGAACAGGCGACCAGGGAAAGGGCAGCAAAGGCGATCGTCCAAGAGTAAAGCCTGCCCCTATTCACCCAGCACCTCCTTCAAATCAGGCGCAATGGCTTTGGCCCAAACCTCGTGGCCCTTCTCGCTCGGACGTGTGGTATCGGGCATCATCTCTTCTCGGTAAGATTTGACGTCATGATCCTGCAGCCAAAAATGCCACCCGCCATGGCACCAGGATGTGCCTGGAATTTAACGGTCACGCTCTGTTTCCCTTTCGTCAGGTCCGGAGGAACCTCATAGGTAACATCCATAAACTGTCCCGGCTTGGGGGCGTTGAGCTCCTGGGTGGCGATCTTGCGATCATCAACCAAAATATCGAATTTGCGGTTGTTCGAGTCACCACCCCAATACCGGACCCTGGCATAGACCGGCTGATCCGGCAGGACTTTCATGTCGTAAGAAAACCAACCCCCTCCCCTTGCATCTCTCCATTGACCTCCGAAAGCATTCCCGGAATAGGAGGACTCTCCCATTTGGTTGTGAAACTTCTCAAGTTTTGTGCCGGGTGTCACCAAGTCGATCGTCGCCTCTTCGATTACTTTGATTCGTCGCTGCTCCGCTTCCTGCAAAGCTTGCTTCTCTTTCCATGCTTTCCCGGTCAGGAACTGCCAGTAAACGGTGTACCGTTGGTGGTGCAGGTCAGCGAGAGGAATTAAAGTCACATCGTTCGGCTTGCCAGCACCGACAGTCTTGAATCGAAGGGCCTCGCCGGGGACTCGCTTCAGCCATGAGGAGAGAGCCTTGTTCGTCTCGACAAGAAAGACGGGGACCGGAGGATCCTTGGCGCCACTGTGGGCTTTCTGGTTCGAAGAAACATCGTTCGGCATTCCTTCGCTTCCGAGCTCACCCGCAAGCACGACCGGACCATACATGATGGCGATCAAATCCTTTTTGTCCCGTGCCGGGCGCAGGTGGAGATTCATCGGCAAACGTATGGCGATTTTATCGCCGTCCTTCCACTGCCGCGACAAGGTCAGGTAACTCTCGGGGCTCGATTCCACGCCCTGTTTCTTGCCGTTGATGGTGACCTCCGCCCCTTGGGTCGCCCAATAGGGAACGCGAACCTTCAGGTCGAAATCCTGGGATTTCTTGGTGTTTACCGTGAGATTGATCATCTCCTCTGCGGGATACTTCGTCTCCATCCGAATGCGAACGTCCTTCTCCTGCCAGTCGAGTTCCGAGGGGATGAAGAGGTTGACCCAGAGACTGTCATCATTGTGAGAGTAAATGGTGTCGGCATACTTCGAGTGGTTCTCGATTCCTGAGCCCACACAGCACCACATCGCGTCAAAAGGAGTGCTGTAGATTTTGAAGTGACCCGGCTGGAGGTTGTAGAAGTACGTCATGCCGCCGCTGTCGGGGTCTTGCGAGCCGAGGATCTGGTTGTAGAGCGCTCGCTCGTAGTAATCCATCGTAGTGGCCGACGGCTTCCAGCTGAACACAGAGCGGGTTAGCTTCAACATGTTGTAGACCGAGCAGGTCTCGCTACTGTTCCAGTGGAGGTGCTCCGACTCGCCTCCCGCTTCGCAAAAGTGCTCTTGAAGATCGACACCGCCAGGCGCCATTGAGCGGGTGTTGATCACCCGATCCCAAAGGAAATTGACCGCGGTTGCGTAACGCTGGTCGCCGGTCAGTTCGTAAAGGCGGGCGGCGCTGAGAATCTTGGGCAGCTGGGTGTTGACGTGATACCCGGCCAACTTGTCCTCTTTCTTCTCCAAAGGATCAAGGACCTCCTTGTGATCGAAGCGTTGGGCAAGGACGAGATAATCTTCAATACCAGTGATGGCATAGAGGTGGGCGAGCGACTCGGACATACCGCCATGCTCTGCTTGAAGCATGTCCTGGAACTGCGCCTCGTCGAGGTTGTCGGTCCCCTTCTTGGCCCAGTCGGCGAGTTTGATCACCACCTCCAACGCTTGTTTGTTGTCGGTGTGGAGATAGGCGTCGATCAGGCCGGCGAAGGTTTTGTGAATGACATACCACGGGACATAGCCACCCCCGACCCCCCACTTGTGGGCCTTCAAGTCGCCACTGTAGATGTTCTTCCAGACTTCGGGACGGACCGGGCCGGTGTAGCCATCGCCATGCTTCTGCTGGGCTTTGGCGATTTCGCTGACGATGTAATCGACGCGTTCCTTGAAGCGCTTGTCGCCAGAACTGGCATACATCAGGGACAAGGCGCTCATGTAGTGGCCGGTGGTCTGCCCAACGATATCCTTACGCTCCCAGCCTCCATAGCGCTCGCCCTTGGTAGGAAGGCCGGCGCGTTCGTGATAGGGCCAGAGCATCCGGTCGGCGTCGAGATCCAGCAGGTAACTCTGGTTGATCTTCATCGCTCTCTCGAATGAGCTCGGGAGCAGTTTCACCTGACCGAGATCGAAAGGATAGGCCTTCACCTCTGCCTTGGGGGCGACCTTCGTCTTGCCGTAGTAGCCGTCGCTCTTGGGCGGGGCAGCCGCCAGGGCGAGGCTCATCATCAGGGCCACCGCAGGAATTACTGTCATGTATTTTTTCATCATATTTGATCCTTTTTCAGCAGATTGCGATGGGTTCCTTTCTGCTCGTTCTTCGATTGATCTACTTGCGTCGCGTTCTGGGTCACGGGCACGGCCTGTACTGCCGCCCATGCGGCTTTCTGGAGGGACAGAGCCTGGGCGCGTAGCACAGCGTCGCCGGACTTTTCCCATTCCGGAACATGCAGGCCGACAGGCGACTCTCCGTAGATGGCTGCGAACACCGTGTAGCTATTTAGTCTTTGTCCCAACTCCGACACGTGGCCCATGGCGTCACTGTAGAGCTCCGACTGCTTCTTCACGCCCTCCACCTTGCCATCAATGATCTGCGCCCGCATCAGTGCCTGCCCATAGTAGAGAGGCACTGCCTTGATCACCGTCTTGCCGTAGGCCTTGTTGATCTCGTCCACCAGGGCGCCGTGGTGGTTCGCATACCGGTGGGTCTCGTCAATCCAGCCGGAGAGCCTGGCGAGTTCGGCCTTTGTCCGGACGTCCCAGCCTCCCTTGTACTCGCCGTCGGACGGGACCTTGGTCGTAATGAGGTAGACCAACCCGTCCGGGTTGCTCTCCTGCATCAGTTTCACAAAATTCCGGACGCATCGCTCCTGCTCGGATCCCTTCTTCATCCAGTAGGTGCACAGTGTCAATATATCAACTTTCCCCGCGGCCACGGATTTCCGTGGCTCCTCATCGGCCCCTTTGGCCCACCATTTATCTACGGCACCGCTTCCGCCGCCGCTGTAGCGCCAACCGACACGCTCGTGCTCTTCTTTCCCCGCCGCCTTGGCAATCAGGTCAACCTTCTTCGCCATATAGCCTCCGGCAATGAAGAAGCTGTGCCCGGTAAAGAAGACCCTCTTACCCTTTGATTCCGTGGGCGCAGGCGCGACCGGTTTTTCCGCGGCAGCGAGCGTTCCGACGAAGCAGGCCAGGCTAAGGCTGGCGACCATGACGGCAGTCGTCAGAACTGAGGTGAATGCTTTCTGTCGTGTCATTGTTTTGCCTTATTTGTCATCTGTAATTCGAAGATCTCGCCGTAGAGACCGGGAGGGGCCCTACTTGCGCAGGCGGTTGAGAGTGTAGTAAGCCTTTCCGTTGCGCATCGCCCCGCCGCTCTTCGAGACCACGTTACGCACATCGATCTGGAACAAGCGGTCGCCGGCCAGTCCCTCGACGACAACTTCCGCGACCAACCCGTCGGCGGAGAGCTTCACGCCGCTCACTTGGTGCTTTTTCGTATCGAGCCGCTTCGAGCCGTAGTTGCCGGTGTACTCCGGCACCCAGCTGCCGATTGTGAACGACTCGGCCTTCACCTCTGCTGCGGGCTGGGTGAAGGTGATCTTGAACCCATCCCTGGTGAGCGAGACCTCCTGCAGACCCATCGACGTCTTGCCCGTCCACTCGATCATTTTCAAGCCGTGGCCCGACCCCCAGCCGCGGGCGGTCTGACCGACATAGAGCGCGCCGGTTTTCGGGTGGAAGGCCATGCGGTTCGATCCGCCTCCCAGCTCGCCCGCTTCGATGAAGGGGTAGGCGGCGCCCTGGAACTGGCCATCGACCTTCTCCAAGGTGCCACGGTTGATCTTCGGGGTGTTGACGTCGCCGATCAGCACGTGGCCCGCGAAGGGCCCGAACTTGCCACCGGTGGTATCCCAGCGGGGCGCGGTGCAGGACATGCCCATCTCGCGATAGGGCAGGTAGAGCGCCGGCCGCTTGCGGAGCGAGTTGAGCTTTTCGATGTCGTAGCTCGCGGCGTCCGGATGGCGCTTGTCGAACATCAGCCCGTCCGGGTGGCCGAGAAAGGCTCCGGGTTCGGCGTGGTTGAGGACTCCGCTAGGGACGTAGCTACCTTGGTTGTCGGTAACGAAGACGTCGCCGTCGGGGCTGATGCCGACGCTGTTCGGCTCGCGGCAGCCGGGGTTGAGCGGCACGTATTTGCCGTCGGCGGTGATCTTGAACAGCCAGCCGCGCCAGGGGACGTTGCCGTGGCTGCACCACGTCGGCTTGAAGGGTTCACCGCGGGGAAAGAAACCCAGCCCCAAGGCGCCGTAGAAGCTGCCCTCCTTGTCGCGCACCAGGCCGAAGGCGTACTCGTGGTAGTTGCCGGTGTAACCCCAGCCCTTGCCAAAGCTCTCGAAGCGCTCCGCGATCCCGTCCTTGTCGGTATCGGTGATCCGGGTCAGTTCAGGTCTCTGCAGCACGTAGATCTCGCTATCGTCCTCGCCGGCCACCAGGCCGAGCGGTTCGTGCAAGCCGGAGGCAAACTGCTTCCATTCGGCCTTCTCGGAGTGGAACGACCAGATCTCGCCGCGGCGGGTGCACATCATCAGGCGCCCGTCGGGCATCCAGTCCATGCCGCCAACTTCCAACACGACACCATCAGGCGCCGGGATGTCGGTGATCTTGTAGTCTGGGTCGGCGGCCTGCACGCAACTGACAGCCGCGGCGATGGCGAAGAGGCTAAGAAAATGGATTCGCATGGTTACTTGGTTTTAAAATGGACAGTGAAGTTTGCGCCGACTTTGACCGCGGTCCCCTGCTCTGCGAGCTCGCCGATGCTCTGGGTCTCGCCGAGGGTGTAGGTGGCACCGGCCGGGGCCGGTTTGAGAGTAAAGTTTGCGTCGAGGCCGTCACCCGCAGGCACGATCCGCACCAGCACTGTGCTGGCGCCCAGCTTGTAGTGGAAACTCGGGTAACCCTCGTCGCCGATCTCGTAGCCGCGGAAGTCGGGAGCCACATCGCCGCTACCGACATCCAAAGGCTTGGCGTCCTTGGCGGCCAAGAACCTCCCCTGCCCCATGATCTGCAAAAAATTACCACCGCGTCCGTCCCACGCCGGCTTGGTGTTGACCAGTTCACCATTCGGCGACATCCAGGTCTTGGCTACGATGCAGCGGGCGGTATCGAAGGCGAACTGCGCACCGGAGAGGCTGCCAACACAGATGCTTGCCGGCCCCGAACCATGGAGGGGGCCGCGTACGATGATCGGCCGGTCGGTGACAGTGACACGGTAGACGTCACCCGGCATCGGCGGCTTCAGCACATCGACCTTCGGCTCCGGTAGCTCTGCGGTCACGTGCAGCACGCCGCGCATCAATAGGTGGTGCCCCGGAAAGGTGCACACGTAGGGATAGTCGCCCGGCGTATTTGGCACCGTGAGGTAGATCGTGTCCGATGTGCCCGGTGCCACCAGATCGGTGTGGGCGATCACCCGCGGGTCCGGCGGCACGTAGGCGCTCTTGATCATCTCGGCGAGGTTGCCCATCACATATTCGCCCAATTCATTGGCCACCTTGTCACCCGGCTGGCACAGGATGAAGTTGTGCGCCATCTCGTCGGAATTGAACAGTGTCAGAGAAACCTTGCTGCCCGGGGTCGTCCACAGCTCCTTCTTGTCGAACTCCAATTTGCCGTGCTTGGAGCCTAGGAACAGATGGCGCGCCGGGACGCCGAATCCCGCAGGAGGCTTCGGTAACAGGCCGACCGGCGTCGCGGCGACCGAAGCCCTGACCAGCGGTAGGTGTCCCCAACCGCCGTGCAAGCCATCGACCAGGTCGAGCGTGTAAACCTCGTCGTGCGAGCGCGCGATCAGCTTGTCGAGTTGCTCCTTGGCGACCTTGATGGTCTGCTCGTGGGTTTTCGATTTCTCGAAAAACAGCACATAGGCGTCGTCGGTGACGCGGCGCAAGGCCACCCCCATCGGCCCCCCATTACTGGTCTGCGGCTTGGCCAAGACCTCCCGTGCAGTGGCTGGCAAGGGCTTACCCATCCCACCCTTCAAAGTAATCTCCAGCCCGCCGCCGCCGTTGAGCCGGAACATCGGCGAGCGCGCCAGAAAAGTCGTTTGCTCCGCATCGCGTGTCTCCCACGTCGTGCTCGCCATTCCCCCGTCATAGAAGCCGACTTCGCCAGAGACGATCTGCCAGCCATGCACCTGGCCGTCGCCGAACTCCCAGCTGAGGGTCTGGTTGTCCGCCGCGAAACTCGTCGCGGCGGTGAGTGCAAAGATGGCGGCGATCGGCAAGGTTGCGAGAATTGCCCTCATGCGTTTCATCATCTCTATTTCCTTTTTCATCGCTATCGTTGCTGTTGATTCATTTTTCCGGTGACTCGGTTTCCACGTGCTCAAAAAACAGTCCCTGGAATTGCCCGGGCTTCAATCCCTCCGGCAGGGTCACCTTGATCCGGTGCGCCATGTCAGGGGCAAGGTTTGAGTTTCTCATGGTGATGGCGCTATTCTTTCCAGATTTCGAGTTCGGTCAGACCACTGCGAGCCTTGCCTTTATGGGTGAAGAGGATGCGGAGTTTTGTGAGTACCACCGGATCAAATTTGAGAGCATTGGCCATATTTCCCGTGGGTTCCGGTGGGGATTTTGCCTGGTTGGATAGAGCCTTCCATTTGCCATCGATCCAGCCCTCGATGGCGTAGTCCGATGGTGGCTGCACGCCACCGCGATCGTCATAGATGTGGAGAACTGCTCGACCGATCTTGCTCGGGTTTTCAAATTCCAGTTCGAGGGTATCGTTCGGGTTCGGGGAGCCGTAGGAAGTCCAACGGTTCGCCGGGGTTGCCTCGAAGATGATCTTCCCGTCGATGGCGCGCACAGCGATCCCCCCGTATCGGTCGGAGTGGGAGGCGGTGATTTTCGGAAAACCTTTCCCGTCTCGATTGAAGGCGAGGTTTCCTGCTGGTGGGGCCGCCGAGACATAGGGGCGATGGCCAGGCCCCCACGCCTCGAATTCGGTGAGTCCCGAGCGTGCACCCGCCGCATGGGTCAGGGTGGCACGCAGGCGGGAAGTGTTGATCGCGGGGAAGGTGATGGTATGCGGGCGGCGGCCCATCGGAGTCGCCGCAGATGGCTGCTGCCCGGGCACGGTTTGCCATTTCGAGCCGTCCCAGGCTTCAAGAAGGATTTCGGTCGGTGCTTTGACCATGCCTCCCTCGGTGGGCTCCGGGTCGTCGAGCACGTAGAGCTTCACGGTGTCGATCGGACGTTTGGTGCCAAAATCGACGGCGGCCCAATCGGCATTGTTTGGCGAGCCGATGGTCGTCCAGCGATTGGTCGGGAGGATGTCGAAGCGGTATTGTCCGTCGCTGATCTTGGAGAGCGAGCTGCGGGGATGGACGAAGGACGCTTCGTAGCGTGGGTAGTAGTCGCCGTCGTTGTTGACCGCGTAGTTCATCGGCGGGTTCTCATCGACAGGGATCACTTTGACTGCGGGCAGCTTGACCTCAAGTGGTTCCAGTTTGGGAGATTGTGCTACTCGCTTGCCGTTGACGAAGACCTGGAAGCCCTTCCCTTTTCGGTAATGTTCGCCAGTGCGATCCCAGAGGATTGAGAGCTCGTGTCCATGGTAGTGAAGCTGATCGAGGGCGAGGTAGTCCCAACTGTCTGGGACGAGAGGTTTGATGGACAGGGTGTCGCCGACCGATGGCTGAATGCCGACGAGTCCGGTGATAACGAGATCGGTGAAGCCTGAGTGGAAGTAGTGCTCGCTGCGGTTGCGCATATCGTGACCTTTCCACGAGCCGGTGAAGGGGTTGACCGCTTCTGCGATGTAGGGCTTGTCGTCTTTGCGGTGGGTGATGGCAAAGGTGTGCAAAAGTTCCGCATAGTCATCGCGGTCGACATGCTCCTGTTCGTAATGCTGGAGCACATTGGCCATTGCCTTGAGGGTCTGGGTGGTGGCGAAGGGCCATGATTGGCCGCTCCACCAGCAGCAGCTGTTCTTGAGGACGAAGAGCGGATCGTTGCGCTCGACCGTCGTCGGACCGAAAGGGGCCTTGAAGAACTGGTCGTCCATGAGGAATTTCCATGCGTCCTCGAATCCTGGACCTGGCATGTTGAAGGCCCACGGGACGTATCCGTGAAGTTCGCGCCCGTGGGGGTTGCCGGCATACTTCCCGGTCTGGTAGGTGAGGGTGTGCTTTTCGACCACATGTCCGTCCTTCTCGTGCTGCTGGTTGCTCATCGGGAAGAAGAATTCCCGCGATGGGTCCCAGAGTTTTTTCTCGACCTGCGATTTGATGCGCGCGGCCTTCTTGCCGAACCGGGATCCGAGTTCCTTCTCATCCTTGAGTTCGGCGATTTGAGCGATGGCACGTGCGTCGGCCCACATGTAGGCATTGAAGCTGGGCCGGAGGGACTGTCCGCCGCGAAGTATGTCCTTGGTCTGCTGGGCGTTGATGTCGAACTCCATGCCGTCGTCGTGCCCGAGTTGCCAGAACATGCCCATATCCTCGACCCAGCCCCGTTTCTCCCACTGCTCGTAGTTGTTGACCAGATCGGGGAGCAGGTCGGAGATGAATTCATCGTTGGGGTTCACCTGATGGGCCGACCAGGCGGAGCCGGCCGGCCAGAATGAGTAGTTGCGGGGTTGCGCGCCGGGGTGGCGCATCCAGAAGCGGACGTAATCGCGGACATAGCGGGGGTTGTTCAGCCAGCGCACGTCGTTGATCTGGTGTCCGGCCGGGCAGGCGATGCTTCCGTAGGCTCCCGACCAGAACGGCCGGTTTGAGAACTCAGTAAAGGCATATCCATAGTTTGGATTTCCGTAAACGAAGTGGCGGGTGACCAGCTCCCAGCGGTAGTAGTAGGTGGTGTTGATCTCCTCGTCCGGGCAGTCGAAGAAGGGGATGTTATTCTCGAACCATTCGAAATCGCGGTTCACCCAGAAGTCCTGTGCTTCGAGCTGTCCGCGCTTGTCGAGCAGCCCGCCGCGTGCGTCCGGGGACGCGAGAAAAAGCAGTGAGATCGCGAGGGTGAGTCTGGGGATGTCCATTGTTGTGCGGGCGGTTAAAAAAATCGCAATGATTTCATTGCTGTCTCTCGGATGGAAGGTTGTGAATGAGGGTTACGGGGCGATTTCCTATCAGTTTGATCTTACATTCATCGGGGAAATGCCCACCTACTTGAGGTTCATCAAGTAGTGTAGCAGATCGAGAAGCTCGTCGCGGCGAAGGCTGCCGGTCAGGCCCGGCGGCATGATCGACACGCCACTTGAATCAACGTTGGCGATCTGATCGCTGGGAACGCTGGTAATCTTTCCCGTCGCATCACGTAGCTGGACCTCGCTTTTCGTTTTGCGATGTAGCGTGCCGACGCGGACTTCTTTGTTCTTCAGAGTAACGACGACGCTCTCGTAGCCTTGCTTGATTTGTCTACTGGGATTTAGCAGAGATTCCAGCATGCCTTCCGGCACCATGTGCGTGGCCAGCCCCCCGAGTGCAGGGCCAAGCTGTCCGCCTTTTCCCTTGATGGCGTGACAGGAAACACAGGCAAGTGCCGGACGGTTATAGAGTGCCGCGCCGCGCTTGAAATTGCCCAATTTTTCTGCATCGCTCAAGAGGGCGGTGCGTTCCTCTTTGGACAGGTCGACGTTGACCGCTTGTAGCGAGCCGGCACGGGTCAATGCCGTGATCGTCGCGGTGAGATCCAAGCCTGTGGCCTGCGCGATACGGATACCGGCAGCGGCAATATCCGCTTCCAGTTTCGCGTCGGAGAGTGCGTTGACCAGCGTAGCTGGGCCATCTTTACGGCTGTAATAACTGATGAAAATGGCCTCTGCATCCGAGCCTTTGGTCAACTTGCTCAGCAGGGATACGGCGGTCTTCGCAGCCGCGGCCGGTTGTACTTCAGCCCAGGCCGCCGTCGCCGTGACGCGAACAGCCTGTTCGCCGCCGCCGTCCGCGATCTGTTGCAAGGCCTTAAGCTGCCCCATTCCCAATAGCGCCCGCCCTACGACAAGACGCTCTGTCGCGGAGGTCTTGGTGCTAGCGGCGCGCTCCACGAGGACTTGCTGATTCGCCGTCGACTTCCAGCGTCCCGCCAGTTCAGCGGCCGGTAAACGTACTTTTTCGTCATC
>Ga0066833_10000767_pt1 | contig 13043 bp, 20 predicted proteins | sample ETNtaG_13_FD_66728 | JGI IMG/M metagenome (GOLD analysis project Ga0066833, IMG submission 66728) | Marine microbial and viral communities from oxygen minimum zone, Eastern Pacific Ocean - ETNP201306PF47B | ecosystem: Environmental > Aquatic > Marine > Oceanic | place: Pacific Ocean: Eastern...
AGGGGACGGTTGGTGTTGGACATCAGGTCACGTCAAAACTATCACAGGCAGACAAAAGGAAATTAAACCAAAACGCGGACGCAAAGGCAGACGCGCAATCTAATCAGTAAAATCAAAAACAAATGGCAGATTTGCTCACACACGCGTTGACATTCACAAAAGAGAATGTGCAGGAATTTTTCGTTGATCCCTTTTTTCAGGGTGTTGATATCCGTGATGCCATCACGGTGCGCACGGACATCAAAGGGACAGAACGGTTGAACAGGATTTCCCGTCCTAATAAGATCACCAAAAAGAAAACATCAGCAGGGTTCACACCCACAGGATCAATGGCATTGACGCAGACAGATTTGACCGTCAAACCTGTTGCAATTGAGTTTGAGCAGAATGGACGCGCGTTTTTGGATTCTGTTTTACAGGAGGCATTGGCAAAGGGATGGTCTGAGGATGATGTCAACAACATGTCAAACCCTGATTTTTTCAACCAGATTGTGTTGCCATTATTAGCAGAGGCAGGGAAACAGGATTTGGTGCGTCAAATGTGGTTCGCAGATGAAACAAAGGAAACTCTGGTTGCAGGGATTTCAGCAGGATCAGCAGACGCAGATTATCAAGTGTACACGGGATTTTGGACACGTTGGTTGAATGACATTGAATCAAGTGCATTTCCATCAGGTCAGGTTGTGGACATCAACAATGGCGCGGTGAAACAGGAGTTGATTGAAACCCTGTCAGGGATTTCAGGTGGCAACCTGACATTGACCGTCAACGGCACAGCATACACACAAGCATTTGACACATCAGCAACGGTGACGGTCACGGCATGGGTTGCATCCTATGCGTCTGTAATTGATGCGCGTGGCGCATTGACCGGGATCACGGTGACGGATGAGGGATCAGGCGCGGTGAAATTTGTTGCAGAACATGCAGGACAGGGATTCACGGTTGTTGAAACAGATGCCGGGACAGGTGGCACATTGACAGCATCAGGAGTGGTTGCCAATGTAGGTCATTCAGCATTGGGAACGGATGAGGCAGACAACACATTTGAGGCAATGATTGACGCAATGCCTAATGAGTTGCTGTCATTCTCACCTGTGATCATGTGTTCACGTACTATGTTAAGAAACTACATCCAGACGTTGAAAAACACGGGGACGGATTCAGCACATCAGACCATCCTGAATGGGGTGTCTGTGTACACTTACGAAGGGATTGCGGTGATGCAACGTCCTGAGTGGGACACACACATTTCAGGTGACATGAACTCTGTTTATCCGCACCGGGCGGTTTTGACCACACAGGAAAATCTGTTGATGGGGACAGACGGTGCAGGTGATGACGAATCAGTTGAAACGTGGTGGAATCAGGATTTGCAATTGCGGAGATACAGAGTTCAGTACAAGGCGCAGACAATGCATCTACACAACGAACTGGTCGTGTTGGCACGGTAACACCAAAAAGAAATAATAATCGCTTAGAAACGAAATTCTAATAATTTAACACCAAACAGATCATGAGTTTGACAGCAGGTTTGACCATCCCATGTGAAAACAGAGCCGGGGGATTAATCAAAGTATATTTGGCTAATGTTGATGATGTCACATCATTCACCTTTGCAGGGGGTGTCTATACGGGCGCAACCATGTCAGGTGGTGCGGTGTTCTTTGAATTTGAGTTTGAGATTGACACAGCAGAACGCAGGGAAAACGGTGTCAGGGAAAATGGTTCTGGCAAATACACACATGAGATTGAAATGTTTTTGCCAAAATTGAACAGCACATTGCGTGACAGAATGCAGGAGGTCATGGATGCGTCTGCATGTGGGATGATCGCAATTGTTGAGGATTCAAATTCATTGAAATGGGTTGTGGGATATTCTGAGGGCTATCTGAAAAAACGTCCATTGAAATTGCAGAGTGACGCATCATTGTCAGGCAAAACATTCACAGACCTGAATGGTGCAACAATCATCCTGCAAAGTGATGACACAACAAAGGATGTTGAATTCACGGGTGTTGTTCCTGTTTAATACAATCTAACATGGCAAACGTTTCAAAAGGTTACGGAGTAGGGGACACGGTATATGTGGCATACCCACACCCCTCATCAAACTATTTTTCACCACAACAGCGCGTGGTCAAACAGGTTGACGTGAACAGCGCAACAAATGAGGCGGTGGTGTTTTTTGAGGCAGGTGAAAAAGTGCAGGACGGTGCTGTCCAAACGGTGTACACCACACAGGTGTTGTGTGCCACAGCCATCATCAATGACATCATTGTCAAGGCAGACGCAACGGTCAACATTGACACAACAACATCATTGGGATCAACGGTGTCACAACCAACATTGTCATTGGGACGCGTTGACACATAAAAAAACTAATTATGGCAGAGGTCAGATATATGTTTCCAGAATCATTGAGGGGATCAACAGCACACACCCCCAATGGTGCAATCAGTATTGATGATTCCATCACCCAGAAAGATTTGAAATATTTGCGTGACGAATGCAACATGACAGAGATTCAGGTTGGTGAGAAAGCCATGACCATCAACGAACAGATAAAAGTTGCGGAGGCAGATTTGCAGAAACTAAAGGACAAAAGGGACAGCAGGTCAAAAAAAAAATAGCCGATAAAACAAAATTTTGATTGGTTTTGGAGGGATGCATGTGCATCCCTTTTTTTATGTAATTTTAGAACATGGCAAAACGTAAGAACAAAACATCCGTTGACGTGGTGTCATTGGCTGTTCCCAATTTCCCAAAAGAACAATCCCCTGTTGACAACATCAGGCAAAATTTCCAACGGTTTGGATCAGACAATTTGTTCCCTCAGGCAATCTCATTAATCAACAGGCAGGGGACAACACACCGGGCAATCCTGAACAACAAAACCACGTACATTTCAGGCAAAGGATTCACCGTTGATGAATCAAATGTTGTGTTGGCAGAGTACATCAAACGGGTGAACAACAACGCGGAATCCCTAAAGTCCATTTTCAGAAAATTGGCATTTGATTTCAATGCGTATGGCAACGCATGGATTGAGGTGGTGACCAACGGATCACGGGATTTTGTCAGTTTGTTCCACCAACATTCCCCACGTGTGAGATATTCCAAAGACGGATCAATGATCCTGTTGCATCCCGATTGGTCAAAGTACAATCAATCAAAATCTCTGGTCAAGTCCGTTGGATTATATCCTGAATTTTTGCCGGGTGATGATGGGTTCAACCACAGTATGATCCATGTCAAAGACTATGAACCAGAGTTCACATTTTACGGGTTGCCAAAATGGTTGGGCGCAATGGACAGCGCGTCTATTGGTTACAAAACAAACAAATGGAATGTGTCACGGTTGGAAAATCAATTCTCACCATCCGCGATTTTGGAGATTTACGGAAACCCGGATGACGAGGAAATCAAAAAGGGCAAAGAGGCATTGAAACGGGAACACACCAACAGGGATGTTGAGGGACGCAACAGCAAATTGATTGTCATCACAAAGGAGGAGGGCGGTGAGGCGTCCAAATACACACCATTGATCCAGACACAGGAAGGTGATTGGATTGACCTGCACAAACAGAGTGATCAGGATTTGATCATTGCACACAATTGGTTCAGGTCATTGACAGGGATTGGTGAACCGGGACAATTGGGCAACACCCAACAGATCAGAAATGAATATCAGATAGCACAGGCAACGGTCATTTCAGAGATTCAGGAGTTGATCATGGACAACATCAAAATGGTGTTGGAAAATGAGGGTGGATTTGACGTGGACACATTGGAGGTCAAAAACAAACCACCAATTGATTTTGTGGACAAACTCACATTGGACATGGTGATCACCAAAGGTGAGGCGCGGAAAATGGTTGGATTGATGGTTGATGAAACTGATCCGCGCATGGATGAAATGATTTCCACAGAACCCAAAAAAAATCAGGATGGCAACATTGGTTAAATTGATTACAGCACAGGAGGTGATTGCAGGGTGTTTCACCAACAAAAACACGTTGCCATCATTGATCAAAGATTCATTGATTGATGCCACGCAGGAACAACACATCAGACCTGTGTTGAATGATCTGTTTGACGTGATTGTGGAACAGGTCAGGGGATCAACGGTCACGGTTGTCAATCAGGATTTGTTGGACAATTACATCATCCCGTGTTTGGCATACTATGTGAAACATGAGGTGTTGCCCGATCTCAGCGCAAACACCACGTCAAAGGGTGTCCGGGTGATTGATGATCAATTCACCACACCTGCAAGTGACAAAACCCGTGCAGATTTGATGAAACAGACATTGGGGATTGCGGATGCATTGCGTGACAAAATGGTCAGGTTCATTGAACATGCGGACAACATTGATGATTTCCCTGATTACAAAAAATTTGAAAACGTGTCCAACACCACCAGACGTTTTGGGGGGATTGTGATTGATGACTACAAAGCAACAGCAACCAAACCAGAGGATCAAAGATGACATTAATTAAATCAACAAAGGATTTGAACCATCACGCACGGATGGATGAGGATGATGCGAACATGCATTATCCCAAAGGGTTTTTGACCTCTGATCCCGGCACAATTGCGGTGAGGGGTGCAGATGAAAATTTGAGGTACGAACAGACCACACATTTGCATGATGCATTAAACCACGTGGACGGGTTGTCTGCACCACCAACAGAGGTTGACGGGAATGTCTATCTGTTGCAACAATCAACGGTGATATATGATGTGGACACTATCACATGGCAATCAGGGACAACGGTGCGCATTGCATTCAATGGATCACCAGACCTGTCAGGGGTGGTTGTCAATGACCACGCACGGATCAGGACAGCAACCAACGCATCCAACAACGGGACATTCATCATCACAGACGTGAATGATGGATCAGATTTCATTGACGTGACCAATGCCAACAGGACATCCGCAACAGGTGATGAGGCAACGGATTCACCTGCAACCACCACCACCACGCACAGGGATTGGGACGTTGCAGGGGACGGGGATCATGTGGAGTTTTTTGGTGGTGAATCATTATGGTATGCGTTGACACCTGTTGTCAGTAGATCAATTGTGTGGGACACAACAGCCAACAGACCACGTGTTTTCACATCATCCGGGTGGGTGTTTTTCACCGTTGAGGATGTCACAAACACGGACAACATGACCAAAATTTTCATGTCTAATAATTACAACTAAAAAAACAGATGGCAACCAATCCAATTTTCACAGACGTTTCACAGGCGGTTGGAACAGATTTCGACAACGCAGACGGGACAGCATTAAAAACAATTCTGACAGCAGGATCAGGGGGATCACGCGTTGAATCCATGTCCATTGTGACGGATGAGGCAGGTGCAAATGATGTGATGTTGTATGTCCATGATGGATCATTGGATCATCCTGTTGGTCACATTGATGTCCCTGCATTGTCAGGGACGGATGGAACGGTCAACGCGGTGAGTGGTTTGAACTCAACCAACCTGTCATGGCTGTTGATTGATGCAGGTGGCAACAGGTTCATCAATATCCCTTCAGGACATAGTTTGAAGGCAGGAATGAGGGTGACGGTGACAGCCACAGAAACGGTGAACATGGTGGTGTTTGCCTCTAATTATTAATTTTAATACTAATACAATGCAACCAAACAACAAAATGATTGGCGCGAATGGATGCAAATTCATTGACGGTGCGTTGACGGGGACATCATTTTACATGCTGACCGTTGATGCAGATGCCACAATCTCTGTTTTGACAGGGGAAAACGGGACAGACTATTTGGCACAGATGGGATTGTCAGGAAAGACGGTGACAAAGGGAACAATCCTGACCATTGCAGGTGGGGAAAATATATCAGCAATCACCGTGACGGGTGGTGCGTTGATAGGTTACAATTCGCAATGATATTGGGCGCAGGATTGGGATTGATGCGATCATCCCCTGTTGGTGGGGGTGGTGGTTTGTTGTTGGATCAATTCCCCGGTGCGTCTGTGGCTTATAGTTTGCGCCTGTTGTCAAACACCTATTCAGGAGATTGTGTCAAGGTCAGACGTGATTCTGATAATACTGAACAAAGTATTGGATTCTCTGGTGGTGTGGTTGACATGGCATCCATCACCACATTTTGTGGTGGTGCAGGTTCAGGGATCGGTGGGTTTGTGAGTGTGTGGTACGATCAATCAGGAAATGCGTTGGACATTACCCAAGCGGTGTCAACAAGTCAAATGCAGATTGTTTCTGACGGTGATTCTTTTTATCTGTGGAACGGACACCCAAGAATATATGAAGCGGGAAGGAAAGCGATGTACACCATCTATTTTACGCTAATACCTACGGGGTGGTCAGGAACAAATTTCTCTTGTGCATATCCCGGTGGACACAATAATTTTTGGGGATTGTACACCGGGACAAACGCTTTATATAATGGTGTTTATGGTGGTACAGGTGCGGTGTTAAAGATGAATGAATACTACACACCCATTGTGACAGGAACCATAATGGCAACGGCAAGTGAGTTCAATCTTGTTACCTCGGTATGGAATGATACACCGGGGGATTGTGAATTGTTCGTTAATGGCGTATCAGATGGTTCTGTGGACACCTATTCGCCAATAAATTATTCGAGGTTTTCCATACCTTATAGTATATCAACTGATGAAGCAGACCCCGTTGAATTAATATTTTACCCTTCGGATGTAGGTGCGGATAGATCAGGAATTGAAACAAATATCATTGATTATTATGGCATCTGATTATTACATATTTGACACAGAGGCAGAGGCACAGGCGGTCAATGCTGAAATTTATGATCTCCACGTTGATCAACCTGTGTCTGAAAGAACTACATTATATGCATATCCTATATTCACCAATGACACACAATTTGCGTTGGAATATAGTGGTGAATTAGATGATCAGGGATTGCTGACAGGAACACCATTGACAGAACAACAGGTGATTGATTTGGGTTTCAATTTAGATCAACCATTATGACATACACAACCATTGACACAGCAGATTTGACAGAGGCAATGGTGGATGTCTGTCAGGAGGATGCAATGGACACGGTGCGCAAATCTATTGATGAATTATCAACGGTGTTGAAATGGCATGGTGACACCCCTGCATTGTTTGAGGGTGTCACAACCTACACACACCCAGAGATCAGGGTGACCATGAACACCCCTGCATGGACGGAGGAATTGGATGAATAAAGGTGACCACAGAGGGCAATTAGTGGGATTCCAGAACGGGATGCAACCTGTGTCATTGCGTGACGCAAACAAGGTGTCCACACAATTTGACGGGATCAATGAACGCGTCAACATTGATGGGTTGGCAACAGCCATTTCCACGTCAACGGTTGGCACATTGTCCGCGTGGGTGCGTCCTGTGAGGGCAATCCCTGCATCCAATGACAGAATCCTGCATTTTAGTGATTCCACGTCCGGTGATTATTTGGACTTTTATGGCACAAATCAGGGATATTTGAAAGCAGATTTCAGGGTTGGCGGAGTGTATCAATGGAGGATTCGATCATCATCACAATTAATTTTCACGGACAATGAATGGACACATGTGGCGGTGATTCAGGATGGTTTGTTGCGTCCTGTTTTATATGCGGACGGGGTGAAATTGTCATATAGTATTTCAGGCGCGGACAACACGGCATGGTTTGCGGACTTTGCGTCACCTGTTGATTTGTGCAGGGTTGGTTGTTATTCTGCATCGGGCGCGGTTGATAGTCTATTCTATGAGGGCAACATTGATGAGGTGTCCGTTTATAATAAGGTGAAACATATTGGTGAATTGTGGAATGGGACAGGCAGACCAACACAATTTGCAGGGGAAATTGGATTGATGGGAAAATATAAAATGGGGGATGGTGACAGACACCCGTTGATCATGGATCATTCTGGCAACGGGTATCATGGCACAATGATCAACATGACACAGGGCAATTTCACCCGTGCTGTTGCGTAATTTGTGGATGATAACACCATCAAATGATGTCAAAATATTATATTATGCACCATGAAAAGCAGAATTAAACAAGCAATAAACCACCAGATTTCATCAGGATCAGCAGATTTCCAATCCGTGAAATCACAATCCAAATGTGTTGGAATACAAATCAACTATGTGGGTTTGGATCGCGAAGATGCAACCGTGTCTGTTCAGCAATCCAATGATGACAAACAATTCAACGTGATTTCCAACGCATCAAAGGCATTACAAACCACGTTGCCATCCCACACATTCACGGTTGTGGATGTCTGTTCGGATGAAATGAGGGTGACGTTGGACATTGGCACAGCAACAACGGGATCAATCACGGACATTTTTTGGCTGTTTGAATAATGGCAACGGGTTCACATAGTATTGTTTCCATGTCTGCCATTGCAGGTGCGCAATATGTGCAAGTGACCACCTTTGCAGACCTGCCATCCGCGTCCCTATTTCCGGGTGAAATTTATTTGGTGAAGCAAACCACAGGAACAATTTTTCTGTTGAGCCAAAGACGTGCAGGATTGTGGCTGTCAGACGGTGCAACATGGGAACGGTTGGGTGATCTACAATCCCAATTCACCACCACAAATTTTGTGTGGTTTGATGACGCGGACAACACCAAAAAAACCATCATGGATTTGTCCGCATTGACCACAGGTGCGGTCAGGACAATCACCATGCCTGATGCGGATGTGGATTTGGGCGCAAGTGGTGGCGAACCAAACATTGTCAAGGTCACACAGGCATCAGACATCCCTGCAACATTATTGGCAAACACCACATACATTGTCAATGGTCAGATCACCATGTCAGGGACAATCACCGTGACCAACGCAGGATCATCAATCATTGGACGTGACAGGGTGAAAGATGGTTTGATTTACACGGGGACAGGAACATTGATCACCGTGACAGACGTGGATTTCAATTTGCAGAGTTTGGGATTGAGTGCAACCACAACGGGATCAGAGTTGATCAATGCAACAAACTATTCAGGCGGTGCATTCAATGAGGGACGGACAAAGGTGTTGACGTTGGTGAATTGTCAGGTCAGAAATTGTTTTGATGTCATGGATGTTGAGGGTTTTGATTTGGTGGACATTCAAAACACGTTGTTTTGGTATGTCCAAGCACCCAATTTTGGCGTCCGATTTTTGAACACGTCAAAGGTGGAAATCTCATCATGTGAATTTATCAGGTGGTTTGATGAAACAAGCATTCCCACACCATCAGGACATGCCACATGTCCCATGATTGAATTGTCACCCAATGGTGCAGGTGCAGGATTTGGCGCGGTGAACATCAATGGTTGCGTGATTCATCCACAGGTGACACAGGATGGTGTGAAAATTCACCCATTGTCAACGGTTGACGCAGGTGGCACAATCACAGGAAACACATTTGTTGGCTCAGGATTGACAACGGGATTGAAATTTTTTCCTGATCCGTTGGCAGGTGGATTCAGCAACACGGAATTGTTGAAATATGATGTGTCAATAAATCAGGGGATTCCAGATAGTCATTCCTACATGTTGGTGACGTTCACGGGCAACACAATTGACACGGCATTGTCATCGGGTGTTCCTGCAATTATGAACGCGGGGACAAACGCGGTGGCAACCAACAGCCAAAGGATGACCACAACAACAGATGGGGTGGTGACGTACAATGGGATAAAGGACATTTATGTGTCAATGGTTGCCACCATCAATTTTGACAAAAGGGGTGGCGGGACAGATAACTATAATTTCTTTTTTTACAAAGATACGGGATCGGGATTTACACAATTGACGGATTCAATTTCAGCAATCAGGACGGGTGGCAATAATTTTGTTTTGCCAATGAGTTATTCAACAACATTGTCAGCAGGGGATCAGTTGGCAATCTACATTGAAAATCCGTATTCAAGTGATGACATGGAAGTGACGAATTTGCAATGGTCAATAATAGAATAATGAACAACACGAAAAAAACACGGTTCAAGATCACCACGTTTGTCAACGTATTTTTTGCCATGCTGTCAATGTATTCCGTTTTTGAGGGATTGGAAACGGTTGCCATGACATGCGTTGCAGGAATGCTGACAATCACAACGGGTTACATTGCCGGGGACACGCACAGGAAATCATGAGGGTGAGGTTGGGGAACGTTGTGTGGTTGTTGATTGGGTTGGGATTGATCGCAACAGGGTTGATGTGTTCATCTGTTTCACCAGAGGAACAGGACAGGATCAACCGGGAACAATTTGAGCAATCACGCAGACGGATGATGAATGACACAATTGATCACACAAAAAAAATTGAGGAAAAAACGGTTGACAATCTGCCATGATTGTGACCAATTCAGACGCATCCCACAAATGTGTGGGGTGTGTGGGTGTTTCACGGGGATCAAAGTGTCATTTGTAGGGACACAATGTCCCCAAAAAAAATGGTGACAATGGGGAAAATTTGGTTGATTGACGCAGGACATGGGGGTGTGGATTCTGATGGAGTTTACACAACTGATCCATCATTTGATCCCTCTGTTCCGGGTGCAGGGACAAAATGTTTTGCACACCCGGACGGAACATTCATCCATGAAGGTGTTTTTAATCGCGCTGTCAGGACAGAGATCATCAAAATGATCAATGTTGACGGGGGGATGCGTTGGAAATCTGTGAATCACGGATCAGGGGACATGTCATTGCGCGGACGTGTTGATTTTGTCAACAACATGCAGAACCAACACGGGGATTGTGTGTTGGTGTCCATTCATGGCAACGCAGGTGGTGGCAATGGGTTTGAGGTTTACACATCCACAGGGACAACACAGAGTGACGCAATGGTGGACGTGTGGATTGACAGGATGGTTGACAAATTCCCTGACAGGAGGAACAGAGGCGCAAAAGAAAGCAATTTCTATCTGTTGCGGAAAACCATTTGTCCGGCAATCCTGACAGAATCATTTTTCATGGACACGTTGGATGATTGCAGGTTGATGAACTCTGTGGAGGGTGTCAGGTTGATTGCCTGTGCGCATTTTGAAATGATGCAAATTGTGGATGGATGGAACGGGTGATCAGATTTTTGCCTTATTTGATCATTGCCATTTTGATCCTCATGTTGTTCCGCAATTGCCAACATTCCAAAACCATTGATGGGTTGTATATCAACGCACAGGATTCATTGTCCGTGACGGTCAACAAATTGGGACAGCAGACAGGCAAAATCAATCTATTGGAGGCAGAAAATGACCGGGATTTTCTGAACATGAAATCCTCAGACAGCACGGTCAGGGCATTGCAGGGGATTGTCCGCGCATACAAAGGGAAACTATACAACGCAACGGTATTGTCCAACAGGACGCGTGACACGGGATCAACGCGGACATTTGTTGTCAGGGTTGACACCATTGTCCATGATTCTGTGTCCTATATTTACCCAACTTACAAAACTGATTGGTCAGAAAAATGGTCACAGGGATCAATTGTTGCGTCCCGTGATTCCATTTTCAGGGACATCCGCGTGATCAATGATTTTGAGATCACGCAGGGTGTGGAACGGTTGGGATTGTTTAAGGGATCACAGACGGTGGTGACGGTGAAAAACCTGAACCCAAACACGGTGACACAGGAGTTGCGGACATTTCGCACAAAGGATGACAAACGGTTGTCTGTTGGTGTTCAATTGGGTGTGGGTGTCATGGCAACAGGAGGTGTTGGAATTTATGGTGGCATTGGTTTGAATTATAGAATAATGAGATTGAGATTGAAATGATTGATTGGAAACAAATGTCAAAAAATCCCGTGCAATATTTGTTGGGATTGTGCATTGTGGGGATTGCCTACATGCACCACCAAACAACGTCACAAATGCAGGTTCAAATTGATCATCTGCAACAGGAGTTGGTGGTTGTCCGTGCAGAAAATAAAGAACTCTATTTGAAATACATTGAATTGGCAAAAACTATCCGCAATAATTAGTCTGTTTTTTTTGTTGGGTTGCGGTCAACCACAGCAAATTGAAACGGTTGATGATGTGCGCGTCAATTTGGATTCATTGTTCACCATTGGTGATTCATTGATGCGTGAATTTTCCACCTCACGGACGCAACAGCAATCACGCAGGGATTCGTTGATGGGTGAGGTGTCCAACTACCAGACAGCATTGAACCAAAAACAGGTGCGTGAGGAACGTGATCGCATTGTGTACAGGGACACGGTGATTGTCCGCAAAAAGGTCATGACCGTCACGGACACAATCCACACCACCATCCACCTCACAGACACCATCCGTGACACGGTGATTGTCAAGGTTGAGCGCAAAAAAAAAACCAAAAAAAGTCCGTCCCAAAAAGCAAAAAGCGCACAAAGTAAGGGCAAAAAAACGGATGTTCAATTGACAGAAAATTGACCAAAATCACCGTTTTTTGGGTGTTTTTTGGGTGTTTTGCCTTTTTTGCGGAAATCCGTAAAATTAAATTCCCTCTGTTCTACCTGATAGGGATTCCCCGGTGACATAATTATTTGCGATAATCCGTAAAATCAGATGAATCATTATTGTTGCATTAGTGTAATGAATATTATCTTTATCACAGATAAAGAAAACAACAACAACAAAAACAACGATCATGAAAACAATCAACGAAAAATTGCAGGACAATCTGAAAAAAGCAAAAAGGGATGTCAAGTTTGCCACGCACATGGCTGTCATTCTGGAGGCATTCAAAAACCGGGATCAATACGCGTTCACAGACAAATCAAATCACCAACGCGAATTGTTCAGGTCAGACAACATCATCATGTTTGCTGACCTGCGTGTGTCACGCAATGATGTTGAATGCTACGAAACATTTTATTTTCTTTCATGCAATGACACACCAGACAACACAGGGGAATTGAGGAAAGCATTGAAATTCGTTGAACCAAATTGGGACGCGTGTTTTGAAATTGCATATCAATTGGCAAAGGAATCAGAATTAATCAACAAATAAAAACAACAACAGGGGGGTGTCCAATGACATCCCCCACAAC
>Ga0066833_10000772_pt1 | contig 12995 bp, 6 predicted proteins | sample ETNtaG_13_FD_66728 | JGI IMG/M metagenome (GOLD analysis project Ga0066833, IMG submission 66728) | Marine microbial and viral communities from oxygen minimum zone, Eastern Pacific Ocean - ETNP201306PF47B | ecosystem: Environmental > Aquatic > Marine > Oceanic | place: Pacific Ocean: Eastern...
GCGTCATCCCGCGCACCAAGCTCCCGGGCATGCTGCGATTCATCAGCAAGCTCAGCGAAAAGTATGACGTCCGCATCGCCAACGTCTTTCATGCGGGCGATGGAAATCTACACCCGATTTTGCTCTACGATGAACGAGATGCCGACCTTGTCCGCCGCACCCTCAAAGCCAGCGGCGAGATCCTGGAGGAATGTATTCGGCTGGGAGGCTCTGTGACCGGGGAGCATGGCATCGGCATCGAGAAGGTGAGTTACATGCCGAAAATGTTCAGCCCGGAAGACCTCTCGGTCATGGCCGCGCTCAAGAAGATTTTCAATCCGGAAGACCTTTTGAACCCACACAAGATCTTCCCGGACTCACGCATCTGTATGGAACCGCGGATGCTCAACAAACAGGTGCCCGCGTGAGAGCGTTCCACTTCCAAGTTGAGATTAGAAGCAAGATTAAAAGCAAGAGCTGAACTCTTCGGTTGCGGCCGACGGCTGCTGTAGGAACTAATGAAGGAGCCCCAACTTGCCTGTCACTCAGGATGTAAAGTCAGCGCTTGGCGACATTGCTGCCTCCGCCATCATGGATGCCACCGAAAACGAGAAGCATGCCATCGGCGATCTCGTGCCCGATGTGGTGTTGCGACCGGAGACTACTGAAGACGTTTCGGCCGCGCTCCGCTGGGCCAATGAAAACGGGCTGGCCGTCGTTCCCTGGGGGAATGCCACTCTCATGCATCTTGGCAATCCGCCGGTTCGATACGATGTGGCCCTGAAGCTCGATCTTTTGAATAAGGTCATTGATTACCCCGCAGCAGATATGACCATCACTGCCGGCGCCGGTCTCTGTCTCGGTTGCCTGCAAAAGATTCTCGCTGCGGAAGGTCAGTACCTGCCGATCCACACCGCCAACGAAAAAGATGCCACGGTCGGCGGCCTCATCGCCACCAACGCGGGAGGCGCGCTCCGTTTCCGTGAAGGCACGCTTCGCGACATGCTCCTTGGTTTGAAGATCGTGCTACCCGATGGCCGAATCATCAAAGGTGGCAGCAAGGTGGTGAAGAATGTCGCAGGCTATGACCTGTGCAAACTGTTCACGGGCTCGTACGGCACTCTCGGTGTCATTGTCGAGGTTACTATCAGGCTGCGGCCGAGGCACGAAGAGGAGTCCACCTTGTGGTGCGAATTTGCAGGCCACGACGACGCGGAAGGCGCCGTCTCAGCGATTTTGGATTCAGAGATCGAGCCCGTCTTCATTGAATACCTCAACAGCACGGCAGCCCGGGAGATCGGCCCCGATGTGGATGGCTGGGCAGAGACTCGCCCGGTGCTCTTGCTTGGGCTTGACGGCAATGCCGAAGCTGCGGATTGGCAGAAAGGGCAAGTCAGGGCGCTCCTGGGCCCGGGCCAGGCAGATCGGACTCTTCTGCTCGAGGATGAAATCCAGGACGAGGTCCGCCAGATGCTCTTCAGTTTCTGCGCCCCGGAGGAGACATGCTTCATCGGCAAGGCGAACCTCTTGAGTTCGAATGTCACCTCATTCATCAAGGAGGCGGAGAAGGCCGCCGCGGAAAGAGAAATTGAAATCGCCGCCGCCTCTCACATTGCAAACGGGATTGTCTATCTGAAGATTCAGAGCAAATGCCCGGATGAGGGAGTCGTCGATCTTGTTTCCACCTTTACCAGGCACGCCGTTCACATGGGCGGCAGTTTCGTGGTAGAGCATGCATCACCGAACGTGAAGAAAAAAGTCGAAGTATGGGGCCCAGTGCGCGGCGATCTGGGACTGATGAAATCGATCAAGGAAACACTCGACCCAAATAGGAGCTTGAACCCCGGACGCTTTGTCGGAGGTATCTGAAAACCATGGCCACCAAGTTCGAAGAAACCGATTACGACCACCTGCTCGAGTGCGTCCACTGCGGGCTCTGCCTGCCCTCCTGTCCGACCTATGCTGAAGAGGGCAAGGAGGCCGATTCCCCGCGCGGTCGAATCTACCTGATGAAAAAAGTGGCGGACGGCAAACTCGATTTCACCAAAAACGTTGCCAGCCACATGGATCTTTGTCTCGGCTGCACCGCCTGCGAAACCGCCTGCCCGTCCGGCGTGCATTATGGGAACCTCATTGACAAGACGCGCGCTGTCATCGAACAGAACTTCACGCGGCCGCTCGAAGACAAGCTTCTTCGCCGCACCATGGCCGGTCTGCTCCCCCACCCGGAAAGGCTTGAGATCGCTTTGCTCCCGGCACGCGCGTTGAAGGCGACTGGGCTTGATGGCCTGCTTGAAAGCAACCTGTTTGAGTCTCTCGCTCCTGCGAAACTGAAATCCATGCTCTCGCTGCTGCCGAAGGATCTCCCTCCGGTGGGGGCGCGGCACAACCTCGGCGAGATCATCCCTGCGGTGGGCGAACAGAAATACCGAGTGGCCTTGCTGACCGGCTGCGTGATGAGCGTCATGTTTGCCCACACGAACGAAGCCACCGCGAGAGTTTTGGCAAAGAACGGATGCGAGGTCGTTATTCCGCGGGGGATGGGCTGCTGCGGCGCTTTGCATACCCACATGGGTTATCACGACGAAGGTTGCGACCTTGCCCGCAAGAATGTGAACGCTCTGAATCCGGACGACGTCGATGCCATCATCATCAACGCGGCCGGCTGCGGAGCCATGGTCAAGCAGTATGGCGAACTGCTCGACGACCAGCCTGGAATTTCAGGGGCAGCCAAACAGTTCGCGGCCAAGGCAAAAGACGTGAGCGAATTCCTCGATGAAATCGAGCTCAACACGGAGTTCGGCCCTCTCCCTGCCAGGGCCGCCTACCACGATGCATGCCACCTCGCCCACGCGCAGAAGGTGCGGCTGCAGCCGCGCAAGCTGCTCCAGAAGATTCCAGAATTGGAGCTCGTCCCGCTCAATGAATCAGACATGTGCTGCGGCAGCGCCGGCCCCTACAACCTCGTCGAGCCCGATATGGCCGAACGCCTGCAGAAAAGAAAGGTTTCAAACGTTGAAGCCGCAGGAGTGGATCTTGTCATCAACGGCAACCCGGGCTGCAGCCTGCAGATTCAGGCCGGTCTCAAGACAGCCGGTCTCGAGCATGTGGAAGTGCTGCACACGGTGGAAGTGTTGGATCGCGCCTACAGGGCGGCGGAGAGTTAGTGTTTCTCTGGTCCTGGTGCTCCGCGACAGGATTCTTGAAAGCTGCGCGAAGCGTCAGCTAACGCGCGTCCGGCTCAGACTGATGAGTCATTTTTTCCATCGGCAGCTTTGTGACCATTATCCCCGCTGGGATCAGCAAAAGCGACACCGCGCTGAGTGTTGTCGGCAGACCGAGCTCATCCTTCAGTTTTCCTACCAGCGGCATTAATATTCCAGAAACTCCCCAGGCGAATCCGAGCATGAGGCCCGAAACCAGCCCGGGCCTGTCTGGTTTCAGTTTCTGTGCAAATACCACAGTCAGCGGATTTGCCAGACCGACGAAGAGACCGGCTCCCCCATAGCAGACGAGGATGATGGCTTCGGAGTGTGTGTGTGCAGCGAGAAACAGAAATGGAGCAGGACCCAGTGTCGAATATAGAAATATTTTCAACAGGCTTCCCCGGTCTGACAGGTAGCCACCCAGCAGGCCGCCAATCCCAAACGCCACGGTCATTGCCCCAAAGCAGGCGCCGCCCATCATCACGTCCCATTCATTGCCAGCAGCGATGTACGAAACCATGCTTTGAAAGACGATCATCACAAATGAACGGATAAGCGCGACGTACCAGAGTTGACGTATTTCGTTGAAATCCGGGCTGAAGAAATCCCGAACAGTGCTGAAGACGGTGGGTGGCGCTGTTTCCGTTTCATCTGGTGTGGAAGAAGCAGCAAACGGTGCGACTGCAAAGAGGATACATGCCGCGACCAGTCCCATTGGTGCCAGCAACCAGGTTCTTGGCAGCACAACGACCTGGTCTACTTGCACAAACCAGGCAACAAATGGCGCGGCAATCCCGAGGCCGGTCATCCCGGCAACAAGAAAGACAGACATCACCAGATTCTTGCGCTCAGGGATCAGATTAGAGACAGCCGCGGCCGCGCAGGGATGAAACAGCCCGACGCCGAGGCCACCCAGTGTCATGTAGACTGTCAGGATGAGCGGATGCGACGCGGTACCGGAAAGGCTGTGAAAGGTCGCCGCAAGCAAGAGGGCAACGCCTACCAGCACACCGCGATTGTACCTGTCTCCTGCCACGCCCAGGAACGGCTGCATGAGCGAGCCGAAAATCGTCGCGGGCAATGTGTACGCGAAAAACTGCGAGGTCGTCAGTCCGAACGATTCCTGAAAGGATTTGTAGAGCGGCGCATTCAGCCCTGCGTAGTAATCGATAAAGAAGTGTCCCAGGCAGAAAGCCGCCAGGAAACCCCAGGGCGAAAAGAGCTCGCGAAGGCGAGCGGTGAGCGTGGTCATGTTGTGCGTCGGTCAGAGTCGTCTTTTTGAGAAACAGAAAACTCCTGACCAGCCTCATTTCTGTGACTGCAGAAAGGCGATGATGTCAGCGAGTTCCTGTGCTGAAAGCGCGCCCTTGAATTCCGGCATGATGGATACCTGCATCTTCTTTCGCTCGGCAACGTCTTCGGCGTCGACAGCGTGAGTCTCGCCCGCGACATCTTTGATGAGAACCGTTTTTCCCTCGCCCATGACGATGCCTTCGTAGACTTCATCCTCCCTGGTGAGGATTTTTGTTCCTTCGAACCCAAAGGAAATCGCAGCCGAAGGATTCAGGATGGAATCCAATAAAATCGGCGCGCTGAACTTTTTCGCGGCAGCGGTCAGATCTGGGCCGATATCCTTGCCCTTGTTACCCACGCGATGGCAGGTGGCACACTTTGCCTCCTCGCCATGAAAGAGCGTTTCGCCCCGTCCGACGTCCCCCTTCATCTTTGCGATGTCTGCGATTGGAGGGAGGGGCTTGCCGGTTTTCTGAACGATGATCGAGCTGACTTTTGCTGAGCCGGCACTCTTTTTCAGTCCGAGGCGAGCCGCCACTTTGAAAGGACGCCAGTCATTGCGGTCGCGGTGTTTCACCCAGTAGAGCGCGTTACCTCGGAGGTCTTCCGGGCCATGAAGGGCCACTTCAACCATCGCGTTGGCAGCCGGCTCTGTTTTCGTGAACGCAAGCGCGGTCATCGAGAGCATGCGTTCCTCTTTAGACAGCGATGCGGTCATCAGGCGGAGCTTCAGTTGAGGCACCGCCTGTGGAGGATGGAGCCGCCAGGTGATCCTGTGAAAACGTGCGTCCCACTCGAGGGCCGGCTTGCCGATGCGGTCCTGAATGGCGTCCCACATGGCCTCTTCTTTCTTCGCACAGCCGAGTCCAAGTGCTTCGACGTACCAACGATCTTTGCCGTCGAAACGTTCGGCGATATCGAGCAGCATATCTCTGCAATCCTTGAGCGGCACATCACGCAAAGCGAGCGCGACCTCACGCCGCACGGCAGGCGACGGATCTCTCGCCAGAACTGCCGCGTGTTTGAGCATGTTGTGATTCTGATGACGGAGGGCACGAAACGCGGCAATTCGGAACTGCGGGTCTTTGTGTTTCAGGATCGCTTCCACTTCAGTTTTGCCACCAGGTCCGAGCTGCGACATCAGCCAGATGGCTCGAACGGCAACGTAAGGATTCTCATCTTTCAAGACGGCCAGCACATCTGTCAGCACCTGGTCCCCTTTGTCCTTCAATTTCAGGAATCCGAGATTGCGGACATTGACCGCTGGGTTTTTCAAGGAAGCGATCTGACCGGCCGTCGTATTCAGATCGTTTTGCGGCACGCGCAGTTTCGCGCCCTTCGGTGCAATGCGATAAATCGTGCCGCTCGCGGAGGCGTCACGCGCTCCATGCCCTCCCACCTGCGGATCGAACCAATCGGCAACGTAAATGGCGCCATCCGGGCCCACGGCAACATCGGATGGCCGGAAGTAGGTGATCGAGTCTCCGAATCCCTTGCCGCGACGTGTGGTGTCCGTGCCGAAAAAATCATTCTTGGGATTGGAAGTGAAGAAAGTGAAATTCTTCAGCTCGAAGCCGGAATCCTGCGGCTTGGGCAAGTAGCCGAGCAGCTTGTTGAGCGAAGGCTCACAGCTCAGGAGCAGGCCGTTGTACTTCGTCGGCAGCGCACCGTTTTCATAGAAGACAATTCCAGTCGGTGAGCCGGCACCGTAGACATCGCCAGCCGGTATGGTGCCCGGATCGTCCTGACGCCATTCGGCGACCTGTGTCGGCTGGCCGAAGCGGCGGTCCGCTCCCCAACTCCGTGTGCCGTCCGCCGATGCAAATCCAAGATTGCCGTACTCCATCAACCATGTGGTGCGGCATGCGGGAGGGTCGTCGTTGTCGTTCTGAAAAACGTCTCCGAAAGAGGTGACACACTGCTCGTAACTGTTTCGAAAGTTGAAGCCGATGCAGCGCAGCCCCGTGCCGTCAGGACGAACCTTCAAAGTCAGCCCACCAATATAAACGTGACCATCGCTGCTGGGCTTGCCGGCTTTGTTGCGCCCACTGTACGGGCTGCCTGCTATCACGCGGTTGCCCTCTTTGTCGGTGACGTCCGGCTGGCCTGCGTTGCCCGTATTGAAATACCAGTCGCCATCCGGCCCCACGGTGACTGAGTGCAGGCTGTGGTCGTGGTTTTTGCCACCAAAGCCGGTGAGGAACGCCTCCTTCTTATCAACCTTGGAATCAAATTTATCGTCACGATTGACGTCGGTGTAAACGAACAGTGACGGGGGCTGCGAGACGACGATTCGATTGTCGATGACCGCCACCCCAAGCGGCGCCACGAGGTCCTTATCCTGCACGAAGACGTGGCTCTTGTCGGCTTTGCCGTCACCGGTCGTATCCTCGAGCACCATGATTCTGTCACCACCGCCTTTGTGCTCTACCTGTGCGGCGCGGGCACTGCCTCGATAGTTGACACCTTCGGCGACCCAGGCGCGACCTTTGTAGTCAAAGTCAATGTTGGTCGGATTATAGAAAAGCGGCGAAGCGGCCCAGACAGTGACTTCGAGACCGTCCGGCAAAGTGAATCTATCCGCGGGCAGGCTCTTTATGGTTGTATCGATACTACTGTTTGCCCTCGGTCTTGATTTCTTCATCTGTGCAATCAGATCTTTCGGCCGTTTGGTGAACACCATAAACTTCACGCTCGCTACATTGCTCCGGCTTACACCGCCTTTGTCGAGCCCTCCTTTGGCGCGGAATGCGACGTATTTCCCATCGAGCTGATAAGTGATGATGGAGTTTGCGTGAGTGCCGATACCGAACTCCACGGGCTCGTCACCCACCACCATCGGCTTGCCTTCACAATTGCGGTTTTTCTGGGGCCTGCCGTGGTCCGCAGATGCGCTCTTCCACTTCAGTTCGGTGAGCTTGGTTTCGCCGTCGGGGCCGACAAGCGTCGGCTCGACCCAGTCCGCCCAGTCATGGCTGTTGCCGTTACCTGCATTGTCCACGACGAGATGAAGCTGCTTGGCTCCGCTGATATTCGCCTCTATTTCCACGGCCATGCCCTTGGTTTTGTGTGTCACCACCGGGCTGACGTAGGTGGCGCCTTCTGTCGAAACTTGCCCCCTGGTTTTTGCCTTCCTCTTTCCGCCACCGTCCTGATTGGCCTCCATCTCCTCGGCTGTGGGTGTTTTCGACGCGACGCCGGCGGTCGGCACCTCGAGGCCGGCCGTCCAGACGATGGCGTTCAACATGACTTTGCGAAAGTTGTCGTCCTTCCAGTTCTTATGAAAATGTCCGCCGGTAAAGCCAAAGCCGCGTCCCCGGCCATCTCCCGGATCGGATGCCCAGCCGACATGCTGGATCTTTCCTGCAGCCACAGCCTGCCGTACGTGCGGATTGCCGCTGTGAGCGCCATCCCCGCGTTTCAGCGTATCTTTGCCCGGGTGCGCGCTCAGGATGGGCGTAACGTTCTCCATGTCGGGACGAAACCGCATGTGGTAATACCACTCATCACGAATTTTGAAAGGCTTGACTCCGTTTGTAATCGGATGTTCCGGAAGCGATCTGAAGTCTGCATCCCAATGCGGATTAACCGACAAGTTGACCTCGAAGTATCCGCCCATCCACCGGAGAAATGCATTGCCCGGATCGCCCATCACCGTCTCGACGCCGTAATGAATGCATACCAGGCCAACACCTTTCTTGTGTAAACCTTCGAAGAAATCGAGCTGCCGATTCAGCACGTGCCTCCCTCCGCCGTCGCAATAAACGACCACAGACTTTGCTCCCTCGAATACCTTGTTGTCCGACGGCCATCCGTTGGTGACAACAGTGGATTCGATGTTCGACATGTTCTCGTTCAACAAACGCGAGAGCAGCATGCAGCCGGCCTTGTGTTCATGCGAACCGCGGCCGTGACTGGCCCTGCCTGCGACGAAAACGATTTTCGATTTGGCTTCCGCGTAAAGTGAGACAGGAAGGACGAGTATGGAGAGTGCAATAAATATGGATCTCATGGCAATTAGCAGAAGTTTTCGTTGTGACTATCAGATGATGGGCGGGACAGAATAATGAAGAAATCAGATCTCGCCGCCGAAAGGGGGCCTCACGCGGGATGAGGTGTAAACAGGTTATCCGTGGAAGTTTTGTTCTTTTGGCAAGAAATCTTTGAAAGCGACTCAAAATCCATGATTTAACATTCAAGCGCACCAGCACTTTCAGCCTGCTCAGGAACTGAATAAAGAATGATGATTTTTGATTTCTGATTTTCGAAGTCAGAAATGTGCTGCTTAAACGAATGCTTGACTTCAGAAATCAAGAATCAGCAATCATCATTCTTTATTCGGATTTCTGAAATGGTTTCAGAGAATCAGCTGTTCTCTTTGGCTGCGGCGAAGGCTGCTGTAGCTGTTTAGCGTGACCCGGAGCTACCCGCCTAAGTCCCTTCGGGACACAATTCGCAGGAGTTCTGTTTTTGGCAAGGAATCTCTGAAAGTGACTCAAAATCCATGATTCAACATTCAGTCGCACCAACACTTGCAGCCTGCTCAGGAATTGAATAAAGAATGATGATTTCTGATTTCTGATCTTCGAAGTCAGAAACGTGCTGCTTGAACGAATGCTTGACTTCAGAAATTAAAAGTCAGCAATCATCATTCTTTATTCGGATTTCTGAAATGGCCCGGGGGATCGCCCCAGTCGCACTTGCGGTGAGACGCCGCAGCCACCCCTTTCATTCGGCCTCCGCCACATACAGCCTCGACCACCGATCCGCACTCACGTTAAAGTAAATCCTCTGCCCATCCGGACTGAACACCGGATGCGGATGCGACACTCGCCACGAGGTCGCCCCTCGGTTGTTGGTGAAGTGATGGATGAACTGGTGGTCGCCTGTCACAGGATCGACCACCGCGACGGCCCATTCTCCCTCCGAGCCACCGAACGCCTCGTACCTGGTATCAGTCACAACGAGATGGCCGCAAGAACTGAAAGATGGATGTGCGCCGGGAAAACGAGGGGCATTAAGTTCATCAACATTGCCGCTCACTATGTTCGTTTCCTCAAACGACCTCTTTCCACAGTTCAGAACAGATCGCGAATCAGGATGCCAGGCAGGATGCCCCCAGTTGGTGCGGCAGATCAAATGCTGCTGGCTCTCGAGGTCGTAACAGAAGAATCCAATTCTCAGGCTCGCATTCTTAATTCGAAACCGGCCATCAGTTGGAGATGAGAGCTTGAAGAACAACCGATTCATGTCCGGGCTCATAACTGGAAAGAACAGTGAGATCTGCCGTTCCTGGTAATGCTCCTCAATCCAATCTGAGTGGGCAGTCCGTATCTCCTCCAAAGCGAGCACCGATCGTGTCTGGCCGGTATTCAGATTCAGCAATTCGATATCACGATGCTGGCCAGGCTCCCAGTGAAGTCCATAGATTGGGAATTCATTTGAGCGCGGCTGTCCAAATCCAAGTTGCCGGTCTCGAGCCAGAATGCGTTCCTCAAGGCTTTCGATGTTTACCGCGGCGATTACCCACTCGCCTTCACGCAGATCCTGAAAGACGACGTGACTTCCGCCGCAGGCCCACTGCTGGCTGGCCGCGCGATGGATGTCTTCTACCGTGATTCCTTCGGCCAGAATTCGTTCTTCAGCACTGGCTCGGTTTACGATCCGCAGATCGCCGTTGTGGCCTTCGGGAGTGCTGGACTGATAGAACAGAATCCAGTTCCCGTCGGGACTTTCAGGTGAGGTAATAAAGTAGCTGTGAACAGAGTGACAGTGCGCGTTCGGCAAAGCTCGAGTAACTCGCGGCGAATGCCATTTATCTATCGGTGAGGTGTTCGACATGCTTATTGGTCCTGCTATGGATATGACTCTGGGTCACGTCCGGGGCCTGCCCCCGGCGAGCCATGATTGGTGGCTAGATCGAGACTCCCTCGCGGTACCTTGCCAACAGCGCATCAACTCCAACAACCGAAAAGTGCTCCAAACGCCCGCTTGCGGGCGTTTGGAGCACTTTTCGGTTGTTGGAGTTGATGCGCTGTTGGCACTATTGGAGTTGTCTTTTGGCTTCTAGCTGTCAATCATCGCGCCACGGGGGCGGGCCCCGTGGAGGCGGGAATACGTATCCGTAACAGAGACTGCTGATTACCAGAAACCGATGAAGTACCTGCGCGTCGCCTCAACATCGAACAGCCCCAGGATCCCCCACAAGCTGGCGACGGCGAGGTGGCCGAACGCCAGCCCGATACCAAGGCGGCGGAGACTGCGGTAGGCAGAGCCGCCTCCAAGGTGGAGGACGGTCGCCTTCACCGCCCAGACGGACATCATCGGCAGGGCGATGTAACGGCCGATGGCGCACGATACGACGAAACCGATCGGCGAAAGTGGAAACCAGTAAAACCTCTGCTGCAGGATGGCGAAGCCGGTCGTGGTCACCAGGCCAAGCCCCATCAGAAGGTGCCTGACGGGATTGGCAGATTTTCCTTCCCGAGCGACATTGATGACATGGTCCGCGGGCCAGATGGACGGCTTCTGGCGGAGGTTGGCAAAGCCATGTTCGTAGATGGTCGGAAATTGAAAGAGCGTCGCTAACAGGTATCCGCATGCGACGGCAATCAGGCTGAGCCAGATCCATCGCCGGTATCCGAAACCGGTCACCTCGGCCAGGCGGAAGCCGTCGAGCTGATGCGGAGTAACAAAAGTAAAGGCCACAAGGATCGACATAAAGCAGAGGGCTGCGATGGTGGAATGTCCCGCGACGGCAAAAGGCTTTCCTCCCAGCATCCAGATAAAAGAGGTCATGCCGATCGTGTGCAGATAGATGTTCGCGATGCCTGCCTGTGCACGGATTCGGGCCATGAGCACCACTCGCACCAACAGCATTCCCAGAAAGAAAGCTGCAAACCAGAAAACCATTCCAGCGCCCGTGAGCACCGCCATCAATCCGGCGATTCCAAGGGCAATGCCAATCAGTGTGAAACGTCCGGGCGCGTTCTTTTTTACCTTTGTATTGCTGGAGAACTGTCGAAAGGCATCTGCACCGTATTTTCGAGTGGCCCAGAGCATGACGATGAAAAAGCCCAGGTAGCCGCCGATCCCCTCCTGTTCGTAAATGTGGAACAGTGGACCGCCCCACCCCGATGGCACGCCGAACAGATGAATGACGATGGCCTCAGCTTTCAAAAGGAACATGGTCACCCAGATGGTCAGCAGCACGCGAGTCGGCACCAGAAAACCCAGTCCGATGACAACCGGATTAAATCGATAGATCGGGCCGTATCCGCCGGATTTCCACAGCGCGTTCGGCCACATAAAGCTGAAGTTGACCTGGTAGGGCGGGAGCTTCCAGTCGCTTGCCAGGGAGGGAATGATGTAGAAGAGATTGAAGAAGACGGCGAGACCTACACCCCACCGAAAAGCCGGGTTACGGAAGAGTTCCCCCGCGCCGGATGCATGCCGCTGACCAACGAGCTCGATGGCCAGCTCGGCAACCGGAAAGGTGAGACGTTCATCCTGGGACCACCGGCGAAAAAAGTACCCGATCAAAAGACTCGTGGTGAAATAGAACAGAATGAAGATCGCCCCCAGTGAGAACAGAGGCAGCATCCATTCTCCCCACGGCAGCGGTTTTCCCTGAAGGCTTTCCCAGAAGGTGCGAATCGCCTCAGGGTCTTTAGCCACTAACCAGTCCGGCAGAAAGGGGACGATTGCATCGGCCGTGCTTCTAAAATCGCGTATATAGAGAGGCGACGTGAGCTTGGCGAGAACCTGGCGGTAGAGACCGATGAATCCGATCGTGACGGAAACGCAAACGAACGCGTAGCTCATCAGGATTTCCTGCCGCTTCAGTCTGAGATAAACGCCAGTCGCACCGAGCACGGGACCGAGCGCCAACAGAAAGAGCAGTGAAGCAATGCCGGAAAGTGGCGGGACGGCTTCCGCCACATGAATCGAGCCACGGATGAGCTGGGATTGCTGCTCCCACCACGCGCCGGCAACAGAACAGACGATGCCGAGCCCAAGAATGCGAGCCCACGTCTGCCAGGTGACGGCAGAGGCATCAAGCTGAGGCTCGGTAGACATGATGGAAGAGTGGTTAATGGTTGCTAACTGATCAGGACTCGCTGGATTTCATCCTCATCCGCCTTCTGGCGGAAAAGCGAAGAGCAGAACAGTTACGATGGTTAATGAGCTGCGATTATCGGGAACCCCCAGACTGTTCACCAGCAGTGGACCCAGACCGGAACAACTTCTCCTATTCACAAAACAGGCTGTTCCTGCTGCGGACATTCCTCCCAGCTCTGCGACAAGCAGCTTGCGCGGCCTGCCTGTAAGCCGAGACGAGGGCAGTCTTACGGATTTGAATGACAGTTCTCAGGGGCAACGCCCCGGGCCGTTTGCCTAGCCCAGCCCAACGGGCTGGGTTTTCGGGCAGATCATCCTTAGGGGCAACGCCCCGGTCATTTGCCCCAATGAATGGCCTCCTTATAAATGGCCGGGGCGTTGCCCCTTTTCAAATCT
>Ga0066833_10000786_pt1 | contig 12935 bp, 5 predicted proteins | sample ETNtaG_13_FD_66728 | JGI IMG/M metagenome (GOLD analysis project Ga0066833, IMG submission 66728) | Marine microbial and viral communities from oxygen minimum zone, Eastern Pacific Ocean - ETNP201306PF47B | ecosystem: Environmental > Aquatic > Marine > Oceanic | place: Pacific Ocean: Eastern...
ACCGCAAACTTGTCGGCCTGTTTGCCGAGCTGGGGAAGCATGTTGGAGAGTTGCACCCCGTCCACGTTGGTGCCGGCCGGTCGGGAGGGACCTGCGATCCCGCCGGTGGTCTTGGGATCGAAGGTGTCGACGTGAGTCATGCCTCCCGCCATGTAGAGGAAGATGAGGTTCCTGGCGGAGGCGTGCGCAGCCGGCTTGACGACCTTGGTCTCTGCCGCTCCGGCCAAACCGGGGAGAATGGTTACGCCAAGGGTGGAAGCCGCGGCTCCGGTCAGGAAATTACGGCGGTCCAGTTCATCGAGTTTGTGAGCAATGCCTTTCATGACAACAGATGGAAGTGGGTCTGGGTTGGCTTATTTGATGAATAAAAACTCAGGAGTATTGAGGAGAGCCCAGATGAGATCTGAGAAGACCTCCGGTCCGCCCGTCCGCAGTTCGCGATCGAGCAGATGCTGCTCGCTGCCGATGGCGCGGCGGCTCAGGATGCTCATAAAGACCACGTCGGCCTTCTCGAAGTTCGAGCGGAGGTTCTTCATCTCCAGGAAGATCCTGGAACCCGGCTGGGTGAGGATCTCGGTGGCGTAGCCATTCATGAGCTCCATGACCTGGGGCACGGATCCGCCCAGCGTGCTGGCATTGATGACAAAGTTTCGGTCGGATTGGCCGAACTTGCTGAGAAAGTGGGCCGGGTCGGAAGGCTGGGGCAGTTCAGAGGCCCGGGCCAGGAGGAGCTTCCGCTTCCTGGCTGCGTCCATGAAGGCCATCATCATTTCCTCGTCGGTAGGGCCGGTGGTCTTGCGGCTGAGGGCGTTCTGACCGAAGGGTTTCTCCCCTTTGGGGGGCTTGGCGTTCATGATGGAGATGCCTTTGGCGTTAACGAGGTTCTGTTCCGGTTTGAACTGATTATACTCGTCGACCCGGGCCACGAACTGCTTGGGCGAACCCGGTGATTGCGAGGCGTTGATGAGCCGGTTGTAGCGATCTCCCGAATCAAGGCGGAACTGGTTCGGATCTTCCACCATGAGGGTGATGAGGGAGTCCCACACCTGCTCGGAATTCATCCGGCGGAGGAGTGGTCCCGGGAAGTAGTAGGGCTCGGTGACGTTGACCTTCCTGCGCGTGGCCAGACGATTGTAGGCCTTGGTGTTCACGATAGACCAGGCGAAGGCCTTGAGGTCGAAGTCAAGGGCCACCATTTCCTCGGTGAGGACTTTGAGAAGATCAGCGTTGAGGGTGTCCTTCGGATTGATGTCATGGAGAGGTTCGACCGCTCCGCGCCCCATGTAGCGTGTCCACATCCGGTTGGCGATGTTCATGGCAAAACGCTCATTCTTCGCCGAGGTGAGCCAGACCGCCAGGCGCTGGCGCGGATTGAGGGCCGCGGCAGCTGTCCCGTTCTCTTTCCCAAAGAGAACCCAGGGTTTGACCTTGTCGCGTGGGAAGCCGTCCTCGTACTGGTAATTGCTGGGGAGCCTCATGGAGCGGTCGGTCACAGTGTGGACAGCCAGCTCGCTGGCGCGGCTCATGTCCTGGAGCGAGCGTTGGTAACGACCGACGATATTGTTGATCTTGCGCTTCTGCTCCTCATTCCCGGGATCGAGCTTCTGGGTAGCGGCGATATAGGCCTCCAGTTCCTTCTTCTTCGGCATCTTGGCCTTCTGGGACTTGCCTTTTGTTTCAAGGTCCGCGAGGTAGGCGGAGAACTCGTAGTACTGGTACTGGGTCCAGTCACTGAAGGGGTCGTCGTGGCACTGCGCACAGGTGATGTTGGTGCCGAGGAAGACCTTGCCCATGAAGGCCACGTGATCGAGTTTCATCCCGTTGTCGCGGAGGTGGTAGCCCACCGCAGGGTTGTCCCAGATGCGCCCTTCGGCGGTCACCATCTCACGCACCAGTTCGTTCCAGGGCGTGTTGGTATGAATCTGCTCCTTGAGCCAGTGGATGAAGGCGTCATTGCGAAGCACCGTACCGGGGAAGGTGGTCTGGATTCGCAGAAGTTCGGCGAGGTAATTGTAGTTGTGGCTGGCGTAGTCCCATGACCTGAGGAGCTTGATCACCAGTTCCTGTCGCTTGTTCCTGTCGCGCGAGTTGAGGAACTCCCTGGCCTCGTCGTAGTTCGGGATCCGTCCGGCCAGATCAAGGTAGATCCGGCGCAGGTACATATGGTCGTTGAGGTTTTCGTTATACTTCAGTTTCTGCTTCTCCAGACCGGCATCCACCGCGGCATCGATACGCTTCACCGCGAGAGCGACGAGGTCGGCCTTTCCGGTCATGGTGCGCTTCCGAACGAACTCCTGATCCGCCTTGGAGAGAATCTTGAGCGGCACATTCACCGCTTTCCTGTCATCATCCAGGCGGATCCTGACTGAACCGTTCCTCAATTCCAGGAAGCTGCCCTTGATGGGCTGGCCGGTGGAATTGATCCAGGTTCGTGCGGAGGCGGACTGAAAGGACAGCAGGCCCAGGAGGCCCAGGAGGGGGAGAATTCGCGAATCCATGGGGGGGTAAATGGAACTCTTTGTAGATACGTGGTTTGTGGGCCTTTGTCTATCCGATTGCTGGCGGATTTGAAGGTCTCCGGGAACCTGAATCCCCCTCGCAGGGCGGGTCCCCGGATTGATCCTACCCCAAAGTGGGCAGGGCAGCGACCGGTTATCCGCTCATCTTGAGAGTCACCTGCTGGTCAACGGCTACCTTCTCTACCGTGCGGGTGGATCCGTCGGGCCAGAGAATCTGCAGGTTCACGGGCTGGGCGTGTTCGCCGAGACCAAAATGCAGGACGAGGTCGTTCTGGTTCCCCTGTCCGGTTCCCGCTGCCACCTGGCGGGCGAGGATCCTGCCGTCCGGCAGAGCTACGCGCACTTGGGCCCCGATGGCGGCCAGGTTGACCTTTTCCCGATCGCCGAGGAGCCGCACCTTGAGCCAGTGATGGCCCTTTTCCCCGCCGTTCACGAAGAACCTGCCGGCTGCCATGAGATCGAGATCCCCGTCATTATCGAAGTCCGCCCATGCCGCCTGGTAGGTGGGGGGCAGTCCGTCCAGCTTGCTTCCGGCGGTTGCATTGGCAAACTTGAAGTTGCCATCGTTGCGGAAGAGAACCGAGTTGTTCTTGCGGCCGAAGGAAGCCACCCCGTAGACGGTCGTGAAGAAGAGATCGAGATTGCCATCGTTGTCGTAATCGGCGGCGGAGGGGCTGGCGTAGGATTCCTGGTAGAAGACCCCGCCCTGGCCCTTGCTCTCAAACTTGAATTCGCCCTCCCTGCCGTTGTTGCGCAGCCAGAGCGACTCGGGCTGGTTGCCACGACCGTCCTTGTGCGCAAAGTTGCCGGCGAAGAGATCGAAGTTGCCGTCGTTGTCGAAGTCCCCCCAGGCCGCACCGATGGAGTGGCCCCCGCCGAAGCCGGGACCATTTGCGATTACGCCAAAGGCACCCGTTACATCCGAAAAGGTTCCCTTCCCATTGTTCTGCCACAGGATGTTCGGCTGAAGTCGGTAGTTGGAGACGTAAATGTCGAGGTCTCCGTCACGATCGAAGTCGCAGGCGCTCACACCGCGGGCACGGTAGCGGACCTCGCTCCACGTCAGCTTGAAGGATTTTCCCCCCTGGTTGGTCAGCAGGAAGTCGGCATAGGTGTCATTGGGCCAGGCCTCGTAGCCCCCGGCATAGAGATCGACAAACCCGTCCCTGTTGAAGTCGCCCCAGCAGGCTCCCAGTGAGCTGCCCTTGGGCAATTCGGGCAATTCGAGGGCGACAAACTCCTTGCCGCCCCTGTTGTGGTAGACCTTGCGTTCGCTCCAGGAGTAGAGATCGAGAAAGCCGTCGTTGTCGAAGTCGGCCGCCACGCAGGCTCCGGTGTTGGCCACTTCCACGAATTTGCTGCCCTTCTCGTTGCGATAGACCTTCCCGCCGGCGCAGATATCGGTCCAGCCGTCGTTGTTGAAGTCGAACCAGCAGGCCTCGTTGCCACCTGCGAGGCCGAATTGCTCGCTCTTGTCCTCGAAGACAGCGGCGTGAACGGGGAGGGCGAGGAGGGCGAGGATTGAGAAACCCGGGCGAAGTAGAGCGGATGTGTAGGTCCAACGCATTCCTCTGGTTTACACCTGTCGGGTTCAGGGTGACAGGGGAAATAAGGCGGATTATGGGAGGCCTTGGGATGCCTGTGCATGGAACCCGGGTTGATTTCACGCGATAGTCATCTTCTCTGGTTCGCCAGTGGACGGCGATGAATCACGAGTAGGATGTCCGGCGGTATCGTCAGCTTGGGCTGTTTCAGCGCGTTTTTTGATGCATCAGAGACCGCGAGGCTGTTAGGTCTCCGGCGCCATGATTCGCGAGCGTAGTTTAGTTCTGACGGGTGCCTTGGTTGCCCTTGCCGCCGGCTGCACCCAGCATTCCGGTGATGGGGCCGGGGAGGGGGCGTCTGGTCCGGAGCTCCCGGCCCTGTCGACTGTCCCGGAGGCCGCCGGACCAGTCCAGGCCAAGCCCAGCTTCCAGAACGCACAGCAGCTCTCCGACTCGGTGAAGGTGGGCGTGCCCCAGCGGGTGGTGGAGGCCATGTTCGGCCCCCCGGACAAGGCAGGCTACAAGGTTTACGGCCGGGCGGCCGGGACACCCTGGCGAGCGCTGGTGTGGGAGTGGGTCTTCCGGGATGTCAATCCGCCACGGGCGCTTTCCATTGTGTTCCAGGAAGACGGATCGGGTACGTGGCGGGTCAATCACGGGGACTGGCCGGAGTAGGACTCTATTGCTGGGGAACGGGTGCTTCCAGCACGGTGGCCCCATTCTCGCCGCTCATGACAAGGACGCTGAACTTGAGAACGTCACCGATGTCACTTGTGCTCACGCTGGCATAGTCGAACTTGCCCCGGAGATCAGTGTAGCCGTCCTTGTAGAACTGCGGACCGGAACTGGTCAGGGCATAGACCTTGACGTATGTGGCGGGGAGGGGGCGGTTGTCACCGGCGTGGCGCACGGTGAGGATGCCGTAGCGTTCGCTGACCGCGGTGTTCAGTTCGTTGGAGTAGACGGCCAGGGACCGTTTTTTCCCTCCTCCAATCACCTCGACGAGGACATTCTTGGACTGGTACTCGCGGGGAAGTTCGAAATTGTGCGAGCGCTTGTCGTCAGCCAGTTGGAGACGCTCGGACTTGTTGGGTCGCACTACTGAAAAGCTGCCGCTGTTGCTGGAGACGAAAGGATTGGTGCTGAAGAGGAATTCCAGGTCCATTTCGTAGTAGTTGACCTGCACGTTGGTCACCCTCTGGTAGTCAATGGTGACGAGGGATCCGCTCACCCTGAGATCGAGGGTGGGTTCTGCGGCGGCCAGTTTGGCCTGCTGCTGGTTCCGGTCCTCGTCAGCAACGATCTGCGGCCCCTTGCCCTGAATCTCGTCGGCCTGTGCGATCACATTGACGAAGCGTTCGCGCCAGCGGTCCACCGGATGCTGGGTGTATTTCACGGCAATGGCGCGGGCCTCATCCGGTTGGGCCCGGTAGAAGGCGCTGTAGGCGCGGAAGTAGTCGTATTGGATGCTGGTGGGGAGAGCTTCCGCATTCACCGTGTCCAGCCTGTCCATGGCTTCCGCAGCCCGGTCCTGCAGGAAGAGGTAGTAGGTAGTGCTCAGCTGGTCGGCGTGATCAAGCGTGGGTTTCTGGCTTAGAATACGCAGGAAGCTCTGGTACTGGTTGCGGATCCGGCCATTGAGGATCTTACGCGTCCCCCCTACGACGTGAGAGCGATTGTTGACGAGAGGCTTGTACTCGAGATGTTCGTAGGCGCGACGGGCCACGGGATCGATGGTGACGAGCTCACTGGCGAGATAGTCACCGCAGTTGTTGAGGTAGCGTCCGTCCACGAGGAGAAACTGGCGGGCGATGGGCATGTGATTGTGGAAGAGCCCGTAGCTGTAGAGTTCGCGATGGTACTTGCCCCGGCGATGAAGGATCTCGAGGGCCTTCCTGAAGAAGTCCCCGCTCTCGCGACACCGCCAGGCGATCTGGAGGAGATTGATGTTGTGCAGATTCATCTTCGAGAGGTAGGTGAGGACCTGTTCCCCGGTTCCCCACTGACTGATGTGCGCCCAGGAACTCTCATCCACCCTGGAGGGTTCGTTCACCACCTTGAAGGTGAACTTCCCGGCGTGGGCAATGACGGCACCACTCTTGGAGACATGGGCCGGATAGCATGGATAGTCTCCGGCGGCTGGGAAGTAGAAGAAGTGCTCGAGACGCTGGGTGGTGTAGGGGTCGAGGGAGATCTTGCGCGTGACGGTGGCGCGGTGACCGAGCACCGGCATGGCCCCCTGCGGAATCTGGAGCAGCACGTCGAGTTTCTGCCTGGTGCTGGTGGGGTTGGTGACCACGACCTGGGCCCCGTAGACCACGCTGGTCACGAACTCATCGCTGACGAACTTGTCGACCTGCTCGCCATTCTCGATCCGGTGGCGGTCGCCGTGACGGAAGTAGGCCTGGCTTACCAGGAGGGGAGGACGGTTGTCGGCCAGTTCGGCTTCCTTGATCTCACGGTGGAAGGCGATGGCGCTGTCCGCGGCGGTGAAGACAAGTTTGGGTCCATCAATATCCATGCTGCTCTCCGGTGAATCGAAGGGCAGGTCAAGAACGGCAAGGGCGAGGAGGGTTTCGTGAATATTCCGGGCGGCTTCTCCCAGGTGCCTTGAGCCGAATGCCTTCCCCTTCTCATGCCGGACGTAGTCGAGCCAGAACCTGCTCTCGGCAATCAGGTCATGAGTGTGGGAACCAATGGGCAGCCGGTAGTAATTCGTCTCGGCCCACTCCCTGGTGGTTTCCACCGCGCGGTAGAGCGCCTCCACGGTGGAAGCGTCGAGGTCGGATTCGCTGGCATAGGCGTCGAAGGCATCTTCTTTTCCGGCAAGGTCCTTCTGCTGTAGTTCTGCCTTTTCCCGTCCCTCCTTTGCCTTGGCCTGGCGTTTGTCCTGTACCGCACCCAGTTTCTTCATTTCCTTAACGGCCGACTCGGTCTCGGCCCGTGCTTCGTCCTTCGCCTCCCGGGACAGGGCATTGCTCTCCAGGCTGCGCCTCAGGGACCGGCCCCGGCTTGTTCCTGCCGCGATACCGGCCCCGGCCCCGCCGGCGGCGGGTTTTCCCTCTGCCGGGGGGCTTGCTGGTGCGTCGATACCGTCCGCCACCCGGCCAAAGAACCCGTTGGCCTTGTCCCGGGCCTGATTGAGTGTGCTGAAGGTCAGTCCGCCGGTGGCGAGCGCTCCATCGAAGAGCAGGTTGGAGCGGGTAAGGTCGGGTGGGTGGAGCGCGAGGCGGTCGCGCAAATCCCAGTGCGTGCTTTCGAGGCGGTCCTCGGAGCGATGGGCGAGGAGAATGCGCTCCAGTGAGTTGAGACGTTCGTATTCGAACGGTTCGAGGTAGGGGTTAAGCTTGGATCCCAGCAGGAACTTGTCGATGAAGGTCTGGTCGCGTTTGCTGGCAAGGTAGGGGGCGATCACCTCCCCGAAGAACCGGGGATCCTTTTTCCAGAGGAAGAAGTTCAGCTCATGGCAGGCGAACTGGGAATACCTGGTGCGTTTTTCCTCTTCCTTGAGATTAGGCCAGTTGAGGATGAACTCGAACTGGCGCAGGGTTGCATCCTCCCGGACGGCAAGCAGGTAACGGTAAGCGCTGGAGAGATTCTCAAAAACCTCCAGGCGCGCGGTGCGCAGGTCCTTGATTTCCAGGCGCTCGCCCTTCTTCAGGAGGGTGACCGAGTCCTGTTCGGTGAAGTGGCGATCCGGGTCGAGGGCCCGGTGGAGCCGCAGGTCCGCGATTTCGGTTTCACGCTCGGGCAGAGAGAGCTCGGCGTAGCTTGCACCCTGATGGTCGAGGACGAGGACGTGCACGTGCTGACGGTCACCGAAGGCGTCGAGGTCGATAGAGAGGTGGCCCTTCTCGTCCGGTTGCAGATTGAGAAGGTTGACGGGACCATTGACGAGGAAATCGACTGTGCTGCCGCTAGGATCGCCATCTCCATTCTGTCCGCGCGGAGGAGGCGAGGGGGACCTTTTGGCCTCGCCTGTCTTGCCGGGCTGGGCGCGATCGTAATCTTCCCCCTCCTTGAGGGTTTCCTCTTCCGCCTCGGTATCGCGGACGGCCCAAGGATTGAGGATAATCTCAGGGCGTTCCAGCATGTTGCCTGGCAGTTTCCGGGCATAACGCCGCTCGAGGATGTAGCGGAATTCGTCCCCGATCTTGCGACCGCTGACGTAGAGGTTGGGCAGGTGGCCGGGGGTGCCGCTGAAGAGTCCGCCCCGGGGGGCGTGGCCGAGGGAGCCAAAGAGGTCGAAGTCTGGCAGGAAGCGCGTGGCAATAATGTGTACGCGGGTGGCCTTGTCGGCATTCGCCACGTTGATCTCCAGGGATTTGCCGTCGACCACCAGCTCCGTCAGGTGCGAGGGGGCCCGGTCGACCAACTCGAGGGTCCGAGCGCTGTTGAAGACGTGCCCGTTGGCCACCGTTCCCCTGGCGATCCGAAGAGTGATGGACTGGTTGCTCTTCTTGAGGAGGAGGCGGTAGTCGCCGGGGTCAAGGTTGTCGGCCACGAGGAATCCGTCCTTGAGAGAAAGGGCCTTGAAAGCGTCTGAAGTGATTCCGGCCGGGGAGATGGCATGGAGGGCCAGTTCTTCCCGGGTCAGGGTCCCGGCGTAGGGAAGGTGGACACTTTCTCCGACCACGGCATGGATTAATCCGGGATTTGTGCGGCGGGCCCGGGGAAGCTGCCAGACGCGCTGGTGGTTGTCGGCGGTCCGGGCAGTGATGCTCATGACGCCATCAAGAGCGCCGAGCCCAACTCCGCCCGATTTGTCGGTTTTCAGGGTGAAGCCCCGGGTATTCTTGAAATTGGGCCGTCGGATCGTGACGTTGAGATGTTGACCCACGCCAGGCTCTCCGCTTCGTCCGAGGAGCTGAAGGACGTACTTTCCGTTCACCCTGCTCAGGAAGAGGTCTCCGATCCGGTCACTGCGAAGTTGTCCGTTGACCGTGAAGGTCTGGCCGGCGGAGAGCTCGATCTCCTTCTGTCCCTGGCTGGCCACCTTGACAGCGGCGACCAATCGAATGCTGAGGCTGGAGAGACGATTGGGGACCCGGATCTCGTGAGTGGCTTCCCGGTCGGAGGCGATCTTGAAGTCGCTTACGGTGCTGGTGGTGGAGATGCCGTCGAGGTCGGTCGAAATGAGGACAAGGCGGATCTTCTCGAGACGTGTCAGCGAGATGGGTTGCCCGGCCACGGTGAGGGTGGGGCGGACCATGATGGTGGCCTTGGCGCCCGGACGAAGAGCCTCGCGGTCGAGGCGAATACCGGCGTGGAGCTGGTAGGATTCCGACGAGTGCTGGAAGTGGGCGAGGCTGGCGAAGCCATCGGGGGCTTCGATGACGGGGGTACGCTTGCCGGGCTCGTTGGAGAAGGGAATAAGGGCGCGTCCCTTTTCGTCACATTCATAGCGGCGGCCTCCGAACCAGACGGCGACACCGGGGGCTGGTTTGCGCGTTTCATCCAGGATGGTGATCACTTCTCCCCCGCTGCCGGTGGCGGAGAGGACGTCGAGTCGGCCCTTGCGGATGACGGCCCGGCTGCTCTTGCTGCCTCCGATGAATTCGACGATCCATACTCCGCGCCGGTCTTCGATCTCGGGAAACTCGAAATCGCGGGGGACACGGCGCTGCGGAGCCTCCTTGTAGTCGAAGGTACGTTCGTGGTTGGTGACCAGCCCGTCGAGGTCGAGGTCGGTACTGACCTCGGTGCCGTGCTTGAGGTAGTAATTGAGGGTGTTTACCTCAAAGACCTTCACGATCAGGGTCTGCACGTTCTTGAGGTGAACGCGGAGGCTGACTTTGTCGCTGACACCGAAGTGTTCCGGATTGTTGGGATCGAACTCGATGTCGACCCGATCCTTCAGGGCCTGGAACTGGCTGGGGCTCAGCAGGGAGGCCCAACGCTCGGGGTCACCGATCCCGTTGACGATCTTGGTTTCGGCAAAGACCGCCTTGAGCCAGCTCTCCTTGAAGTAGGGAGCGTAGGCCTTGTAGTCTCCGGATTCCCTGAGGAAATGAAGGAGATAGTTCCGGACGACCGGTTCGTCGGTGCCGGTAGGGGCCAGTCCGGTCACGTTGCGGAAGTTCTGGCCAAGATTTGCGGGGTGACGCCAGAGCTCGCGCTCCTTTCTGGCCCAGTCCGGATGCACGTAGGGTGCACGGCGGGGGAGCTTGACGTATGTCATGAAGCGGTCGGCATCATGCACGCCCTGGGAGTAATCAAATACCAGACGTTGGTAGAGAAGGTGTGCCTTCAGGGAATTGAAGGAGGGTCCGAGCTGGGAGACGAACTTCCAGGCGCGTTCCAGGTAAGCCTTGCGGACCTCCGGACTGGCAGCTGGATTGGCGTCGGCGCCCGGGCGCAGCTTGGCGAGGTAGGTGTGAACGTAATTTGCGTTGAGGAGGAGGTCCTTCCTCCCGGCACGCAGTTCATCGAGCTGGGCGATGGTGAGTGCGCGATGAATGTTGAACTCGCCGAACCCTCTGCTCTCCTCGCCTTTAAGATCCCCCAGGATGAGAGCGATCAACCCGGGGAGATCGGGGTTGTCGGCGCGACTGAGGAGATCACGCCTCTGGGCTCCGGTGAGGGCATGCCCGCTGGCGAGCAGGGCGAAGAATTCATTCCGGGTGATATTCTGCAGGGTCCGGGTGTTTCGGAGGGCATCAGCAAGGAATTTGTCCCATGAGATTTCCTCCTGTTTGAGGACCGAGGGAAACTCCCGGGCCCTGGCCTTGCCTTCCTGTTGGTGGTTGAACTGCAGATTCAGTTCGTGCCGGATATGTTCCAGCGAGTTCTTTGGATCGCGAGGGTAATTGATGAGGGCTTCGCGGTTGAGAATGAGGTTGCGCAGGCTGGATTTCGGAAAGCGCTTGTGCCACTGGGTAAGGATGTCAGCGAGTTGCCTGTCCTGTCTGGTGTTCTGATAGTGAAGGGCATGGAAGTAGTAGTAGTCCTCGGTTCCCGGGATGAGTTGCTTGAGAGCTTCCCCGCGGTCGTCGGCAAGGGCAAATTTCTCGATGAAGCCGATCTCCTGCTGAGCGCAGATCCAAGGAATGAGGGTCGCCAGAATGGCAGAGACAAGCATGACAGGGTGGAATCGGGATGCTGTGTTCATGAGCTGAATTCGGTTGTCTGGACGGGGTGTATGGTGTGCTTGCCCCGGTCAAGGAGGGTGACCACTAGGAAGCGGACACGATTCCAGCATTTTTCTTGGAATTTTTCACTCAGAAGAACACATGCCATGCCCCAATCGGGGAAAGGCCACCGGTGCGGGAGCGCGGGGGGAGGGCAGCGGGAACGATTATTCGTCGTTTACGCCCCCGGGTAGTGGAACTGGTCGAAAATCCCGGTTCTCCTGAGAAGCGGGTGCCAGCAACGGCTCAGCACCATGGAAGCGGCGGTAGGCAGGGTAATGCAGAGAATGAGGAGGAAGGGTTCGCTCATCCAGTCGGCCTGCACGCCTCCTTCGGTTACCGCAAGCAGGAGAAAACCCGGGATGGTGGTGAGGAGCAAGCCGGGAAGGTTGAGCAATATCCAGGGAACAGCCGCGGTCCACCACAGCGGGGAGTCATTGCTTTCCAGGATCAGGACCGCGATCGCGGTGATGGTCCGCCAGAAATTGAGATTCAGGAGAAAGGGAGAGATCGGGGGCATGCAGGGAATGAGACCCCCCTTTCCCCCGGGGTATTCATTTCAATCCGGCGAGATTGAGGAGGAAGGCGTGCTCGAGGGCGGTATCGCGGTAGCGACCAAAGCGACCGGAGGCTCCCCCGTGCCCGGAGGTCATATCGGTCTTGAGGAGGATTGGATTGCTGCCGGTTGAGCGGTGGCGGAGGCGGGCAGTCCACTTGGCCGGTTCCCAGTACTGGACCTGGGAGTCGTGCAGGCCGGCCAGGATGAGAAGGGCGGGATAGTCCACCGTCGCGACGTTGTCGTAGGGTGAGTAGGAGAGCATGAAGCGGTAGGCCTCCTCGTCGGCAGGATTGCCCCACTCGTCATATTCGGAGGTCGTGAGCGGGATGGAATCGTCGAGCATGGTGGTCACCACGTCGACGAAGGGGACATCGGCAATGAGTCCGCGAAAGAGGTCCGGGCGCATGTTGGCCACTGCTCCGATCAGGAGTCCGCCCGCGCTGCCGCCGCTCGCAAAGAGTCGTCCGGGATCGGCGTATTTCTTTCTGGCAAGGTGTTCGGCACAGTCGATGAAGTCCGTAAAGGTGTTCTTTTTCTTCATGAGTTTGCCGTCTTCATACCAGTGACGTCCGTGCTCCTGGCCACCGCGGACATGGGCGATGGCGTAGACGAATCCGCGGTCGACCAGGCTCAGCATCGTAGTGCGAAAGCCGGCCGACATGCTGGATCCGTAGGAGCCGTAACCGTAGAGATAGAGCGGGGCTGATCCGTCTCGCTTCACACGCTTGTGATAAACAAGGGAGATGGGGATCTTCGTCCCGTCCCTGGCGGTGGCGTCGAGTCGCTCGGTGCGGTAGTTGTTCCGGTCAAATCCACCCAGGACCTTCTCTTCCTTGAGGAGAGTCTTTCTCCTCGTGCTCATGTTGTAATCGAAGACGCGGTCGGGAGTCCTCATCGATTCGAAGTTGAAGCGGAGGATCCCGGTGTTCATTTCGGCATTTACGCCGAGCGATGCCAAGTAGGCCGGTTCGTCGAAGTCAATCTCGTGCCATTCCTCCTTTGCATCGCGGATGCGGATACGGGTGAGGGCATTGCGTCGTTCCACCACCACGAGATGATCCCGGAAGACTTCCACGCTGCTCAGGTAGACGTCTTTCCGGGCGGGGATGACTTCCTTCCAGTTCTCCTCGGCTGTCTTTTCCGCCGGGGTGGTCATGAGCCTGAAGTTGGGGGCTTCCTTGTT
>Ga0066833_10000793_pt1 | contig 12881 bp, 8 predicted proteins | sample ETNtaG_13_FD_66728 | JGI IMG/M metagenome (GOLD analysis project Ga0066833, IMG submission 66728) | Marine microbial and viral communities from oxygen minimum zone, Eastern Pacific Ocean - ETNP201306PF47B | ecosystem: Environmental > Aquatic > Marine > Oceanic | place: Pacific Ocean: Eastern...
TTCATCCGCATCGGATGAACAAGATCACCCCAATCAGAGAGATCGCCGTCGATTCGAATCGCATCCGTCTTCATACTCGCAGCACCGAATGCGAGACTCTTGAATGTGGGCTTGATCAGGGCCCGCTCACCAGAAGTCTCCAACTTGCTGAGGCGCTCTACCTCCTTCTTCTGATCCGCACTGATGTAGAGCCGGGCATATGAGGGGTCTGACGATGTTCGTGCCGTCGTGATCGGGTCATCAACTCGCTCCGGATTCTGATAGGCGTTCCCGAGCTTGTTGCGTTGCTTCAGGTCCTTGACGAATGCCTGATAGGCCTCGCGGTTCAGCTTGCGCTGAGCCAGATTGTGCAGACTGACACCACCGCGACCCGCGGCGCCGCCCCGTTTTGTTTTACCCGCTTCGCCTTTGCCACTCTTGCTGCCTGCTTGCTCGGCGTCACCCGCACCGTCCTCGCCCCCGGTCATCAGAGATTCCATCTCGCTGGCCAGGTCGCCACTGCTCAGTTCGCGACCAGCTTTCAGTTTCTTCTTTGCATTCTCGATCTTCTGAGCCAGCTCGATGGCAGCCAGGAGTTCGTCGTCGGGGTCTCCCAGTACATCTCCTACGCGCATGTTCTTGGCCGCGGCTTGACTGCTCGCTTTGCTGATTGCCTCGACATCAGGCTGGAGTTTCCGGGTCATATCCTTAGCCAGCTCGGCCTGTTCCGGTGTCGCCTCAGCCGGCGTCTCGCGTTCCTTGCGCTTCCCCTGTTCTGCTTTCAACGCGTTATTCGCGGCTTTCATCTGACTGACCAGTTTGTCGATCTGGACCTTGGCATATTTGGCATGGCGCCTGGCCGGGACCGTCCGGTCGACTTGGAGGGACGCGCGCGCAGACTCGTTCGCCCGGACAGCCTGTTTGGCCTCCGCCATTCGGCGTGCAGACGATATGGCGCGAATCATCCAAGTAGTCGTTTGGAGCTCGGCCCTGTGCAGTGTTTCCGCGGTCTCCTCGTATAGCTCTTTCAACTGCTGAATCTGTTCTCCTGACTTGTTCAACGCGTCCGGAGAGGTCTCATCAATGGCCTTCACCAGTTCCTCCTGTTGCTGGCGGAGTGCTTCGGCGGTGGCGATCTGATTTTCCAACTCCTTCCGGCGTTTCCCCAAGCTGCTGTCGTCGGCAATCTTGAGACGGACCTCGGCACGAAGCGTGGCGATCTTCTGATTCTGATTCGCGTTGAGCATCTCTTCCTTAACGGCCTCGGTGATGTCCTTCTCAATCAGGGGGAGCAGCCGATCGCTATCCAGATTGAAGGCCCTGATTTCCCTGGAGAACTTGTCCAGCACCTTTTCGGCGGCCGGCGGAACGAGGTCCCGCTTGATGCTGGCTTCAATCTCGTCTGCCAGCTTCTGGTGCAGCGGATCCCGGGCGCTCTGTACAATCACGTCTTCTGCATCTTCGGCTTCACGCTTCTTGGCGAACTCGCGTATCGCTCGGTCCAGAATCGCGCCGCCTGGCTCCTTGAGTGACCGCTCCATTTCCCGGGACAGTTGAGGGGCGAGCTCATCCTTGATGTGCTTGCGTATCTCGCGGACGAGGGCCTCCGCCAACAGGGCTTCGGACTTCGCTTCCAGTCCCTCAATCAACACACGACGCATCTCGCCGAACACAGCCGGGTCACTTACGTCGACGTTGTCTGCAAACAGCGCCTCCAGGTCCGCCTCCAACTGCTCCATGAGCTGTTTCAGCGTGTCACTTTCCAGATCATCATTCAGAACGGACGAAAGCTGTTCGAGCAGTTCCTGTTTTGCCGTCGCCCTGGCGAACTTCTTCTCGCCTTCAATTTCCTCGGCGATCGCCTGCTCCTCTTTCTCTTGCAGCATCGCGATGACTGCGTCTTCCTGGGCTTTGATCGCTCGTGACTGCAGTTTCAGCGCGATCGCGATACAGATGACAACACCTGCGTGAACGGCGATCGAACACAGCATAGGCCGCCGATAGGATATCCTGACAGGTCGATGAAGTTCGATCATTCTGCGTCGCGTCTCCGGCCATGGCGATGTACGCCAGGTTGCTGTTTGCGCCATGGAGACAGTATTCCGTCTCGCCCGGTATATCCAGCGTATTGGTAAAGCCCGAGGAACTGATAGGAAGTCGGATTACTTGCTATGCCAGACAAGTACCTGCCCCGGATAGAGCGAAACCGTGCGCTCTGCGCTCTTTAACGCCTTGCCGGTCAGATAGTCGGTCAACTTCTCAGCGTTGAGGTTGATCGCTACATTCGCGGCATCCTTCAAGCCGGTGTTGACAATCGCATACCAGGTGCCGTGTGTGGGGGTGGCGATGGCGCGCACGCGTACATCCTGATTCGCGGCTGCGTCCTTGACGATTTTGCCAGGCAGCGCGGGCAGCGCCAGAAACGCCTGATTGAACGCACGTACGTATTCGGGAAAGCCGCGCTGGAAGCTCCCGGCAGCGAGGTACCCAATGAACCGCGGGTCGCCGTTGGCCAACGCCCGGGCCTCCGCCAGCATACAGTACGGCCCCGCCCTCTCCATATCCGTGATGAAATACCCCAATGGCCTGTTGCCGCCCTTGGGACTGAAGGCGGCATTTTCGTTCAGCGGATAGTGCCGCAATAGGGCGAGCCCATCGGGCGCATGAAAGGCGTCAAGTGCTTTCGAATCGGCAACGGTGAACAGGCGGTTGAAGGCCATACTGAGCATCACGCCGGGGGTGTCCTTGTAGCGCAGTGGATCCAGCCGCGGTATGGAATGCTGCCACTCCCACCCCCCCCAGGTCCCACGCGGTCCGGTCAACGCTTTCCAACCCAACCGCTTGGACAGTACTGCCTCAGGGGAAATTATCCTGGCGCCGGGAAGACGCTTCGGTCCATCGCTTACGATGTACCCCCCATCGAGGACCCTTCCCGGTTCGCTGGGATCACCCGTGAAGATCACCACCGCCTCCGGCCCCAACACCGAGGGCTTGCGGAGGTAATCGCGAATGGCAACAAAGAACTGCTTTCGCTTGTCATGCCACCAGTTCAGATACGCGTCATAAAGTTGCCGATCCTTCTTCAGTTCATCGCGACTGGGGGCCTCTTTGCGCCCGGTGTCTGTGGCAAAGAGCTTGCGACAGCGTTCGGAAAAACTGACCGGCATGCCGCTGTTCCGGGGGCGGATCCAGGCGCCGAGAATTCGCGCCTTCTTCGCCTCGTCGGCAATCGTGATCTCCAGAATCTTGCGCAGGTCCTCGACCGTGTCCGGGTCGGTGACATCGGCGTTGCCTTTTTCGCTCCAATGGATGTGCGTGTAGTCATCCCGGCCCTTGGGACCTCTCTTGGCCAGGCTGAGCGTTTCGCAGCGCTTCTGCAGCCCCAGGGACAGTTTTGTTTGGCCAATGCTGCCGCAATACTCGTACATGGGCAGGACATTGATCTTCATCTTTCCTGCAAGACTGACAATGTTGCTCCACATTTGTGGCCGTTTGTTCTGGTTTACCCAGTTCGTGCCTCCGTATCTGCTGGAATCCCAGCCCTGGTTGTGCCCGAACTCCAGCAGGTCCTTGGAGAACGTGTCCATGCCAAGAAACTTCATCAAACGGACCTTGGCGGCATACCAGTCAAGGTATTTCCTTTTGTCAAATTGGGAGAGGGCCGACCCATCTGACATTTCTTCCCGCCAGAACAGATGTCGCTGCGGCAGGCCAGCCGGGGGGCGCTTGATGGGCAACTCCAGCGTTTCCCGGCGCGGGGCAGCGAAGAGGCGGACGCGGCCCACCGCCAATCCGCCCGAAACGGGGGCGTTTGCATGGTTGAAGTGGGCAAGCACCACGGTGAAGCCATCGGGGGGAGACAGCGTTGGTTTGCTTTGGCGTTTCTGGCTTGAATAACGCTGATGGAGTTCGAACACGCTAGTCCAGGTCTCCCACTTTCCCGACAAGGGAATGTTCAGTGATTCTGCATTGCCCCAGACATAGGGCATCCTGAGCGCGTCACCGACCGCCGCACCGGTATGGAAACCGCGTGTGGTCTCGTTGCCGGTATTGAAGATAACCATGCTACGGGCGACATCTTCGGGGTATTCGACCTGCAGGACATATTGCACGCTTGCCTTCAATCCTTTCCCTTCGCCGAGGCGGACGGCGACATAGCGGTCGGGCGCGTCTGTGTCATTGGGAAGTGTCAGGGCACGTCTGCCCCAAAGGCTCGTGCGCTTCACAATACCCTCGTTCGGATATGCCTCAAACCGGTGCCCGGGCGTCTCCGCCCCGAGGTCGACCTCATCGATCAAGGTCAAATGTTCCGCCTCAAAAGGCAGAGAGGGTGCCAGGCGCTCTGCAGTTGACGGCTCACCTGAGGAGAACTGCAGCAGACAGACGGCGGCAAAGGTGTATAACGATAGCTTGCGAGCAATGGTGAACAGAGCGGCCTCAGACATCGTTTGTGCTCTCCCAGTAAAAAGCCACCCAATAGAGCCTGTCGCGCAAACCTTCCGCTTGACCGCCGGTTCACCATGAAGCGGCAAAAAAGTCGAGCGGAAGTCTTTCGCATCATCAAAATGGTATCACACTCCCCGGGGGGCAACAGTTCTTTCGCCGAGATGATAGGGATTTCGTTTTGCAGAAGCGTGCCTGAGTGACGCATGGTGGAACTTGCCTTGGCGGACAGCAAGCGGCAACGCGGCCGCTGGCTCACTCGCACTCGTCACTCATATGGGACGAGGGGAACGGCCGAAGTAAGTGAACAGATGGGCAAATAAGCAGGACGGCGAACGGCGCGAACGTCCAGCGTACAACTCTCAACGCCCAACATAACGGCTGACGGCCAGACGGCCGCCGGCGCAAGGCGGAGACCGTTGATCACGGAAGCGCGCGACCACGACCGAACGGGCATGAACGACGTGCCATACCTAGATCGCGAGCGGCGCGTAGTGCGCCGAGCGACGAGGGCCGCGGGGATGGACTACGGCCCCTTGCTGAATGGGTCCGTTTCGCCCAGGTAGAACAGGTCGGTCTGCGGCGGGGCGACGTCGATCCTGATCTCGCTCAGCCCCTCGCCGAGCTTGCGGCGGCCAGACGGTCGAGGACTGCGGGAGGCGCACCGTGCGCTGGCCGGGGACGACCGAGTGGACGGTCACCGTGCAGGAGTCGGCGAAGATGAGGTCGTCGGAGTCGCTGTAGACGTGCGTGCCGCCGTAGTGGGCGAGCGCACGGAGCAGCACGGCTCGTTTCTGAACTGCGCTTCATGCACATTGACGGACGGTATCCGAAGGAAGAGATGCTCAGGGATCTGTTCTTCCATATTGGCGACGAAGTGGCACCAGTCCTGAAGTTCAAACGGGGGGAATACCGCGAGCATCACGACAGAACTGCGCTGCTTGACCTGTGCATCCCGAAAGACCTTCTCAAGCCACGGTCTGTGAACTGGTCTGCGTTGGAGAACAGGAGCATAGGGAAGTTCTGCCGGATCCCGCTTTGTATGGGGATCGTGAGCCCGTATGTGGAGCCATTAGGCACTTGATTTACCTGGTCTGGAAGCAAGGCAGCTTTCGTCTATCTGAGATAGGAAAAGTGTTTCAAGTCGGATATACGAGCATCTCGAATGCGCGGATAAGGGGCGAAGTGGCGATTAACCAGACAGAGAATTTCAGGCAAGCCTCAAGAAAGCTGGAATCGAGATTTAACGGCCACCAAATGGCAAATGGAGGTCTGATCTCTCGGCGATGCCGACCTGCGAGATGATAGGTGACGGTAGCCATCCTCACCAGGACGCATCCCAGGTTACAACGAAACCTTTTGAGACTGCATGACCTCGTAATCCAGGGCGGCTTTCAGGACTCTTCGGTTGATCGTGTCCGCGATGTAGCAGGAGTTGTCTGTGGCAAACACGACCAGCGGCCAGGCACAGCGTGAGTAACAATCGGTGAGCTCGGCGTCGTTCACACTGAGTCATTCGTGATGAAGATTCACAATGTATACCATTGGAAACCCATTAAAACAGACGGCAACTGTACGCGGTAAAACATTGAAGTAACCGATTGTTGAAACATCTTGTTTACATTTTTCTTGGAGTGACCATTCTGCTTCCCCAAGCCGCCCAGGGCTGGTGGGACACGCAGATCATGTATCTGAAGGAAACTCCGTGCGTTGAGAAGGTGGAGGCGGAAAAGGCGAGCCCCTCCAATGGTGCGACGTTGGTGGACGACCAGCCGCCCTACGGCCCTCAGACCGGCGGCGGCAAGGCTACGCTTCTCAAGCCCGGAGAAGGCACACTGACCTGGCAGGTCAGGCTTAAGCCTTCGACGTACCGGCTCTTTGCCGTTGCCCGGGTGCCTGATGCACAGCCCTGGAAGAACAAGACCCCGGAGTGGCCTCTCTTTGCACGCTTTCAGGCGACTGGGCCGGATGGCAAGCAGCTCGGCGATTGGGTCCTGCCCATCAACTATCTCAATACCTACTACGACGTCGCTCGTTTCTCGTTCCCTGCCCACCGGAGGGGTAAGTACACATTGACCTTCTCGATCACGGGGGAATCCAAGACTTCGCTGTTAGTCGACCGACTCGACCTTCGTGATGAGCTCGGCAACACCCTCAAAAAAGGGTTCAAAGACGGTCGGTATTTGAAAACTGATGATGAGGTGAACCGATTACGCTCCCTGCTGTACGAGGAGGTGATTGCTGCGTCCGGCGCCAGAAACCACAAGGAGTTGCACGCGATGCTCGCCGACGAAAAGAGCTTTAGGAAGCTGCTGGCCAAGTTCGGCGCGACGACTAAGTGGTCTTACAAGACGTGGGGAAAGGAAGTCGTCTCTCGAATGGTGAGAAAGCTTGCCGATGGACCGCTCACCGTCGGTAAAGAGGGCACTCCCGATGAGGATATGTGGAAGCGTCACTCTGAGCAGTTCCTCAAAGACTGGGGCGAGGGATGCAGTCGATGGAACACCACTTTCGACGGCCGCAAGATTCTTGGGAACAGCCGCTACAGGTACAACACCGAACACTACCTGAAGACCGGTGACCCGGAAATCGCACTGCGCCTGGCGACCATCCTGATCGGTATCGCCGACTTTTACCCCGCGCTCGACTGGAGCACCCAGGTGTGGGAGGGGTCTTACGGTCCTGGAAAGAGTCGCAGCATCCGTTTCACATTCACAAATGGCCGGTTCGGGAAGATTCACTACGCCAACTGGGGGCATGGCTACCCCCTACAGTTCGCACAGGCATACGATGCCATCTTTCCTTTCGTACAAGCAAACAGTGACCGTCTTGCCGAACTGGCACGCACCAGAATTCCATCAATCAAGAATGGCAAAGACCTGATCGCATTTCTCGACACACGGTTGCTGCAGTATGTCGGCGACTGCGTGAATCGGAATCGTATTCGTTCCATGCAGGGCGGTTCAGATACCGTGCTGGTCTACGCGGTTGCCGTTCAGGGCGCCAATCCCGCGGGCAAGCGCATGGCCAACTGGCTGTACAGTCGAACCTACTGGGATATGACCAATGACGGTGGTATCCAGGATCAGGCCGTTACCGGGCGCCTTCGCGATGGCAGCGCCATCATTGGTTCGGTCGGGTACACGGAGGGAGCGGGCGGCGTGCTCATCAGGGCGGCGGACCTGATGCAGCGTTTCATAGCGACCGGAGCCGACCGACACTTCGACCTGTCCGACGCGGATCGATATCCCGCGATTCTGGCCGGTGCATTCCTGCCGCTCGAAAGTCGTGTGGCCGGTGGGTACCAGCCGCTCATCGGCGATTGGGGACGATCGCATAACCCGAGGGTCTACGGCACGATTGACCGCTATGCTGATTTCTTCCGATTCGCCTTCCGCCGCACTCAGGATCCGCGCATGGCGTGGCTACTCAAACACCGGATTGGTCGAACAGCGGAAACCGATTCAGAATGGAAGCGCGTCGAAGCCATCGCGAAAGGGCAACGCGATCCTCAGCTCTCCTCTCGCTCACGCAATCTTGAGGGATTCGGACTCGCGGTTCTGGAGTCCGGTGTCGAGCATGATGATTTCACGATGAAGCGTGCCCTTACTTTTCGACACGGCGTTGGCAAGGGTCACGCCCATGCCGACTCGTTGAGCCTCGAGTATTACTCACACGGAACGCGGGCCGTCCCGGACGCGGGAAATCGAGGGGGTTATCCGCACCCCGGCGACATGCGGGCGCATCTCGGCGTGACGGTCGACGGTCAAACCATGCGGAACACCGGAGAGATAAACGTTTCCGCTACCGCCTGGACAACAGCCTTCGTTCCTGCTCCAGGGAATCAATATGTATCGGGCAGCGCCCGCTTCAAATTTGCCCCCACCGTGAAGCGATATGAACGGCAGATAGCACTCATCGATATTGCGGGGCGTGACGACAGCTATGTCTTCGACATTCTCCGTGTCGCCGGCGGCAAGGAACATGTATGGAGTATGCATGGCCCCGCCAGCGAAGGGAAAGATGAAGCTGCTTACAACTTCAAGATTGAAAAGGCGGCAAGCAAAGAGGCCAAGCGCCTTCTGAGCGGACACGACAAACCGCAGGAAGGTCGAATTGGTCCCATTGCTCAGGCGACATGGCCGATGGGACGCGTCGCCGAGGCCCGCATGATGGCCGATGCCTATAGCAAGGAACTGTCAGCCGTCATGACACGCAGCACACTTTTCGGGCACGACGGGGCCAGCGCCTTCGTTGGCAATACGAATCCGACGAAAAAGGGATTCGAGGGAAGCAGTTGGGTGACGAAGATCGGCATGATGCACGTTCGTGAGTCTGGCGAGCAGGGACTCGAAACAGTCTGGCCGCAGATCATAGAAAGCTATCGTGGCACACCGTTGGTGAAGAAGACCGAGATGCTATCAGTACAGCCGCAAGACGAATCAGCCTTGGCTCCCATTGCGGTACGAGTGGAACTGGTCAACGGACAGACGGATCTGATCCTGGCCGATGGTCAGGGGGACCGCCTGGTCTCCAGCGCCACAACCAAGATGACTGGGCACTACGCATACGTCTCACATGACGCCAAGGGGCTGCGCATGGCCCATCTTGTGGGAGGCAGCAGTCTCGTCCACGACGACGTGGAGATTCTGGCGACCGGTGGGCAGTTCGTGGCTCGAATCAAGTCAGTCGATTACTTGCGTCGCCAAATCACCCTGGACAAGCCACCACCCAAAACGGTGAAAGCGGGACACGAGCTCCTCATCAATGCTCCCGAACATCCTCAGCCTTGGCGTATCGAAAAGGTCGAAGGAGCGACCGTGACACTCGCCTACAGCCCGGTTCTCTATCAGTCAGAGATCACGAGCATCAATGAAGAGGTCGGAACGTTGGTGTGCGCCATGAACCCCGGCCTGCTCCTGGCGGATCCCGATTACTACAACGGTGTAACGGCGGTCAACGAGTCGATGAGCAAGAGCTGGCGCGTGGATACGGTGAAGGCGAAATACATATTCATGTACCTTCAAGAGCCCGTGCTGGACTGGGGCGAGCTCTACTCACTCAAAGACTTCCCAGATACCGACGGCGACGGGAAACGAACCGTGACGATCACCAATTGGGGAGGAGGCGATGGCAGCCCCGCAATCGAGAAGGTAGTTGTGGAAGTCGCATTCGTGGATAAGGCGCGCCAGGTCGTTTACTTCGAGCTGCCCGACAATCCGGACGTGGTCGCAGCCAATGGATGGCAATGGGCGGGCAACCGACTCATGAATCCGGAAAAGGGACGCTGGATGATTAATGAAGCGGGACGCCGCTGGATCCCCAACTACACCGGCAAGCGCAACGCCATCGTGTTGAAAGGTAAAGTCCGCGACCGGGACTTCAAAGACTCCGACAAGGATGGCCGACGCGTCGTACGCATGTACCACTTCGGCGTCAACGACATCGTCTCACTTACCACCAACGTCGTTGTGCGCCGCACTGACGACGACGAATATACCATTGAGGGATCTACACCTGCCACAGCGACGGTCAAACTTAACGGCCTAGACGTGAAAAGACTTTCCAACGGTACCAAAGGCAGTCCTGATTAGCCTCAGCTCGACAATCAAGCGTCATGTCACAGGTAGATCTCCATAACCACACTCAGTTTTCGGTGGACGCCCAAGGTACTCCGGAAAGGACGATTGAGAGAGCCGCAGAGCTCGTCCGATGGTCGAGCCCGGCAGTGATCGCGCAGGTTTCTATTCTTAATACGGCCGCCAAAATCAACTGGGTGAAACTCTACGTGAAGCAATTGGTGAACGGCCTGGTCATGCTCTCGACCATCCGACTCCGTGTTGAGGAACGGCGCCTGGAAAGTCGTCCCCCACAAGCTGCTGCAGGTGGGGTGCGTCAACCTGTTCCAGATCGGTCAGACCAAGGCCCAAGGCGTCCGAATCAACCTGCTGCCCAAGGGGGAGACGCCGGTCCTCTGCCCGAAGATCTACATGATCGCGGTGGCGCAGTAAGGAGAAGGCAGCTTACGTCTATCTGAGATAGGAAAAGTGTTTCAAGTCGGATATACGAGCATCTCGAATGCGCGGATAAGGGGCGAGGTGGCGATTAACCAGACAGAGAATTTCGGGCACCCCTCAAGAAAGCTGGAATCGAGATTTAACGTCCATCCAAATGGCAAATGGATTCTGCTGAAAAACCTGTGGGAATTTTAAAGCGATCAGACCAGCGCAGCCTATACTTTGTGACGTGCGGCATCCATCCTATTTTTCTTCGCCATGGGCCTGCCCAAGCAACGCGGTCAGACAAGTTTTTTCGATATCCCGTTCCTGCTCGACGACGACTTTTTCAACCGGGACGAACCGTACTCGCTCTTCCGTGAAAAGATCCTGCCTGCGTTGCGGGATGTACAGTCGAAATTGGACGAATTGTATTGTGAGGATAACGGGCGCCCTGCCGTAGACCCGGTGATCGTTGCTGGTGCAACGTTACTACAATTCCTGGAGAAGAAACCTGACCGTCAGGCGGCGAGTGCAGTCCGGTTGAATCTGGGCCCCCAGGCAGCCTTACTTCAGGTATTCATAGTAACTGCTCCGGGTTACTCCCAGAGCTTGGCACATAGCGACAACTGGGAATTCATGTTCATGGGCTTTCATGAATTCGTACCTCCGTTGTCTGTCTGGGAGAAAATGCCCAAGGCTTTTTTAAAAACGTCCCTCTGTGTCCGTACTGATGCCAGCTCTCCACGTATACGCCGGAGCTCCTCGTCCAGCTCTGTGGCCGTAGCTGAGACGTCAGGGGGGGCTTCGTCGTGCCCGGCCAGGTACTCACGCTTCCAGCGGTACAGACTGCTCAGTTCGATGCCAAGGTCGGTGGCTATCTGAGGCACGCTCTTATCGCCAGCGAGAACGAACTCGACCGCTCTCCGCTTGAACTCCGAATCGTATCGTCGTCTTCGTTGTTTACTCATCAATGGACTCCTTTCTTATGCTTAGTTTAGCTAATGAGGTGCCCGGTTTTTCGGGGGAAGGTCACAGCGCTGCTATCGCCATCTTGGTCGAAGCCGGGCTTGTTCGCTTCATAGTCGGCAAGACCGAAAAGTCGTGTTCCCACATGTGGCTGTATCAATTCCAGGAAAGGCTTTAGATCCTTCCTGTTCAGTCCATAGTGCCCCGTGAGAAACACCGCTACATGAAATCCAAGCACATCAGCCTGTCGGATGTGGTAGCAGATATTCTTGAAATGCATCCATGGAGGGAGAGCGGTGAGCCAGGTACGTTCGACCTCACCGACATGCTCGAAAGCCCACGAGCCAAATGGGCCGATTTCATGGATGTGCCAGTAATCAGGCGGGGCCACGATTCCTCCATGTGCACGAGCTGCTGTACAGGCGATTCCGTGTGCCTTCAGACCATCCAGCCCAACCGCGCATTGTGGGCCGTGCGGTTCGCATAGGCCGTAGGGAAAATAAACCACCGGACAGTCGGCAAAGGCGGCCTCAAGTTCATCTCGGAACATTCTCTCCCATCTGACTTCACTTAGCATTGTCTTAATCCTCTGTCGCTATACTGATTGTCGCGATCACATTTGGCAGGGAGGCCTTGGACAGCGGAGCCCGGGAAGAGTTGGCGGGATTCGTAGAAGAGACTATTTCATTCTTGATGGAAAGCGATCTTCGTTTCGTACCCGACGTGGACCTTGAATGACACGTAGGCCCGCTTGGCATTGGCTCGCCGTGCTCTCAGGACTTCCTTTCTCACTTTTTCATCTGAATGGAAGACAACCATCCGCCAATTGCCGGTACTGGGAATCAGCCGAAGCAAACGCCCAGATTAGTAATCCAAATGGCAGGGGTTTCCGCTGGGATTTCAACGCGGTGTGCGTGCACCTTCTGATTGCCTGTCATACCTTCTGAATTGCTTTCAGAATTGGAGGGAACTTGACGATAGGAAAGTATGACAAAGAGTATGAGCGCTTCGCTTTGGTTCACGTCAGAAATCTTTGGGCTCTGCGCGCCATGCTGCAAGCTTCCCTTCCTTCCGGACTGAGAAAATCAAGACTCCTATGTTCGTACTCAGATCATTCGACCTGTTTCTTCTCTCGCTGGTCATCGGGTCTCTCGCCTCTTGCGAGACTCGTCCTGTCCCTTTGATCAACGACCAGGCGATCCTGAAGTCGATGTCCGGGGCGGATTACACGCTTCCCGAACGGATCTATACGGAAGCTTTTCTCGAAGGGGTCAAGGCAGAGAAGTTCGGCAACCTTCTGCCGGGCTACGCCGACCGCAATCGAGCGAAGAAATGGCTGAACGATACGGAAAGTGGCCAGAGCTCCTGCACGACACAGACCTTCGCCTGTGGGGCTGGTCGGGCGGAAGCGAGACCGCAAAGTCTGAGATTCTGAGTGCGAAAGGCCCGTGGCCGGGATTATTGGATGAAGTCGATCCCAAGACGGGCAAGGAC
>Ga0066833_10000794_pt1 | contig 12877 bp, 10 predicted proteins | sample ETNtaG_13_FD_66728 | JGI IMG/M metagenome (GOLD analysis project Ga0066833, IMG submission 66728) | Marine microbial and viral communities from oxygen minimum zone, Eastern Pacific Ocean - ETNP201306PF47B | ecosystem: Environmental > Aquatic > Marine > Oceanic | place: Pacific Ocean: Eastern...
CGATACCACCACATACAATAGTTCTAAATTTCAGTGTCTTTTTCATAATTTATTCTTCTTGAGGGAAAATATCGTTAGATCTAGGGAATTATTAGTTGGAACCTGAATAAAGCCACCATTTTTCTGTTGAATTCCAACGCCTCGCCAAATTTGCCTGCTACCATATTGACTTCGATAGATTCTGCCCTATACGAATTGCTTTGGGTCTATCGGATAGTTTCCCCATTCGTCGCGACAACGCTTCATTTCGAGAATGTTTTCCCTTTTGGCATCCACAGCGAGTGAATGGGTTGAACCCATAATGTATCCTCCGCCTGGCGTGGCGTGCTTGAAGGCATAGCGCGCGTCATTACGAATATCCTCTACGCTGCCAAGAATGATGTGTTCGTGCCATATTCCACCCCACAGGCAGATCTGATCGCCTACCCGTTCTTTTAGCTTCCGAATGTCCATTCCACCACTAGCTTGGATCGCTTCATAAGCGTCGTAAACTTCTGCCAGTTCATTGATAATGGGCCAAGTGTGGCCGCAACAGTGTTTGAGGACCTTTAAACCGTGCCGATGTGCTTCTTCGACATGAGCTTTGTGCCAAGGATAGACCATCTCCCGATAGATCTCGGGGCTGGCCAACAAGCCCGTACTGCTTCCAAGATCGCCACACGGCATGATTCCATCTACCCCAAGCTGCGCTAGGAGTTTCACCTCCCTCAACATCTGTTTCCCGCGCAACTCCGCAATCTTGTTGCAGATCTCCGGTTCGAACAGAAGATTCATCCAAGAATCCTCCTCTGTTGCACCAAATCCCGGAAATGCAAGATCTCCGCAGAACACCATGATAAAATGGGTGTCTTTCATCTCCTTCACTGCATGGTGAACCAATTCCCAACAGGAATCGTTCGGATTACCGAGCGGTTGATCTCCCAGTTGATTAATTTGTTCTTGAAGGCTCTCCACAGTTGGCGGAACATATCCTTCTGTATTTCGCTTATACGGCATCAGATCGTGCGTTGTCGAGGAAACTCGATAGAGGTTGCCATGATCGTCACAGTAAGTTTCCTCGTCCAGCTTTTCCATCGGTTTGGGATGGTGACCTTTAGGCGGTACCCGACTGACGAAGACGATATCCATTTCAAGCGCGCGTACAAGGTCGAGGCGATCACGTTTGTAGTTTTCGACAACTTCGTCGCGCCTTCCGTCCCAATACGCTTGGGTCTGTTTCATCTTGGCTTGTACAAATGTCTCACGCCCAAGGATGTCCTCGTAGACGTTGTAATCAATAGAATGTTCCCCCCATGGGACGCGATCCGGTTCTCTGTGTTCTAATGCCGCAAAAACTCGTTCTCTGGGCAACATGCAATTGCTCCTTTCTACTTTGAGGATGGTTCACCCATTAGACTGACCGAAGTGAACACTGGTTGAGTAATCCTCTGATAAGCTCAGAATAAACTACGCTAGGTCGGGTTAGGTCAGCAAAGCTGCACCAAAATCATCGAAACTAAGTGAGCGTTGATGCGCTTAGTCTTGATACGTCGCTTCGCTCCGACTCGACTGGCACTATCCCACTTGGTTACACTCATACTTTCCATAGTAATGGACCAACTCAATTACTTTCTCATAAGCCTCAAAACTTACATTGTCAGGAACAGAATGATCCGAATGGTAAATGTAGCCCCCTCCTTTCTTGGCTTCTAGGAGCTTAGTGGAGATTTCTCGGAGGATATCCTCGGGATCAGGCGAAGCCATCATACGTACATCAATCCCTCCCATAAAGGCTAACATATCCCCATATTGTTTCTTCAACCCAAGGAGGTCATTTCCCGCTTTGACTTCAAGTGGTTGCAGACAATCAAAACCAGTTTCGATGAATAACGGAACAAATCCCATCACATAACCACAACTGTGCAGTATCATGGGGATTTTACGATTCTTGAAGCAATCACAGATCAATTTATGCGCCGGCATCAGCAATTCACGATACACCGCAGGAGAGAAGAACCCTTTATGCTTGAAGCCCAAATCGTCAAAAATCCAGCCTGCGTGAAACTCAAATCCACGCCCCATCATTTCTTCAGCAATGTCCACACAAAGTTGGGCGTCGGTCATGAACATGTCCTTGATCCAACCGGAATTTTCCATCATAGCGATTAACGTTCGCTCCGGACCTACCATATCGCACACTTTCGTAAACCCTGGCGCAAAGTTCAACGTACAGAAGTAACCCGCTTCGCACGCTGAGCGATTCGCCTGCAGTTGATTCTCCCAATCTACCCTCGACTCGTTCATAACCATACATGGCTTATGTTCTTCCCAAATCGCCTGCGTGGTGATCGAAAAATCGATCAATTCTGGCGTACTGGTTTCACTTTTCCAATTCCTGCGTGTGGCGCCATCTTGATTGATAGCTATCGTATAGTCTTCCGTTTCTTCGATGACCTGCGTCGGTAGTAGTAGTGAATTATTGACTCCGAACCCGCGAAACTCAAAACCGAAGTAATCCGCTGGAGACTCTCCTTCAGGCAACCCCTCTTTACGCCATCTTGCTACGGTGGTTCCCCAAAGACCATCATGGATAGGTACTCGATCTGCCTCTTTGTGTTGTAAAGTTAAACGTACACGTTCTCTTGATGTCATCCGATAGTGCTCAGGAAAGCTCTCCATACATTGTCAATTGACTGTCTTCTCGAATTAAATAGATTATCAATGCCTCGTAGGTATCGTCTGTCGGTTAGGATCATAATCATTCTCAATAAAGGCGATGTTTAGAGCCTCCAGTTTGGAGATAGACGCGGCATGAGGTTCTGGCGAAAGATTTCTTTTGCCTCGTGGAGTGCAACGATCATGACTCCGCCCACACACGGACGTTGACTCCTTGGAAACCACATTCAAGTCAGCTTGAGTTGTCATGTATAAGACTACAATTAGAACAGAATCGAATTCCTGATTGAGAGAACATATTTTCATGTCATTTTGAACAAATGCGCCGTCTTGATGCAATCTGTATTGAGCAAGATTTAGGCCAAAGCCGAGCAAGATCATTGTAGAGTCAATTGGTGTTGTCAGCCCCGCTCAAAACTCAATTCTATCTATATTGCTGAGCAAGCGAAGAATCCTGACGAAGACCCTTCGCTTCGCTCAAGGTAATGGGGACAGCAAGTTTAGGAGACTCTAAGAGTTAGATTCGATTACAACCCATGTTCCGTACGTTGAAGCACTGTCTGTTTCAGAGCTGGTGAAAGACGATTGAAATACTCAGAGTACCCACCGATACGAACGATCAAATCTTCGTATCCTTCTGGATGAGCGATGGCATCTCGCAACATCTCCTGATTAACGACGTTGATCTGAAGCTGCATCCCTCCTAGATCGAAGTACGTCCGCACAAGATGCCTTAACTTTGCACGTCCTTCGCCTGTGCTAAAGAAATCCTTTGTGAAGCGTGAGTTGGCCACAAGCGTCCCCGGTGCCAGGTGGTGCGGAATCGCCGCCACACTTTTGAGCATCGCCGTCGGTCCTTTTTTATCCCGTCCCTGATAGGGGCCTATAGAATCTGCGAGCGGTTCTCCATCCAAACGCCCATCGGCGGATGCAGGAACCGACGTTCCTGCATCCGCATAAGTGACGAACATCAGGCATGAAGCGAGGAACTTGCCGCCACGCCACGGTGTATGACAGAGAAATTGTCGAAAAACAAACTCTGAGATATCCGCTGCAACATTGTCGCTTTGCTCTTGGTCGTTGCCGAATCGAGGGCATCGTGAAAGACGGTGTCGGAAGGCTTCCTGGTCGTTGTAATTTTGCTCCAGAATTTCCAGAAATTCTGCGCCGGTCTTTTCTTTCTTCTCAAATACTACCTCCCTTATAGCCACAAGAGAATCAACAACGTTGGCAAATCCTGCCACGTTGATCACGCTCCAGTTATATCGGGCACCTCCGTTATTGAACTCCCGGCCGGCCTCGATGCAATCGTCGATTAATAAGCTACGCATTGGCTGTGGACGGAGCTTGGCTTTCATCTTCTGATCAGCGTTCACATCATTGACAATCTGGCGAACAACTCCAGCCACATCTTCCTTGTATGCTCGGACCAGTGCCTCGAAATTTGTCACGGTTGCCAGACGATCCTCGAGAGTTTGATCGAGGATCAGTGGTAGATTGATACCGGCATCCAGCGATCCGACGTTGGAACATCCATGAACCATTGTTTCGGTGCAACCACCGCCATTGTGCCACCCAAGATCTTCCTTGCTTATCCCCAGATCCGCTTCCACCAGTGAGCGCAGGTATTCTTCTTCGTTGTAGAGTGCGGGGATGCCACACCCGGTTGCAATCGTATCCATCGCTGCCTCCCAAATGGCTTGAGGCATATCACGGCGCACGTGCAATTGCAGGTTAGGACGACGGATCTTGTGAGCGGCTTCCAAGCAGACAACCGTCAAATCACTGTAGGCAGGTTCTCCGGTTGGCATTGTCCCGCCGATTCCAGTACTCCATCCGTTGTTCACGTCACAGTTCTCCCAGAGGCAACGGATGAGGTCCACCGCTTCATCGTGAGTGATACGTCCGGCTTTCAGATCCCGTTGGTAGTAGGGAAAAAGCTCCAGGTCGACACGACCGGGATTATCGCAATCATCGAGATAATAGACAAAGTTGTAGGCTACCATAGCTTCAAAGAAATCGCGGGCTGGCTGGAAGGGTACTTGCTCATAGGCTGCAAGGAGACGCTTTCGCCTAGCTTCAGAAAGAGGGTTATCGGTGTGGCTCCTCTCTGAAGCTAAGTGATTCAGAAATTTCAGAATGTGCTGGTGCCAGCATTTGACCCCGGCCAACACGTTCTGGAGACCGAGATAGAAGTCGATCTGTTCTTCATCCTGGCGTTGGCGCGCTAGATCAAGGTTCTTAGCAATACGGCGGGCATGTTCAAAGAGTCCTTCACGCAAAACACGTCCGTAATTTGGAATACTGTGCGTATATCCGTGTCCACCGACAGTGTGTACCGTTTTAATGACGTTGAGTTTTGCGCTTAAGTCGCGCATCTCCATCTGCAATGCCAACAGCGTCTTGTGTTTCTCTTCTTGCTTACTTGTTAGCGAAGCGGCGGCTTCGGAAGTCGTCCTTTCCGCAGAAAAGGCAGCCACCATGGCAAGTTGATCTATCAACGCGGATTCGTTATAAGACCAAGTGAATGAATAACTTGGTGTCACAATACGATTCTCCCCTTCAATGTGCAAAGGGCCGCAAGGATAGAGAATCTCGCCACTATAGGGTACTAACATGCGATGTTCAAAACGCCGCTGGACGGCGCGGGACCATCGGCTCATCGGTGAAGCATCAGGCACTTCAAAGTAACCCGAGGCGAAAAACTCACCCAAATTACAAAGCACTTTGGGATTCGGAAGTAAATTATCGGTCATAATACACCTCTTTTAGAATTCTCCGATCAAGTCGAAAACAGGTTGGGTGAGCGGATACGTCCGCTGGGGACATGTTTGTGTGTCGTGTAATGCCGTTCGTCGGATCATATCGCTATTCTTCAATTCGCCCCTCATACCCCACAATTCTTCTTTTTTCCCTCTTTTTAGCATTACTCACCAGCATGAACTTCCAATCCAGAAGGACGCATCCATTCCACAATTTCATTCATCTGTTCTTTGTCAGGAGGTTTCAAATTATTCAATTGATATTCCATACCAAGCCGTCTGTACTTAGATTCGCCTAAGTTGTGGTAAGGAAGCAATTCCACCCGCCTGATGTTTTTGATTCCGATCAGAAATTGCGTGGTGCGTAAGATATTTTCCTTGGCATCATTGATTCCAGGAATGATCGGGATCCGAATTTCGATCGGAACATCGCAAGCATCAATCTTCTTGAGGTTTTCACGAATCAGTTCGTTGGACACGCCGGTGTGAATTTTGTGTTCGACACGATCCATGTGTTTCAGGTCATATAAAACGAGATCCACATAAGGGAGAAGTTTCTCAAAGGTTTTCCATTGGGCTTGCCCGCAGGTGTCCATCGCCGTGTGCAAGCTCTCAGCTTTACACTGTTTGAGAAGTGCGAGTATAAACTTTCCCTGGAGTGTTGGCTCCCCACCAGACAGCGTAATTCCGCCGCCGGAATTTTCGTAGAAGGGGAGATCTTTCCTGAGTTCTATCATCACCTCCTCCACCGTGACTTCCCGACCTTCCATCACCAACGCTTCCGCATAGCAGACCTCGACACATTCGCCGCAGAGAATGCATAACTCCTGGTGATAGATGCGGCTACCATCCTGTAGCTTTTCATGTGCTTTCTGTAGACAGACTTGGAAGCACTCATTGCAATGGATACACTTATTCTCAAACAGCACTAATTCCGGTTTTGGGCGTATCGACTCCGGGTTATGGCACCACCAACACTTTAGCGGACAGCCTTTGAAGAAAACGGTGGTACGAATGCCCGGGCCGTCGTGAACGGCGAATTTTTTGATATCGAAGATGCGTCCCTTTACAGGGACGTGGCCTTTGGTATCCTCCATAGCGATTCTCCTTTTCAATTTTCGTACTATCTTCCTGACCTCATACTAGATAAAAAGCCGATAAGTGGAAATCAGACATGCTCTTACATGAAGGTGTTACGCTATTTCCGCTAGAACCAAACCGAGAAGCCATGACTAAAGAACTACAACCGGTTGCCATCTGGACACCTGTCACCGTAGCCAGTAGTAAATAAATCTCTTTACCGGCGCTCGGCCTACAATTGAGTGGTGTCAAAGTGCTTAATTTTCGTTCGGACCCGCTCTGACTAATTTTGCAGCAAACCGCCACTTGTAGTGACGACTTTAGCCGCTGCCCGAGACTAAATCACAAACGACTGTAGACGCCACTACGAATGAAGGCTTTGATACGCAAAATTAGTTATGCAAACTCATGTTCTGTTCTGGCGATAACCTCCGCTTGCATATTCGGATTCAAATGTACGAAGTAATCTGAATAGCCTGCTACTCTGACCAGAAGGTCAGCATAGTTCTCAGGGTGCACCTGTGCGTCACGCAAAGTGTCAGCGCTGACAACGTTGACCTGAATCTCGAATCCACCACGTCTGAGGTAGGTCTTAATCAGATTTCGGAGTGCTTTAAGTCCTGACTCTGTCCCGAGTACCTTCTTCGAGAATTTAACATTATGCACCAATCCACCGAGCACTTTTTTATGATCCCATTTGGTGGTCGAAATCACTGACGCCGTAGGGCCGCGTTTTTCACGTCCCTGAACTGCACCTGCACCGTCAGCGAAAGGGAATCCTGCTTTTCGTCCATCAGGTGTAGTGCTGGTGTTGGCCCCGAGGCGTTCGTGCATCACCCAGCAGAAAAAACCGGGTACATAGGGATGTAGGCCAACGATGTTCGAGCCGGTAGTTTCAGAGAGAAACTCCGCCCATTCGGTGGCAAGTGTGTCCGCTTCATCATCGTCGTTGCCATAGCTTGGAATACGGTTAAGGATACGCTGACGAAGCTGTTCACGGCCTTCAAAATCATCGTTGAGAACTTGGTGGAGTTCGCTCAGGGAAAGTTCCTTCAGTTGATAAATAAGGTGCTTTATGACGAGAAGACTATCTACCAGATTCCCAAGTCCCACAAAAGAATTCTCGACCCAATTGTATCTGGCGCCTCCTCGGTCGAAGTCCAATCCTTTTTCCAAGCAGTCATTGATAAAACAGCTTGCAAGCGGAAAACAGCCGGTTTCCTGACGACGATGCCAGACACGATCAAGATTCTCAGCGGCTTCTCGCACGGTCGTAGCGAGGCGCTTTTTGACAAGTGAATTGAATTCATCAAATGTAGAAGGTTGGGTCAGGTCTTCCTCAATCGAGTTCATCACTTCCAGAAGCGCTTGTGGGCAGTTAAAATAGGGCGCGGTCACCCACATATTAGAGGCACCGGCAACCTTGATCTCCACACAGGTCGAGTTCATGTAGTTATAGGAATCCGCTTCGGAGACTCCATGGTCACGCAGACCTTCAGCAATCAGTTCATCGTTGAAGAATGCAGGGTCGCCAATGCCGGTACGAAGCATTCGGCAGGCGAAATCAGTCAGTTCCGATGGTGTATTTTCGTGCCATGCCAATGCTACCGTCGGATACACAAGTTGAGTTGCCAGGCGTGCAGCCAAGCACAGATAAGTTAGTTCATTAGTAACATCATTCCCATTTTCGTCACGTCCGCCCACCATTACCGATAAGGCAGAGCCCGCTCCGAGAATCATGTTGGTTTGGATGTAGAGACAACAGATTAGTTCCAGCGCCTCCTCCTGTGTAATGCGACCAGCGGCGAGATCGGCTTCATAAAACAGTCGTAACGTCTGATCCATTCGACCGGGCGTGGTGAGACCATGGTCTTCTCCAAACCAGAGCCCGACAATGCTCAGGAACATTAGCTGGATGGCTTGGTGGAAAGTTGTTGGTGGCTCGGTCGAGATATGCCGGCAGATGTCTGCTAGTTCGTGCCACTGTTTGGCTCCCGCCTCATCAGCAGCAATAGCAGCCAGATCACATTCGTCAGCAACGCGTTGTGCGTATTCAGACAACCCGCTGATTGCAATATCGCAAGCCCGGTAAAACGTTTGTTGTCCCTCTGTTATCGAGTCTGTCTGACCTACGGTCGGTGTCTTCGATTGAATCTCCTGGCGAATCCCCTTGATCCCAAGCCGAAACAGTTTTTCATAATCAGGGTGAAAGTGGCCAGAATCGCCACCGGGGTAGGGTGGAATTGATTTGAGGATTTCCTGGATACCTTCTATCTCCTGCGCCTCTTTGGGGGTGAGTGCGCGAAGTTCTGGTCTTCCAACAATGCGCTCACCTGGAGATAGTTCGATCGGCATCGACTCATGTCTCGCTTTCGTCCGCCGAGCTCGCCAAATCAGCCAATCCTCATCGTCTGTACGTTCAGACCAGGATTGAGCATCAATCAAGGGCAACGTTGGAATACCACTTATCCCTAATTGCTGTCCCTTCAGTGCTATATCTCGCAGACTCGCAATCTCCGGTTTCAGTGTCAGTGGCAACACCGTGTTGTCAACGGGAAGTTCGATTACATGGTTAATCCTTCGACTAGGCCAACTAGAAGTTGAGGCGAGGACGTTAACCCCCGATTGGGGGCGAGGACGCTTCGCTACCGGGGGTGTCCGATGTTCCCATCGGTGGTTCTTCAGTTGGTGCTTGTCTATCATTATATTTCTCCTTATGTCATACTAAATTGACTCGATTCTTTGATTGAAGTCGAGGTCGCTCCGCTACCGAGGCAGGGATAAAAGTTGAGAATTCACTACCCACTGTGGGTAGATTGAGTGGGAGTTAGTCGAAAGCAAGCAATGTTTTATTCACCTTTCCTCGATCCAGTCAGAGCGGGAGCGGGTTTAACCAATCCATTATCTCTCTAAATATCTTCTGTGGAACCCTCCTTGTCTTGTTCGTCGTATTGTAATGACAAATCTTCAATTCTCCTTCCATGAAAAACCGAGAAGTATCGGACGTCGCCCGGCGCATGAGCGATGATGCCGGATATAACGATTACAATCATTAGCACATGAGCTTCGTAACCTTTGAAAAACGGGATACACAGAAGCAGAATCAGCTTGATAAAGATAGCGAGGCCACGTAGTTGAATCAGCCAGATTCCGTGAGTCCAAATATCCAAACATATAATGGCAAAGCCTGACACGGCGCTCAGCACCAGATAGGGCATAAGTCCGAAGCACCCATCGGCGACCACTTTTGGCGACTGATAGAGAAATCCGCCTACCAGCCCGGCGATACCAATCAGATGCGCGGTGCGGAGCGTGATGTTAGTCCAGCGTTTTCCTGTGAAAGATCTGTAATCACGAGGAAACAAAAACCTGGAGACCCTCATGCCTTTTCCGTCGCCTTCGATCAAGTTACCAGGCGTCAAATCCTTTGTGTGACAACTCCGGTCGGTTCTTTATGATGTCGTACCGGGCGGACCAAATTTTGGCTGGCGATATGGGAGATGTGTTTGACCACGAGCTAAAATTTGGTTCTCGTTACGGCATGCTCCTAACGGTTCCCCCCAATGGGTCCAGGAACGTGCGTTGCCATAGTGGCTGACAAAAGCGCGCCGCCGCTGATCCTTCGACCTATTTGAATGGGAACGATGGATAATCTTCCCCCCGAAAAAGGCAACATCACCTGCTTGTAAGACGGCCGGGAACTCCTGATTTGGATATTTGTCGGCTATTGCCCCAAGGCTATTGACTTCTGCATTATCATGACTAACGTTTTTCGCCTGGCGATAGACGGACTCGTGTTGAGTGCCTCGCACAAACCAGACACAACCGTTCTCCTCGTCTGCATCATCGAGTGCAACCCAGGCGCCACAAAGCGTTTCTGGATAGGTAGGGATATAGTAAGAATCTTGATGAAACCCCTGTCCCTCCTGACCAGGTGCTTTCAGAAACAGCATTGTTTGCATGGCCATAATATCCGGGCCAATCAAAACTTCAAGAACGTCTAGGATTGGTGGATACAACAGGTATCGTTCATGAATTTCCAGATGAAAATGTAATTGGTGAATACGCACGTAACGACGTCCAATCTCTTCAGCAGTGGCGCTGTCGTCGGGTGGTTCAATCTGTCCGGGAATAACAATTCTCCCTTCCATGATGTCAACAGTATGATCGAGAAGTTCCTGAATTTCGTCTTGCTTGATCAGATCTCGAACAACTAAGACCCCATCCTCATGAAAGGCTTTTACTTCTTCCACAGATACAACATATTTTTGATAATCATTCAAATTAAAACTCCCTTTGCTTATGTATAGATAAATGTACGCCGACCATGCAAATGTATCCCACCTCCGGTTGGATGTGTACACATCTGCATCTTTCAATCGTTCTTATCAGGCATGATGCTTTGTTTCGATTCCTCTGGCAAGCATCAAAACATGCTCTCACCTGATAAGAATTAAATCGTTATTGGATACTTACCGTATTTGAAGGTAGCTTCGAGCATAGCAGCATAATTATCGATGGGCACATACTCAGGGATAGAGTTACCGGAGGAGACACAATATCCCCCTCCCGGTGCCAGGTCGCATATTCGGGTGCGCACCTCCTCATCAACTTCTTGAGGAGTGCCTTTAGTCAACGTATATTCGAGGTCGATATTACCCAGAAGGGCAATCTTGTCACCATATTCCGCCTTCACCTGGTTAATGTTGTGCGCCGGTTTTTCGATCGGATGCCAACCAGTGATACCCAGGCCGATGAGATCTTCAATCAGCACTGAGATGTCACCATCCGTGTGATAAATGAACGGCTTGTCCACGCTCTTGGCCATCTCGCACATCTCTCTATAACAGGGGAAAGCATATTGCCGGTAATGGTCTGGATGGACCAGGGTACCAGTCGTGCCTGACAGGTCGTCGGGATGAAAACTCAGCCCAACGGCCGGGTGCGCCATCGCCACTTCCATGGCCCGTTTTTGTAGAGGGATGATCTTGCTGTACATCATCTCGATCAGTTCGGGGTCGTCTATATAAGATAACATGAAAGCCTCCATTCCCATCATTAACCAAACACCAGTGAAGACCTTCCCAATGGCAGCTGCGATTTTCATTCCTGATGGCAAGAGAGCACCCACCTCGTCTAACACCGAGAAATCCAGATTGTCCGGCTCTGGCCAGGGATAGGCGGCGAACTCTTCTTTGGTAGTGATGACGCCCTTGCGCATCTCTGCCCAATAACGTTCAGTATAAGCTGCCAGATCGGCCTTGTAGATCTTAGTGGTATGACTATGGATCTTCAAGCTAGTAGTCTTCCCGGAGTCTTTTTGGGTGCCTTCAACTGGCTTTAAGTTGACATTGACAACGGTCAGCGACACGGGATAGACATCCAAACCGACTGTCTGGAAAAACTCGATATCCTCAGTATATCCGTTGATTGGCCGCCCCATAAATTGTTGCTTAATCTCTGGCTCAATCCCCATTTCAAACAGGGGGACGCAATCTGGCTCTTGATGGTGTAAAGCTGCCTTGAGACGCTGAAAATCTGTTTCCCTGTTGCCTTTGGCTGCTAGGGCCCTCTTTACTGAGTTGGGAACTATCATTGATAGAATCCTCCATCGGGTAAACAACCCCGCGAGGTTGTTTGAGAGAAAGTTATTACAACAATTCCAATTGCTGATGTACCTTTATTTTTTCCTGCTGAGGATACTCTATGTACTTTTTGATGGCTTGCTTCGTGACCTTGTCTCCTACAGTCCGTACAGAGTAACCATCTGCTCAAAATTCACCACCCCACTGTTCACTCTTTACCTCAGCAATCCCGGAAAGATTTCACCAGCCGATCTTCCTTTGAACCTCGGTACAACTTCGGCCATCGAATCTCTGGGTGGGAATCCTCAAAATATGTGCACCTGGCCCTCCGCGATTTCCATGGCTTCTATCTCAAAGTCATCGCCTTCTGCTATCGGCTAAAACCTCTGCTGGATAAACTCTGGAAGATCTGCGAAGTATCCATTGGCCGTATTCGGGCGCCCACACCGAATGGTAGCTCGTCTCGTAGACAGCATGACTCGTTCGATTAATGGACATGCCACTATTTTATTCATCTTTCCCATTGGTCAAAAAGACAACGTTTCATAAAGCAGACGTTGATTACACTTTCACTATTGGCTAGGATTGTTCAAGATTTTGGTGCCGCCAGTGAATCCAAATTGGCTAACGCTTTCTGCTCCTCCTCAATCCATGGCCGTTCAAATGGCTTTTCAAGACATTGTCCCGGTGGTCCCAAAACGAGAATGTAGGCCCGTCTCTGCTGATTCGTCAAGTTCGGTCCAGCAGAATGTAACGTTCGACAGTGGTGGAAAACTGCACCCCCTATTGGGATTG
>Ga0066833_10000796_pt1 | contig 12863 bp, 1 predicted proteins | sample ETNtaG_13_FD_66728 | JGI IMG/M metagenome (GOLD analysis project Ga0066833, IMG submission 66728) | Marine microbial and viral communities from oxygen minimum zone, Eastern Pacific Ocean - ETNP201306PF47B | ecosystem: Environmental > Aquatic > Marine > Oceanic | place: Pacific Ocean: Eastern...
ACAGCCAGGCTTTTGAAATCTCCCTGAAGGATGCCCGGGGCAAGTTTGAGGTGCCTTTGAAAGAGCTGGCCCCCGGCAATCCACTCGCGCTATCATTTTATGCGAAGACGGATTTGCCAAAGGTGATCCTGCTCCCTTTCCTTGCACACAAGGGGCATTGGTCGGTCGCCCGGCGGATTGCGCTGGCCAGTCAGACGCTGACAGCCGAGGAAGGATGGAAAAACCTGGAATGGCGAATTCCGTATTCGGGGAAGGGCATCAACGGCAAGAGCGCATGGTCACACGTTCTGGTGGGCCCGCTTCAGTTCAGCAAGCTTGAAGTCTCTGTGCCGGCAAAAGGCAGCGGAACAGTGCTTATCGACGACTTGAGTTTTCGGACCCAACTGCCCATTCATCAACGGTTGGAGATTTCAGCCACACCCGTCCTGAAGGCGGACGGCAACTCCAATCGCCTTGTCGTCGATGCACAGGTCAGAAACGTCGGGCTTCAGCCGATCGCCTCTTCCCTGCGATACAAGATCTCAGATGCAGACGAAAACATCCTGCTGGACAGCAAAGCCGAGCTGAAACTCGCCGCATGCCAGGCCGTTCCGCTTGATCTGGGCAGCGTTGATTTCGCAGGCGGCGGGGGGCCATTCCGATTCATCACCCAAAGTCTCAACCTGGAAAAGGGATTCAAGGATGAGAGAACGTTATTCATTCCTAATGCGAAGGTGACGGTCCTTGATTTCGATCGAGAGTTGTATCCCACGTCATCCCATCAGACGACAGCCGCTGCAAGAGCAGGAAATAAGGGCCTGGAGCTCAGCTACGCAGCCGGGCGTGTCCATCTCAAGATCGAAGGCATCCGCACCATCCTGCCTGGCCTGCCGATGAAACTTGGGATGTGGATTAAGGGCAGCCGGCACCGGCTCAGTCTGTTGATCTCCGGTCACGACCGCGGCCCGGATTCGACGGGATTTTCCCTGACTCCGATCGTCATCGATTGGGAAGGATGGAAATACGTCGAGCTCGGTCTACCGAAGGGCATCTATCCCACAGAGATCGACTCGACAACTGCAGCGATCGACTATCCGATCCTTTTCAAAATTTTCACACTAACCGGAAATGCAAAGGAAGCCGGCGTCATCTTTATTGATGAAGTATCCGTCATCACTCAGCTCCCACCGGCGAAGCTTGTCGACGCGGGGCTCGAATTCAAGCAGCCGTCAAGCCTGGTGGAAGTCGGCCAGGAACAGCGAGCGCAAGTTGAAAATCTTTCCACTGTCCGCCCGCTGAAGGGAACGCTGCATTACCAGTTGTTTCCGGCGGGGGTTGAAAAACAGAAGCCGGTTTACGAGTGCCAGCTCAACCTCAATCTGCCGCCTGCGAATCGGCAGATCCTGAATCTCGCTGCACCACAACAGCCTGCGCCTATATTCAATCGGGCCGGACCGCACGTGGCTCATTGGCGGATTGTGGACGAAGAGGGCAAGACAGTACTCGAGAAGAAGCAGGACTTTCTTGTTCTCAAACTCACATTGGAGGAATCAGAAAGTTTCAGCTCGATCATCTCCAACGAGAATGAGCTTTACCGCTTCGGAAATACGAAGACCGATACGCTGGTTGTCGAATGGAACGATATTGAAAAGTATCCAGGCGAGATGAACTTTGACCACTACGACCAGTTCATTCCCAGCATGACTGCGGCGTGCCCGGAATTTATCGGGCGCCTGGGTTACACCACGTTCTGGAATTCACCCCGAGGGATCTTTTTTCAGGAGTACGGATTCTGGGAGGGAGATTCGTATCAGTATCCCATCGACCTGAAGGCCTGGTACAACTACGTCCACGAAACCGCGCGCCGGTACCGCGGCAAGATCGATTACTGGGAGGTCTGGAACGAGCCGGCAAAAGCCGCGGAAGACATCGGCATCTCGCTGGAGAAATATCTGCGCCTGCTGCAGGTCGCGAACGCAGCGGTCCGGCAGGCCAACCCGGACGCCACCATTCTGATCGGCAGCCTCGCCTCGGGTGGGATGAAGAGCTATCTCAACAAGTTCCTCAAGCAAGGCGCGGGCAAGTGGGTGGACGTCATCGGCCTGCATCCAGTCGACGGCATGCTGGGGCCTGAGATTTCGTTCCTGCCAGAACGCGTGAAGGATGTAGTCCAACGCGTGAAAGTGGCCGATCCCCGAGTCAAAGTGTGGGTGACTTCCCTCGTCTGGCCGTCTTCTTTCGGCGACATGGTCGGCGGCATTCCCGAGCACCTGCAGGCCGAATACATGGCAAGAGCGAAGGTCCTCTGCCTTGCCGCGGGTGCGAAAAAGGTGCTCGATCACAGACAGGGCATCGACCCACTTCGAAAATCATCGGCCACTCTTTACCGCGTGCGGCCGCGCAAAATCATTCCGAGTCCCAACCCCCTGCCTGCATATCCCAACTGGTTTCTTAAGCCTTCGTTTCTGAGTGTCAAAGTTGCAAATCAGATGCTGTCGAACGCGGTTCACATGCACGAGATCATTCTTCCCGATCGCGCACTACACCTGAGCCGCTGTCACCTATTTGCAGCGGGGGACAAGGAACTCTTGCTGGCTCTATGGCGGAGGCGAGGACGATGCACGCTCAAGCTGCCCGACGGCATCGAACTGCTTCGAGGCTTTGACACCTATGGGAATCCATTGAAAGCCGGCAACCGCACGATCTCAATCACATCCGGCCCGGCATGGCTCTTCTTCAAAAGAGCGAACGCGTCGGACTTGATTCAGAGGCTGCCCTTCGCAGAGATGAAATGGAAGGATCATCCTGAATCAGAGTGGAAGCAGCGTCTGCTGGATTACATAGAACAGATCCCGGGCTCATTGAATTCGCATCAACATGCAGTGAGTGGGAAGAGCGAGGCGGCTATTGCCAGTGGTCTGTTTCGGCCCAGCATCCCGCTCCGTGTGCCCTCTGCAAAGATCAGCGGCAGCGAGTCTTTCACTGTCGATCTCTCGTCGCTGGCGAAGGATGACCTGCTCATTGTTCGCCGTGTCGACCTGAGTCTGCCCGGTCAGAAAGTAAGAGTAAGAATCGGAGGCGCCGAGGTGGCGGCTTATGACCTCACTTCAATCGATCGATTTCAGGAGCGCAGCGGGAAGAGGTTTTCTGATATCACTCTCCTGGTTCTGAATTCGCTTGCCTTAAATTCGCTTGCCTCAGATCCGGAGCTGGCCAGGATGGGGAAGGCGAAAATTGAATTCACTGCTGATGGCGAATCGCAGTTTTCATCCATGAGCACCCGATTCTTCGCAAAGAAGAGCGGGCCTCTTTACTTGAGTGATATCGACTACGTGGCCGCGCAACAGAGCCAGTCGATTTTGCGTTTTGATGAGAACGTGATAGGCCAGCCAATCAAGATGCAGAACAAGGCATTTGCCAAGGCCCTTGGCACGCACGCCAAATCGCAGGTGGTCTATTACGCCGGTGGCCAGTTCAAGAGATTCAAAGTCCACCCGGGTCTGGACCAGAGCGTCGAGGATGGCACCGTGAAGTTTCTAGTGCTCGCCGACGGCAGACCGATATACGAATCCAAAACTGTCACGCCGTATTCGAAAACAGAGCCATTGGATCTCGACATCACTGGCTGCAAAGTGCTCGAATTACGCGTCGGCAGCAGCGGTGACGGCATCAACGGCGACTGGGCCATCTGGGGGAATGCACGTGTTGAGTAAAGAACTCTCAAAGAAATCTCCTGGGCACGCCGGCGTCCCGCCGGCATCTGCGACCGAAGGTAGCCACCGGGAAGCCAGCGAGACGCTGGCGTGCCTAGCGTTCACAAAATGGTTCGGCGCAATCTGCGTGGCTCTGCTCTCCTCCATCCATGCCGCGCCTTTTACTATTCAACTCACCAAATCCGATCACCCCGGCGAACTCGTCCACATCCCGGACAAACAAACCGCCAAATGGCGGAAGGCTGAGGAGAAAGAAACCGGCTTTCCGCCCGCGCCAATCAGCGCATTTGATGAACAGATGCGCTTACGGCCCGGCAAACGCGTGGTCACCTGGCTCAAACATTTCAGCGTCGATGACAAGCGGATCTTTCAGAAACGCTACAAGGGAAGATTCCTCTTCCGCGAAGCTTCCGCCGAAATCGACCTGGCCGACGGACCCCACGTTCTCAATCCGGGCGGACACGTCATCGAGGTCAACGGCAACCGGGCCACGAGCAACGATCCCGATGTGAAGATCAAAGAGACCGTCATCGCCCTCACATGTTATCCGGTCATGTTTGCCGGCCTGAATATGTCTGTCGAACCGGACGAGCCGTTAGTCGAGCGGATGACATCTCTGCCGGACAAACTTTTCAATGTTGAGGCGTTTTCAAAGAAAGAAGCCCCGGAAGAAGGGGAAGAGCCGCTTTCGCCGTGGGACGACCTTCTCGAGATCCACACCAGTTTCCAGCCGCTCATCGTTTACCTGCCGGCCAATACTCAGCAGCGCGCCTATCGTGTTCTGCCTTCCAAAACAGAGTTCCTCTTGCGCGAGGGAAAGGTCGAGCTTCATCGCAAAGGCCAGTCGTCTGCAAACGATGTCTACGCCACCGGAGCGGCTGTCTGGATTCCCCGGTACACGTCGAAGGCGGTCATTCGAAGTAAGACGAGGCAACCTTTGTTCGCGTCGTTAAACGGCGTCTTTTCAAAGAAGACTTCTGTGGCCGCGGTGCCCGCCGATACATTCGAGGAACGCATTTTCTACCACCAGTTCTTCGAGCCTCGATCCCGCGAGTTCAATGCCGGGCTTCCTGGGAAAAAGCCCGCGCCCGGTATCGAGGTGACCTGCGATCCCTCGGAATATCCGCATCGTTTTCTCGTTGCAGATAACCGTCATCCAGATTTCGACGACGCGCGCTTATTAGTCGTTGGGCTCAAGAAAAACATCTGCCAGATCGGCGACAGCATCCAGGCCCGTATCGATTTCCGAGACTCCATTAAAGGGGGCACACTTGCCGGGGACGGTGTCGGCGCATTCATTCGGAAAAGGAGAGCGTCGTCCGGCTCTACGCACGAAAAGTGGTCGAAGGTCAAAGTCGAAGCCGGGGACGTAAGAAGTCCTTACCGGATTCATTTCCAGGACGGCACGAGTGGGCTGTTTGAATTGCGCCTCGTTGTCGATGCTTCTGGCAAGGTATCGCCTGAATCCGATCTGCATGCAGACTTCAACATCGCACTCGAGAAGAAGAACGAATCGGCCACTTCACTTTCGCTGTTCACTCATTACAACCGCCGTTCGTTTTATGAGGATGAGGGCTTTGAACTGATCGGCGTGCTCAGCAACAGCAAGCCGCTGAGTGGCGAATTGATTGTGCGGCTTCGGGATCTGAAACGTCGTAACTCCAATCCTGAAAAACCAGAGGAAGAGCCCACGGGGTTCGAAATCGCCCGCCGCACCTTCGATTCCCTCGCTCCCGGCCAACACACGCTGCACTGGCTCGTTGTGCCGCAGACGACCATCTACCTCCGGCCTGGAGATTACGAGCTCTCGGGCCAGCTCGAAGGCAGTCAGATTTTCGGCGGCCGCATTCGCCTGGTCAGCCGCAAGAAACGAAGCTCGATGGTTATTGCGTTGCAGCCCTCGTGGGAAGGGAGTGTCAGTGGCAGCTTCCACGACCAGACGGGCCTCGACCATGTTTTCGACAACCTGAAAGAGATGAGCATCAACCAGCTCATCGAGACCCCGCCTCGCAAGCCGGCCGGCAGCATCGTCCCGATTCAGGAACGCACATTCACCGGCACAAGACCTGGCCTGCCTGCCTGGGACTTCCTCTATGAGCCGACTCTCTTTCAGAGTGTCCTCGACCGCACGCTTGGCGAAGGTATGGACATGTGGCTCTGGCGTCACAGGCTCGTCGAAAACCTCCGCTGGGGGCCGTTCGAAGATCTCGATGTCGACCGGGGCGTGGTTCAGTTCTTCGGAAATCTCGCCCGCGATCTGCCGCACATTCAGGGCATGGATCTTGGATGGTGGGAAGCCGTCGAATACATCGACATGGGCGCGCGTGTCGGCTCTTACCCCGAGCAGCAGAAGCAGAGGGAAGAGATCATGCTGCCGAAGATCTTCAAAGAAAAATACGGGCTCGAGTATCCGACGGCTGCGGAACTCGCCGACTACACCGAGTCTCTTGAAGACAAGAACAACATCTTCGAGCGCCGCCGCCTCCTGCAGGAGCTTCGCTGCAGCCTGATGCCGGAGACATTCGCTCAGTATGAAGAGGCGCTCCACCGCGTCCGGCCTGGACTGCAGACCACGCACACGGAACAGGAGGTCATGATTGCCGCGCCCGGAGCGGCCTTCGTGCCGGAGGTAGCGTACGCCAAAGTCGGGATGAGCCGCTGGCAGAGCACACACGAAAACGGAACACGGCCGCTGTGCACGGCGGTGATGAGTGCTTTCGGCAAATTCAGTGATGAGGCCCGCGTCTCCACCATTTACAGCATGCAGCACTTCCACATCCCCCGCATTCGCCGGACCCATTTCCGGCTGTGGCAGCGGATGCTGATGTCCCTGGCTTGCGGGGCCGACGAAGTGGGCTACCAGTGGGCGGACGTCTATCTGCCCGTGCGGCGTCGTGACGAGGTGACGAAGCAAGGCTTTACCACGCACAGCCACCTGCTTGAGCGTATTGCGGTCAGCTCTGTGAACCGGGCCATGGAGATGTATTCGGGGGTCTTCAAGCACGCCCGCCGTGAACGCGAAATCGCCATCCTGCACTCCATCACGCAGCTCGGTTTCGAGCACGTTTACTTCGGCGCGGAATGGCACAACAACGATCCTTATTACCGCTACCTGACCACGCCGTTCCACCGCGGGGGGCACATGCTGCGTGTCGAAAGCGCGTTCTCCGGTTTCCTCTGGTCGCATATGCCCGCGGACATCATCGGCGAAGGGGGCATCCTTTCCGGCCGGCTCGACCGTTACAAAGGGTTGGCCATGACCGGCATCGAATTGCCGAAGCTTCCGGCAAACCTGATGGCCAAAATCAACGGGTTCATCAAGAAGGGCGGGGTCGTGATGATGGACAGCAAATGCCGCATCGAGATCCCTGGCGCTGTGAAGCTGGATTTTCCTTTCGATTTCATCCGTGCCGGCTGGTCAAATCGACACGAATACCGCGGCATGCAGCACGAGTACGACAAAGTGAAGGAACGCTTGAACAAAGTGCTCGATGCCCGCTTCAAGCACACCGTCCGGGGCGATTCAGATCGCGTGCTGTTGTCCAGCGCGAAGTGGGGGGACAGCCGATTTGTCACTGCTGCCGGTGATCGGATTCTCAAGGACACGGCATTCCAGGGCGCGTACGCGCGTGAGCCGATTCGAACGACCATTCATGTCGCGGGCGAGGCCGAGGTGGTTTACGACCTGTTCGAACTGAAGCGGCTCGACATTCAGAAAGACTCGGAGGGTGTCCTGTTTCCAGCGGACCTGACGAAGGTCGGCGCAAAACTTTTCGCGGTGCTTCCTGCTGCCATCGCACCGCCTGCGATGCAGGTGAACAGCACTGTGAACACAGGCGAAGAGGCTTCGGTAGCAGTGAGCATCAAGGATACGAAGAGCCAGCCTGTCAATGTCCTTGTGCCGATTGAGATTCGGCTGGTCGATCCACAAGGAGAAATCCGTCACCAGTGCTTTAGAGCAGTGCAGGGAACGGAGAAGTTCGAAGAGGATTTCAAGATTGCCTCAAACGATCCTGCAGGCGATTGGAAAGTGACGGTGAGCGAATTGTTCGAAGGACGAACGGTGGAGGCCACGTTCAAGGTGGTGCGGCAGGCAATAAAACCAGACAGCACGCACATCCAGCCGGACGTGGTTGTCTATGGCGCAGACGAGGTCAGAAAGTTCGCAGAGGGAAAGCAGAAGGTCTGGATTCCGTATGAAAAAGGTGTCGTCGCGAAGGATGGTGAGAAAAACGCTTCGGAAGCTCTTGCCAGACAGGTCCAATCCATCAGCAGGAAGCTCGGCCTTAAGGAAGAGCTTCGCCCGGTCTCAGACCTCGCGGTCATCCGGCGCAATTTGCCGCGGAAGACGACGAACCGTTCCGAAAAACAGGTCGGCCCTCGGTACATTTTCAAAGGGCACTCTGTCATTCCAGACATCGGCGGGAGGCATCCGCTGGTTCGCTCGCTCGTGTCTTCCGGCATGCTCCCCGTTCGTCTGACAGGGAGTTTCCCCGGACGAGGGCGCGGTGCGTTAATCCACGTGGTCTCTCCCTTTTACTACGGTTTCGATACTGTCATCGTCAGCGGGGGAGACGCTGACGGCTTCAAGAAAGCTCTGATGGCTCTGGCCGAACCAGGGAAGCTGACTGAAATTGAACGTGGCACCAAGCCGCTCTTGACGAACTCGGAATCCTCTCCCGTCACTGCTTCGCTGATCAAGCCATCAACCCTGAACCTTCAGCCATCTTCTCCTGCCATTGTCACCGGCTTGAACGGAATGCCTGTGATGCACCTGGAGGTGTCCCGAAACGGAAAGCAGATTCTTGTCGGGACTGAGAGTTTCTCAAAGAACGTCTTCATGCTGGACAGCGACGGAAAGATCCTGTGGTCGGGCAAGGGCGCAAAGAAGTGGCCCGGCAAAATGGTGCTGACCAAGAGCGGCGCCCTCATTTCTGATATGAGTGGAGGTCTGTACGAATTGAATGGGGATGGCCAGACAGTCGGAAGATATGGTGAGATTGAATCCGCTGCGTTCTCAACCAGAAGCGACACTATCCTTGCTGCGGGGCCGAACATGACTGTCGCCGCGAAGGTGGATGGCACGATCCTCTGGCGAAAGGATTACTTCGCGCAGCGAACAGACTTTGGCGAGTTCAGGTCTGGCCACCCAAGGGATGACCTGGTAGCAATCACGCCGGATGGCAGGTATGGGCTGATCTTTGACTGGGGAGTCATCGGCCAGGGAAAAAAACGGCAGATGTTTCGAAAGATGCGAGCGGTCGACATGCGGCGAGGCAATGTCCTCTCAGCTCATGAATTCGCACCGCACGAATCCATCTACGAAATCTACCGGCGTGCGAACAATTTTCAGGTTCGAGTTGCTCCGAATGGTGGACACGTTGTCATCGCTAATGCGACCGGCAAGGTCTTCATGTTCTCCATGCCCGATCCCCGACTGATGGGCTCGTTCACGGAACAGGGGCCTATCCTTACGAAACCGATCGACAAGATGCCCGGCTCTCCGGGTGTGAATCCAACCGCATGGCAGACTCGTGTGTCGTCTGAAATCTTCGATATCAAACCGAGCGGCATCCATACACTGGTCGGGTTTTCAACGCGCAGGGCTGTGGTCCTCGATCGCAATGGCCAAGCGGTGCAAACCTTCCGCTATGGCGGCACGGTTTCGTCAGGTGCGTTCCTCGGTAACAGCACGCTTATCTATGCGGGCGGCCTTCTCCACTCATATGACCAGCAGGGGAAGAAAACCTGGGCACTGTCGCTTCCCGTCATCTATGCGATGAAGGCAGCGCCCGATGGCAAATCCGTCTTGTGCGGCAGCACTGGCGGGTTCGTGTATCGGGTGGGCGCGAATGGAAAGGTGCAATGGAAGACCGACCTCCATCCTGCCAGCCACGGAAATGTGGATGAGCTATTTCAAAGTCTGGCATCGGCGCAGGAAAAAAATCTGGGTCCCGAGCGCATGAAGAAAACGGAACTAGAGCGTATCGCGACGAATGTCAGGCTGAGCCCAAATCTGATTCCTGAAGGAAAGCGGAAGGCATTCGGAATCAAGGCGGGTGTGGACAGGGAGGTTATCTCGTTTGGCTCAGGCGTGGATAAACTACAACCGTTTTCTACTTATTTGTTCCACGCGGCTTGGCACGCGGCAGGAAGCTCCGGCCGTTTGAAGCTGCTGGCAGAGCTTGTTGATGAGGGCGATGAAGTCGTCGTGTTCGAAACCGAATTCGGTGTGACTTCGCCCGGCTGGCTTGAAGCCTTGCTCCCGATCAAGACCGGGCCCAAACCCAAATCCGTTAAGATTCGGATGGGTCCGAAAGTTAAAGACGCCGAAGTGAAAGAAGCCGGACTCTATCGGGCTGAATTCGGCGTCCGGAATACCGCTCTCGTTCGGCAGGGGTTTCGGGGCATCAACCGCGAATCGAGGCTGGCGGCCCGAAGACAGCAGACGATCATGCTGCGCCACCTGGAAGGCAACCTGCAGGTGGCCGTTCAGCCCACTCCGATTGAAATGACGGACGGACGCATCGTTCGGAAAGGAGGCAGCCGATGGACCGCCGGGGACGTCGGCCAGATGGGCGGTGTCGAGATCTCGTTCCCCCGGCCGAAGACCATCGGCACGTTCGCCTTCCATGACGACCCCAATCATCCCCGGGCCTGGATGAAACAGTACATGCTCGCCTACTTCGTCGAAGAACAGAAAGTAGAGAAGAAAAAGGAGACAACGGAAAAGACAGCCGACCAGATCCAGTTCACCGACGACTGGGCCGGCGAATGGAAAACGGCCGAGGTCGAGCGGAGCTCGAAGACATCCGTTCATGTCCATCGGCTGGCAAAGCCGATCACCTCGAGACGATTCCGAATCTCCGGGCTGCTCAATGCGGATTTCGCCCGGCGTGAGGAAGAAACGCGCATCACGGAGTTCGAGCTTTACGAAAGCCGCTGGCACACCGAGGGCGGAAATTTTCAGCGAACTTATTACTTGCCCAACGGTCGCATTCCGGGACCGCTGGCCCCGGAGCGTTCCGCTCTTCTTCGGGGACGTCGCTTTGCTCAATCGGCACCGACCTTCGCTGATGGCATGCTCTATCTGTCAATCGGCGGCACTTTGAATGCGCTTTCTCTCGAAGATCATTCCGCGCGCTGGAAACTCACGACTAACAAAGAATACGGCATCCTCTCGCAGCCTACGGTCGATGGCGATCTCGTCATCTTCGGCAGCAACGATCATGAAATCCGGGCAGTGAACACACGAACGGGAGAGGTAGCCTGGAGCTATCCTACGGAGTTCCGCATCACCGGTTCGCCTTGCGTCGTCGGCGACAAGGTGGTTGTCGGCTCTGGAGACGGGATCGTTTACGCGTTCGAGCGGAAAACCGGCGACCTCAGATGGCAGTTCAAGGCCGGTCAGTCGATTTACTCTTCGGTGGCGACCGACGGCCGGAATATCTTTTTCAGCTCGTTCAATTATCAGGTCTATTCGCTGGACGAGAATGGTAAACAGAGATGGTCATTCAAGACCGGCGGCCCCATTCGTTCGGGCGTGTCCGTTGGTGCGGACCAGGTCTTTGTCGGCTCTGATGACGGCCACGTTTACGCTTTGCACAAAGACAGCGGCAAAAAGGCGTGGTCATTCAAGACCGATGGATTTGTGGAGGCCGCCCCCGCCATCGATGAGCAGACGGCATACATCGGATCCGTTGATGGCCGCTTCAGGGCATTATCACTGCAGACCGGCAAGCTGCTCTGGGAGATCGATGCTGCTTCACCCATTCGGCAGCCTGCCTTAATCGTCGGTCACGAAGTCTACTTTTATTCCGACAACACCATCTTGCGACAGGTAGAAAAGAGAACCGGAAAGGTCATTTCAGAAACCAAGTTCAATTACCGCGGCCTGACCGGGATGACGCCCGTGGGGAATTCGATCCTCTTTGGTACCCGGTCGGGTTATCTGACGGTGACGAGAGAGAAGAAGTAGATTCGCAGCGTATCCGCAGCACGGAAGCTGTCGTTGTCGGGAGTGATCTTCGATGCTGGATTCTCCGTGCTGAAGCCCACCAGCAAGCATCGAACAGAGAGAATCGAGTATCACCACCCCTCGATGGGGTTACCAGACTTTACATCGTAACTGCCCCCGGCATTGCGCCACGGGCACGCCGTTGTTAGCATCTCGGACCCTCAAACATTCTTCTTAACGGAACAGACCCATGAAAGCTCAATCGGCCTTAGCCCTTTCACTGTTTGCATGTTTGTTACTTTGCCTTGTTTCGCAGCCGGCATATTCAGCAGGCAGCTCCAAAGAGAGATCCACGAGCTACAGCTCCAAGCGCAATAAGGGTGACCGCGCAAGCAAGGGCGATCGGGCGGGCAAGGGCGACCGAGCCGGGAAAGGCGATCGGGCCAAAGCACGTCAGCAGAGAGATAAGGAGCGGAAGCAGAAGCAGGCCCAAATTGCCAAGGCACGCAAGCAGAAGGCGAAAGAAGCCGCTGCACGCCGCAACCGCGTGGCCGGCGCCAGTGGCGGTCCGGGCGAGATGGGCGGAGAAATGGCTGAAGACCTGGAGGACGTCGATGAAGGAACGGGCGGAGCAAAAATCATCCATCATTCGCACGTGCTTTATCTCAAAGACGGCTCAAAGATGAAGGGCTCGATCCTGATGAAGGGGGCCAAGTCGATCGTCGTGCTCACCGAGGAGGGCGAGTTGGAACTTCATCCGGACGACCTCGAACAGATCGCCTCTGCCGAAGAGCAATCTCCTCCGGTTCAGGCTTCCACGCAGATCTTTGAAGGGCACGAATACCTCACCGCGCCTGAGATCGAAGAGGAAGAATACGAGGAAGAGCCGGAAGAAGAGGTTGTCGAGGAGGCCGTTGAAGGTCCCGAAGAGGAAGTGGAGGTAAAGTTGCCTGAAGCACCACTTCTCGACCCATCGGCTGAGCCGGTCGCACCAGTCGAAGAAGAAAAGGTGAAACCGGTGACCGAAGCCATCCAGCAGACCGTGGCGCCCAAGGCGGAGAAGCCCAAACTGCTCGGGCGTCCAGCGATCCTACCGGTCAGCGAACAGGGAACGAGAGGCGGCGCCACCGTTGGAGGCAAGAAAGCGGCAACGGATTCGCGGCGTCCCCGTCCGGGCAAGCACAAACCTGTCGGGATAACGAAACCTGCTGAGT
>Ga0066833_10000804_pt1 | contig 12804 bp, 9 predicted proteins | sample ETNtaG_13_FD_66728 | JGI IMG/M metagenome (GOLD analysis project Ga0066833, IMG submission 66728) | Marine microbial and viral communities from oxygen minimum zone, Eastern Pacific Ocean - ETNP201306PF47B | ecosystem: Environmental > Aquatic > Marine > Oceanic | place: Pacific Ocean: Eastern...
CCCTGACCTTATCAAGCTGTATCTGGACATGGGCGCATCAGGTATCCTGTCTCCCTTTGTCAACACCCCGGAAGAGGCGGAGCGAGGCGGACGGGCCTGCCGTTACCCGCCGCGGGGCACGCGGGGATGGGGCCCTAGCCGGGCAGCCGGCTATGGGCTTCATGCCGAAGCCTACACTGAGCGAAGTGACGATCTGGTGATGTTCATGCCGATCATCGAGTCGGCCGAGGCTGTCGAAAACATCGATGGAATCCTGGCAGTGGAGAGTGTTGATACTTTCATAATCGGTCCCGTAGACCTTTCCATTTCGCTGGGTGTGCCATTCCAATTCGATCACCCCAGGTTCATTGAAGCTGAGCATCGGATTCTTGATGCAGCGCAGTCAGCCGGAAAGCCAGCCGGGGTTGGCGTGCAGGGCTCGCCCTTCGACACCTCTGCGGTTCGAGAAAAGATCGCGCAGGGATTTCAGGTGATCCTATTCGGCGGAGATGAGCCGTTCCTCAGCGCAGCATGCAAGAAGGTCATCGAAGAAATCAAGGATAATTAAGATGAGACGATTGAAAGTTCTTTTCCTTACGCTGGAGACGTTTGAGCCGGTTTGGCAGAAGGAAGTCTTTGCCGCAGTTTCGGACCAGCATGATCTCGTGGTCTTTGGCAGCACTGCACCAATCGCAGAGCAGTTCGCCGGTGTGGAGGCCGTAGTGGACGTCGGTGGAAGCGTGGGGACCCGGGAGATGTACGACGCGGCCACGGATGCCAGGCTATGGCAGATACTCGGCACCGGGCTCGATCACATCGACCTCGATTACTTGAAGACAAAAGGTTTTGTGAGTGCCCACTGTCCGGGCCAGTTCAGCAGTGTCGCGCTGGCCGAAACCGCCATGATGTACATCCTGATGTTGTCCCACCGTTTCCTCGAGGCTGCGGCATATTTCCAATCGGAGACTTTGCATAAACCAACGGGGTACGAATTGGAGAGCAAGGTTCTCGGGATTATCGGTTTCGGATCGAGCGGCCAGGAACTCGCCCGGCGGGCCCGCGCATTCGGCATGCGGATTCAGGCCGTGGATGTGCGCCCGATCGAATCGCCAATTTTGAATGAGCTGCAGCCGGAATTCGTGGGGTCGCCCGACGACACCGACCGCGTTATCAGCGAGAGCGATTTCCTTTCGCTGCACCTGCACCTCACTCCTGAAACGCGACACATCATCGATGCCCGGCGCCTCGCGCAGATGAAGCCGTCAGCCTGCATCATTAATGTGGCCCGGGGCGCGCTGGTGGATGAAGCCGCTTTGCACGAAGCTCTGTTGCAGGGACGCATAGGCGGCGCCGGGTTGGATGTCTTTGCGCAGGAACCTCCGGATCCCACGCTGCCGGTCTACCAATTGCCCAACGTGGTCACCACTCCCCATACAGCCGGCGCAACTGACGGGACGGCCAGAAAACGCGCAGGCGCGGCCGCGGAGAACATTAACCGAGTTGCCCAGGGATTGGAGCCTCTCTATCGAGTTGACCAGTGACGCAAACAGTCATTCGCTCAGTCGCGCCCTGGCAAAGCCCGCAAGGAATAAATGCTCGGCAGATTGCAGAAGCTTCAAGGCCTCCTTTCCCTCTGCATCCGAAAGCGCACCGAGTAGATTAACGGCCTGTTTCAGCTCTCGAAGAAATCTCGCTTTCACGAGCCCTTTCGCGGCCTCCCGGGGGTGCTCACGGAATACCTTGCGTACCTGGTCTTCCGTGGACTGCGACATGTACGACAGGAATTTACGCATCCTCCTGAACTCATCGATCTGAGCCCTTCCGCTGGCTCTGTTTCCTGCGGTAGCCTTTGACAGGTTGAACTGAATGTTGCCGATGGAGCGGTCGCACCAGTCATCGAGCTGCGCGAGCAAGACCCATTCACGAGTCAGTTGAGCAGCGTAAGCCTCAGGCTGATTACGCGAGACGTATGCCAGCCAGCCCAGGCGCGCGTAGACCAATTCGAGGTCAAGACAGGGCTGCTCGGTAGCGGCCATCGAAAAACCTCTTCCGCCGGTGTAGCTGCTTTTGATGGCCTCCTCCTTCGCATTCCATTGTGCCACGCGCTTAATGCCCTCTTTGACCAGATCGTCTTTACCAAAGGCCGCGATGGCGAGAGCGAGGTAGCGGTTCCGGTCGGCAGGATTGATCTCGACCGACGAAGCTTCGGCGAGCATTTCCTTGAGGAACGCGGGGCTGCCAGCGATGGCACTGAGTTGATAGCCAAACCCGCGGATATCGGGATTGGCGTTGCGGATGCATTGTGTCGCTACCTCCCGAAGACCTTCCGGAGGAAGAGGTCGGATGAACTGGACCATCCGAAAGCGAATGTTATTTGGCAGGTTGTCGACTGCCGCGAGCTGCTCGGCGAGGAAAGCTCCGATTTCAGCGATCTGCTCCTTATTCTTTATTCCCTGTTTTATGAGGTCGTCCGTTGCCATCAGGAGGTTCTCAATGAACGCTATTCGCTGTGTGAGTTTCTCTACATCCAACGTCTGTGCTTTGTCGCCGGCCGCGCGTCCTGGCGCGAGGATGTCGAGATCGTTCTCCGTCTCCTCATCAGCGTCTTCTTCAAATGAATCGCCCAGGAAGACCTGATCGTATTCTTCGCGAAGCTTCGCCATGCGGGATCTGTCTATCTCGATTTTTCGTGCACGAGTTCTGTATGCTTCGGGAGCAAGCCAGTTTAGAACCGCTTCGACCACTCTTGGCCAATCCTTCCAGTCGAAGAATGCCGTTCGCTGTTCGATCGTTTGCCCACGATGCATGGCGAGCAGGCATGCAACCCGTCCCTTGCCGAGTTGCCATCCGACGAGGATAGGGCGATTGCCCGATCTCAGAAATATCTTGATTCCGGCGTCCTCTTTAAGAGCGGCCTGATTCCAGCTCCAGAAGGCTGGGCGGGCATCAAAGTCGGCCTCGACTTCCAGCTCTTTGAAATCAGGGCCAGCCTCGAATGCATGTGGCGCTGCGGTGTAGCGATTATCGAGCTGCTGAACACAGATCAGAGGCAGCAGCTCACGCTCGAGAACGGTGTGCGCGTACCGACCCTTTCCGAATGCATACTCGCCTCCAGTGAAAAGGGCCCCGCCGCCGGCCTTCACGTAATCGACAAGCGCATAGCACTGCCGGACGCCGATGCCTTCGTGAGTGATGTCCGTGTAAATCATGACATCCTTTTGCGGCAACTGTCCCGGCTGCAGATTCCATTGCAGCGACGCACCTGTGCCGCCGCGGCCGCAACTGAAACGGGCTTCGTGTACATTGAATTTCTCGAGGCGGGCAAAGCCTTCGTAGAGCCGGAGCTTGCTGTCGAGAACGCCGCGGGCGTAAAAGATATCCATCACGCCATTCCGCTCGGGCGTCATGTCGCCGAACTCTGGCGGATTCTTTTTGAGCTCCAGATCGGCAGGGAGTTTGACTCCGTACGGATAGCTCTTGATGTAGTGTTCAATGGGGTGTCGCGTTTCGAGAATCTTGCTGTTACGTTCGGCCCACGAGATTTGCTCGAACTCCTCTGGCTCGACCCACCACTCCTTCTCCAGTTGAGGGTAGCGAGCGGCGAAATCACGATTCGCCTCTTCGATCGGAGCTTTCGTCTCGAGCAAGGGCTGCTTCTTTCGGGCCACCTTCAGGCTCTTACGCTTGATGCCAACCGTTCTTGGCGGACCGTGAAGTTGGGCGATCGTAGGAGCGTCAGCAGGCTGCCTCTCGAGATCTATCACCAGCACCTGCCAGATGTTGATGGGCGGCAGTCGAAAACGATTCGCTTTTATTTCGGTGGGCGTAACCTGCAGTGTGAATGGATCGATGAGGTGCGCGCCTCTGATCTGGTAATCAGGAGGAAGCGTTAAAGCGAATTCCGATTCGGGAACGCCAGGCGCGAGCGTCATGGGACCATTTCCGCCCTGGGTGATCTTTTCCTCGCGTGGCAGATTCAAGAGGTTGACGACCAGTTGGCTTTTGCCGTCGTGCGATTGAGTTTCGTATACGAAGGCATCCCACCACAGGGATTCTGGAGTGGTATTGACGCTCCGCGGCAATGAAGATCGATTCACCGGTCGCAGCACTTTCTCCGGCTGCGCAATACGGCGAAGCGTTTCATCGAAGACGTATCTCGAATACCGAGTCGCATACCGATTGAGAATGGGATTCTCCGCGGCGCCGCTCATGGGCCGGCTACCCGCGGCGAAATGAAGGATACTTTCGACGAAGGTATCGCGGGCGGAAACTTCATCGCATGAAAACGTGAGGAGATAGCCACCACGTTCGCGGCAGAGGTCGGCCTCCACCTGCAGGTTTCGGGCGAGCCATTCGAAGGTTCGGCCGTAGCTTTTGCGGATGGATTCGTTCATCAGCAGCCCGCCGTCGCGGCAGAGCTCATCCATTTCAAAATCTTCGAGGGTCCATTCGTAGAAGGGTTTGGACTGCACGGAGAGATAGTTGTATCCGTGTCGGAAACTCGGATACGCCTCGCTCATGATGTCCTTGAAGTAGCGCACGAGGAGTCCTGTTTTCTGCTGGACTTCATACTTGTAGTAATCACTTCGTGCCCCTCCGGTTGAGCTGTGCCAACCCCCGGCGCGAGGGTGGCCATCCCACCGCACACCATCCCAGCCGAACATGGCGACGGAACGTTTCATCTCTTCGGTGGCGATGCGGACGTTGTGCGGCGTGGGGTCAGGATTGATGGGCATGAAGGGCAGACGCCCGTGCACTTTGTGGAGCAGGCCACCGGTGGCCGGTTCGGGGCCGACGAATTCCCTGTTCATGAAACGATCCAGTGAAGGCACACTCGCTCCCTGCCACATGCCGAGTGGATACGAATACTGTCCCTTGTGATCGAAGGGATAGTCATAGGCCGTCTTCCAGCCAAGAAAACCGGACATGACGAACTTGCCGTAGGTGGAAATGGCGATGCCGCGCTCGTGGGCCAGGTTGATGTAGTTTTTAAGTCCTTCCTTGCTGAGGTGGTAGCAGGTCTGGCCGGAGAACCAGAAATCCTTATCCGGGCTCATCTCGACCATGTCCTCTTCGGCCCAGAAGAAGATCTCACGGCAATTGATGTAGCTGCGCTTCATGACCTCGATGTCGTACTCGAGTTGTTCCTTTGGTCGGAACGTGTAACCGTGAAACGGTGATACCGCGTGGATGGCGACGCGAAAAAAGTTCTCCGCAACGTTGAAATACTCCGCAGCTTCAGAGATATCCTTGCCGTCCGCGGATTCATACCGGGCGACCAGCGCGTGGCCGAGCTCACGTTTTGGAAGTGGGATTTCAAACTCGAATTTCTGCGCGGGCTGACCATCCACATCGAAAGTCCTCACGACCTCCCTGGTCTGGACATCGTGTTCCAGGAAGATCGACAGCTTTCCTTTTGTGTCATTTTTCAGCGACTGTAAAGACACCCGCGCCTTGAGCATCTCGCCGGGCAGGTAACGTAGTTTGTTTACCCACACATCACTGACCACTGCAGAGCCGGACAGCCGTTCGAGCTGCGCGCCATCGAGCACGTGGTAAAAGTGAGTGTCAGGCGAGCGAAGCACATCGAGCTCGACTTCGTCCTCTTCTTCGGCATCGTCCGTAACGGGCACGGCGGTAAGATCCGGGCCGGCGCCCGTCTTGAGCTCCTTCGCGGCCTTTGAGTTTTCGAAGATCTTGGCATCCACAGACGCCGTGAGCTCAATCTCGATTGGCCGGCGACTGGGGAGCACAAACTCGATCGTCTTGGTTTCCGGCTCATGAATGCGCCCGAAGAAAATGCCTCGCCATTCGGCCGGCGTGCGAGCATCTGCTCCTGAGATGGAAACGCGCATCCCTCCGGCCCAGGCAATGGCATCGCTGACGTGTGAAGGACGAACTCGCAGGTTCAGTCGATAGAGCCCGGGCTCGTAAGGCTTCTCACTCTTGAAGTAAAGGGTATCGATCGCATTTCTGGGAAAACCGGTCGCACATTTCTTCTCACCCTTGAGGCCCATCACCTCGATGGTCGGGCCTTGCCACGCGTTAAGAGGTAGTGGCTCTGGGGCAGAACAGACCGGCAGCATCACTGTCAGTAAGACACTCCAGATGAAAAGTAGAGCCTTAAACGACTTGGGGAATGCGATCTGGATTCTGAGCATGAGACAATGACTCGTGCGCCATGGAGCACACTATTGTGAGCGGACCCGGCAACGAGCATACGCTGATTGCCAGAAAAAAAATAGCTTCTGATGAGTTCAGTTCACCCAGCTTTCCCATCCTTAACCGGCAAGGCGATTGCCCCGTTTTTCGTGAATCAGCTAGACTTCTGCATTCCGATTCCAACCTCCTGTCCCAAACAGACAATGTCTTTGCTCGATCAAATTCCCTTCTTGCATACCGCACGGGCTGAATCTTTCGCTCAGGAGCGCGGAAGGTCTTAACGGAGCGCACGTTGAACAGGTGGCCGAACTGATCCACAAGGTGAATCCGTCCTATTGGAGTGAGCACATCGCTTTCACAAGGGCGGACGGGGTCGACGTCGGGCACCTGGCGCCACTGCCGTTCTCGAATGAAGCGTTGGATGTCATCTGCCGCAATGTGGAGCAGGTGCGTAGAGCCATAGATGTCCCGCTGGTTCTCGAGAACATTACTTATGTTGTAAGGATGCCTGGTGCAGAAATGAGCGAAACAGAATTTCTGAATACCATTCTCGAGCGCACGGGCTGCGGGCTCCTGCTTGACGTGACAAACCTTCATACAAACAGCACCAATCATGATTTCAATCCTTACGAGTTTCTCGATGGCATTCCCTTGGAAAAAGTAGTGCAGCTTCATTTCGTAGGCGGGCACTGGCGTGACGAAGTGCTGGTCGACAGCCATTCCTCGCCGACGCCGGAAGAGGTATGGCGATTAATGGACGAGGTCGTTGAGCGCTGCCCGGTCAAAGGCATAATCCTGGAGCGGGATGAAAATATTCCGCCTTTTGATGAACTTTCAGACGAATTGGCCCGTGCCCGAGAAATCGGCAAGCGACACAAACGATGGGATTAGCGGAAACACAGAAGGCTCTTGTCCGTCTCTATACTGTTGCCAAATGGCGTGAGCAATTCTTTGCAGAGCCTGCGGTCGCTGGGTGTTCATTTGGCCTCGATAAGGAAGAGGCATTGGGGCTGGCCACCGCCAATCGCGGTCAGGTTGAATTCTTTGCCAATTCACTGCATCGCAAACGTCTGGGTGCGATTCGTCAACTGCTGCCCGTCACGCGCAAGGCCATGGGCAAACGATTCGGTGATCTGTTCATGAGGTTTTCAGAGACCTTTGTTCCGTGCGGCATCAGGAAGCACGAGATGGATGCGGTAGCTTTCAGTCGGTTTCTGAATGAAGCGGGCATCGACTGGGAGATTCCGTGGTTACCTGCCCTTGCAGCATACGAAGCCGATTGGCTCGAAGCATGGCATCCGGGCAGCAGGTGGATATCGAGGCAATACGCCTGGCCCGTTGGTCATATTGCTGTTGCCGTCAATCAGGGGAAGGAAATTGGCCGCCCCGGCGCGGGCTGCTATTCAGCATTCTGGTGGCGTCTGAATGCCATGGGTGCTCCGAAACGCGTTGTCTTTAAGAATCCTTTCAGGAGAGCTCCGAATCGTTCGTCTTAAGTGAAGAAGGCTATGGCCTGCCGCAGCTTTGGATTGTTGCCCAACAGCCTCGGAAAACCAAAGCGGTGACAGCCTGACTTAGCAGGAGGCGTGCAACAGTTTCCGAACAGACCACCCAATCACGAATTCAGCATGATTCAGAAAACAATGAAACCGCTTCTGCTTCCCATCTTCTGCTTCCTCTCTTTGCCCGGCCTCTTCGCACAAGGCACTCGCATCAAGGTTAAGACTGATAAAGCCAGCGTCTTCCTCGGCAGCCGCGTGCTCGGAACAGTCGAGCAGGGGCACGAATTCCGCAGCATGGAAAAACGCGGCAAGTGGTACGCGGTCACTGTCGTTACCGACGGCCAGGCAAGGGTCGGTTGGATCAAGGCAGCCGACGTGGAGGTGGTGGACAAGCTTGAAACCGCACTGATTGCGCCACCGTTGCCGGACGGTCTTTACAGGAAGGACGGGGCCGTCTTCTCAAAGAAGGATGGCGCCGTGCTGGTTCGCATTCCGGCTGGCGAGTTCATACCGGGCACTCGCAACTCGCTCCTGATGGGCAGAATCGAGAAGGAACATGTGGACGAGTTTTATGTGGATGCTTACGAGGTCACGAACGCCCAGTACATGAAATTTGTATCGGAGTCGGGGCACAAGAAACCGAAATATATCGGAGAGAAACGCTTCAACGGCCCCCGTCAGCCGGTGGTCGGCATCTCCCTTGACGATGCAAAGGCCTACGCAAAGTGGGCAGGTCGGCGTCTGCCCACATCGCTGGAATGGGAGAAGGCCGCCCGCGGCCCGAGCGGAAACAGCTATCCCTGGGGGAAGGAGGCGCCCACTACCAAACACTTCGTTGTTGGAATGAAGCTCAAGTCCGGAGCCCCCAAAGGAATCGGCAGCGCACCTTTGGATCGAAGTTTCTATGGTGTCTTTGATCTCGCCGGAAATGTCCAGGAATGGACGAGCACCCGTGACGGCATCGCCAACCACATGGCGCGAGGATTCTCATGGGCCATTTCGCTGAAGCTGAAGAATCCACTCGGCCACAAGTTCAGCGTACCCGTGAAGAAACTGGATGCGACCCGCGGCTTCCGATGCGCGGTGAGCGGGAAGTAGTGCGTAATGAGTAATGAGTAATGAGTAAGTTTGATTGTTAATTCCGATGTCCTTTGGCCTGCGGCTTCGAGCGCGATGTAGGAAGTACTCGATGTTTTTCAGCCAGAGCCGCATTTACAGCAACATCGGCCGTCTCAGCATTACTCATTACGTCTTACGTCTTACTTACTTATTACGCTTCTTCTTCTTTTTCCTCGGTTTCGGCTTAATCTCACCGTATTTCTCTCGCACGGCGGCGTACTCCGGGTTCACGCAGCGGCTTCCCCATCGATACATCACCTGCAGCAGACTATCGGTACTCTCAGTCTGCTGGCCTTTGTCACCGGTGTCCTTCATCCACTTTTCGAGGATGCCGCGATGGCGTTTGAGCTCCTCCGCGTATTTTGGATTCGTAGCAAGGTTTGCGATCTCGTGTGGATCGGCATCCAGGTCGTAGAGCTCTTCTGATGCCCGTTCGGGGGCCCAGAATGCCGACTGCACTTTGTCCAGCTTGCCATCGGCATACAGTTGTTTCATCGAACGGGTGAACGCCGTACCGTCCCGGTAATGCGACTGCATGTATGGTCGGTCGGTCAGAAAGTTTCGCAAATACTTGAACTGCTTCGTGCGAATCGCCCGGATGTGTTCGATAGTAAAATCGCAACGATCGCGAGCGGCAACGATGAACTCGCGCTCCCTGTAATCCTTTGCGAAGAAATCGCGGCCTTCCATGTAGGAAGGAATCTTGAGCCCTGCCAGCGCCAGCGAGGCCGCCGTAATATCAATCCCGCTCACAAGGTCAGGACGCACCGTGCCGGGTTTCAGTTTGTCCTGGCCGGCTGCCCAACTCGCAATCAACGGCACGTGGATGCCGCCTTCGTAGAGAAACTGTTTGTGCCGATTCAGCCGCATGCCGTGGTCGGTGAAAAAGAAGATGACCGTGTTCTCGAAACGTCCGGCGGCCTTCAGATCTGAAACAATCCTGCCGACCTCCGCATCCGTGTGCAGAACGCAGTCGTAATGGTGCGCAATCTCATCCCGCACGATTTCCGTGTCCGGGTAGTAAGGCGGAATCGGCACCTTCGCCCGATCCATCACTTTGCTCTTTGGTCTCGCCTTCCCGCCCCTCAATTGAATCTGCCCGAAGAATGGGGTGCCGGCCGGCACCTGTTTCCAATCGCCAACGTTGTACAGCTTCTTGCGATCGTAGACGAAGTTGTAGTCGTCCTTCCCTTTATTGAATGTGGAATACCCCGCGTCCCTGAATAGCTCGGGCACGGTCTTCACTCCATTCGGCAGGTGGATCATCCCGAGTTCTGAATGTTCGTTGCGGGCATTGTTACGAGAGCTTCGGTGGTTGTGGATTCCAAATGTCGTCTGCATTGTGCCGGTGATGATCCCCGACCGTGTCGCCGAGCAGACGCCGGCCGGCATGAAGGCCTTTTCGAAACGCACACCGCTCTTTGCCAGCGCGTCGATGTTCGGCGTCTCCACCAGTTTGTCGCCGTAGCAGCCCATCCACGCGTTCATGTCTTCCACGTAAAGCCAGAGAATATTGGGTCGCTTTGCTGGTTCGGGCATGGCGCGCTCGGGGGCATAAAGGAAAGTCAGGAACAGGAATGCCAGTAAATTTCTGCGCTTGTGTTTCATTAATTTCTCCAGGTGGATTACGTCTTTGCTTGCCGGACTGTTCGCTTATACTGCGAATCGGTTCAGCTTAATCAAACATCTCCGCATTCGTGGATTCTATGAAGCGCGCCTATATCTACATTCTTCTCCTGGTCTGGACGGCACTGACCGTTCCGTGGTTTTTTACCGAAATCCGTAGCGAAGCGATCCTCGGGTTCCCGCCCTGGGCGTTCTATTCTTTCGTGATGACGATTGGTTATGCGATTCTTATTGCCAGCGTCATCCAATTCTGGTGGCCCCTTCTTGCAGGGGAAGAGGATGCAAGAGATGGGGAGAACGAATGAACGGAGAAGCTCTTCTCGGCACAGGCGGCATGGTCTTTATGGGCGCGTACCTGTTGTCGCTGCTTCTGGTCGGCGTGGTCGGGCGGATGGCTCGGAAGGAAAATACCCTCGCAGATTTCTATCTCAGCGGACGGAACATGGGGATGTTTGTCCTGTTGATGACGCTCTACGCGACCCAATACAGCGGCAACACACTGATCGGCTTTACCGGTCAGACCTACAGAGGCGGATACAAATTTCTGGTCAGTGTGACTTTTATGATGGGTGTGATTGCCGCGTACCTCTGTTACGCGCCCCGACTGTTCAAGCTTTCGCGAGTACGCGATTACATTACTCCGGGCGATTTCTTACAGGACAGGTTCGGTTGCCGGGCTCTGACCAACCTGGCGACGGTGCTGTTTATTATTGCGCTGGCGAATTACGTCTTGACCAATCTGAAGGCTATCGGTGCGATCGTCGAAAGCACCACAGGCGGCAATGTCTCCGCAGCGGCTGGCATCATTGGTCTCTCGCTGATCATGGTCGTCTACGAAACCCTAGGCGGCATGCGTAGCGTGGCCTGGACAGACATGATCCAGGGCGTCCTTTTGCTGCTTGGCTGTGTGCTCATTTTCGCAGTCATCCAGATGCATTACGGTGGCCTGTCGGGCGCGGCGGAGGAACTCATGCAGAACGAACAATTCTGGAAACCGCCCGCAGCACAGGCAAAAGTGACGTGGATGAGCCGCCTGCTACTGATCGCCCTCGGCATCTCGATCTATCCCCACGCGGTGCAGCGCATTTTCGCGGCGAAGAGTGAGAGCACGTTGAAGCGCTCTCTTCAGATCATGGTCTTCATGCCGATCTTTACGACGTTCTTCATGATCGTGGTCGGGCTCGTCGGCGCGGCAAAGTTCCCCGGACTCGATAAAGCGGGAAGCGAAAAGATCACCCTCATCATCCTCAGCGATCTCGCGCACAGCTTTCCTGCGATCAAATTTCTGCTCATTCTGTTCTTGTCTGCCGCAGTCGCCGCGATTATGTCCACTGTGGATTCAGCGCTTCTATCCATTTCGTCGATGGTCGCTCAAGACCTATACCTGCCGATGAAGCCGGACACCCCGCAGGCGCGTCTCACCTTCGCTGGCAAAATCATTTCGTGGGCAGTGATGGCCGGCACGGCTCTGCTCGCTTTGGTGGTTGGAGATACTATCTGGACGCTCATCAAAATTAAGCTGGAGCTCCTGTGCCAACTCGTTCCGGCCATTTTCCTTGGCGTGCAAAGTAAATCTCTAAAGGCCAAACCAGTTTTTGCAGGATTGGCGGTGGGAACTGTGGTCACAGTTGGATTCCTGGTGTTCGAGAAGTTTGGGCCAGACGAGGTCTTTGGCTGGCAGGTTTCATCCACCCCGTTTGGCATCCATGCCGGCGTCTTGGGATTAGTCTTGAATCTGGCGGTTCTGGCCACTCTGCATGTGCTGACAGAAACCGAAGAGAAATAGACTGGTTGCTGACACGGCTTTCGGCCCGTTTGCGACGCTCCTGTTGGCCACACCCAAAGAGGATGGCTGGGCTAACCGGGAACCCTGTTCCTATGGCTGGAGTTCAGAGATGTCACCACGAAGATCCTCATCCGCAAGAAAGCGCGGTTTCATGAGGATGCCCCGCCCCGCGGAAGGCCAGCAGCCCGGATTCGGTCCAGCAACCCACCGTTTTGAGCTTCACTCTGAACCTTTAACTCCGCCCATCGAGACGACTGTTCTTGAAGGTACTTGTCGAACGCCTCTTTGTTACAGAGGTAGAAAGCTATCGCCCCATAGACCATTTCACTTGAAAGTGCAGGAAACTCTTCGGCGATTGCTTCCGGGCTCTTCCCTTCCCAGTAAGGGATGACGATGGAGTCCAGCGAGATACGGCTGCCCACGATTCTCCACGCACCCGATGAGTCCTGGCAAACATATTCGGCTGAGTTAGCAATCATGGTTCTGTTCCAGACTTTGGGGAGCGACTCAGTGAATTCTAAATCTCGGGCGAATTAGTCCACCCCGGTCAGCCAGACATCCGCGCCTTCATCATTCAATGCCACACCAACGTGACGCCAGACGGATTCAAACTGTTCGTGCGTCATTCCA
>Ga0066833_10000810_pt1 | contig 12765 bp, 7 predicted proteins | sample ETNtaG_13_FD_66728 | JGI IMG/M metagenome (GOLD analysis project Ga0066833, IMG submission 66728) | Marine microbial and viral communities from oxygen minimum zone, Eastern Pacific Ocean - ETNP201306PF47B | ecosystem: Environmental > Aquatic > Marine > Oceanic | place: Pacific Ocean: Eastern...
GCCCAGGTCCTCGCAGACGTTGGTGATCCCCAGATTCGCACCGACCATTCCTGGTACCCGGGCGAACTCGCCATCTCCACGTTCGAGCGTCTCTTCGCTACCCAGGCTGCAACCTATGAACGCGTCACCGGTCGACGAGTCGACTCCGACGAAAGCAAGGCGCTGGCTTCCTGGCTTTGGCGCAATACCCATTACTGGCATGGCGAGATCGGGCGCCGTGACCTCTGGGGCGAAGGACTTACACAGGGCAAGGACCAACGCCTGCGCGAATACTGGAACGGTCTCTTCGGCTATGGTTTCGGACTGTGCGGCACCACTCATTCTCAATGGACGGCGGAGCTTGATCACCTGCTGGGGCATGCCCGGGGGCGCGGAGTCGGTGTGGCAGGGCACAATTCCTTCGAGGTTTTTCTTCAGGGAGGAGCCTACGGAAAGGGCAGATGGGCCTTGCTTGACCATGACTTGTCCACCGTGATCTTCGACGAACCCGGTCGCCGACTGCTCGGTATCGCAGAGGTGCAGAAGGACGTAGATCGCTGGACCAGTCGAAGCTACAAACCCGACAGGCAACGCGGCTGGCTGGTCTGCGGACTGCATCCCAGTGACGGCAATTCCTATCGGAAGTATGCCGTCGCCGAATACCTTGCAGGCTACGCTGGTCCTCCCCCCATGCTGCGGCTGCGGCGGGGCGAGCGAATGCGGCGTTATTTCCAGCCCGGTCTTGACGACGGCAAGACCTTCGTTTTCTGGGGACGCAACTACAACACAGCGGGCATCCCCGGACCCGAGCGCTCGCGGACCTGGGTAAACCAGCCGGAGAAGATGAGGGGGTCCAGGAACGGAACAGCTCACCGAAATGGCCAAGCCAGGTTCGCCAACGTGGTTTATGTTTATGAACCGGACTTCACCGGTGCCAACTACCGTGAAGGCGTTGTCGGGGAGAGCGCAAAACAGGTTGTGTTCTCTTTCCAGACGCCATACGTCATCGGGGCAACCCCACCGAATAACAAGGCCTGGGGTATTTATGACGAAGGTTGCCGCAATGGTTTGTTACTTCAAGGGAAGGCGACCTGCCCGGTATCTGTTTCACTGGATGCCGGACGCACCTGGTCGCAGCCACAACCATTCAAGGATGGCCTCGACCTGACAGACCTGGTCAAGGGACGATCGCACTATTGGTTGCGCTTCGGAACCGCCGCCAGCAGGCTGAGAAACACCAGCCTGGTCATCCGCACAGTCTGCCAGGTCAACGTAGCGGTTCTGCCCTGGCTGAAGGACAACGGGACCACCATCAGCTACGAGGCCTCTGGCAGGGAAGTGTTCTCAGCCGGCCCGGAGTTGAGCCTGGCAAAATCCTTCGTCACTGGCGGTGGCTTCGGTGAAAAAAGTGTCACCCTTGCCATCAAGCCGGATAAACCCGTTGTAGGGCTTCACGCCTCCGCCCACGTGGCCTCCGGCAGCCCCCCGAATCCCAAGGTGCGCTATTACATCGAGTTCAGCCTGGATTCCGGCAAACAGTGGCTCCCCTTGATCGAGGAGCGCACGATATTGCGGCGCGGCGACGAACCTGGTGATTTCTGGTCCCAGAGTTTCTCCTACGGATCCGCCGGCATCCGGGCCGAAGCCGGCCAACCGATCCTGGTTCGTTTCCGCAATGACGGCGGCAAGCGCTACCTGCGCGCCGAGGCCCACCTGGTGCAGGCAACCGGCCAACCGGATCCGCTCAAGGTGACCTACGCATGGGCAGATTCTTCCGGCTCTCGGACGAGCACCCATATTTTCCGGGCCGGGGGTGACTGGCGACTCAGGACGGGTCGACAGGTTCGAACCCGCTGGGTGGAGTTCGAGCCTGTGCGCTAATCTCCGCTTTGACTCAAACCCAGCCACCAAGCCTATGCGAGGCCATGGGCGACAGCGACGGTTCTATCCACCGATCGTGATTGATGAGAAACGGGGAACCGGAGGAAAAGCTCCTTCGCGATCAAGTTCCAGCAAATGCAGGATCGGCCCTCGGCCCATGAATAAAGAGCTGGGCTGGAGAAAACAGGGATGCCCTGCAAATTTCATTCAATCCGCATTCTCCGAGATTCTGTAGAAGCGACGCCGATGATTCACCGACACCCCCCGGCTCAGTGAAAGTGGTTTGCTGCCCGCCGGAGGGGAAAGCTTCAAGGGGCATTTTCCGCAGAGGCAGCGTTGCCTGTTACCACTGCAGGTCCCAACGCTTTTCGATGAGGGGCACTCACACGTTCAATCTGCTCACGTGATTCGAAGGGGACGCACATCATTCGCATGATGATTTGATAGCGTTGACCGTGTCTGAAGTCGGAAAAAAAACATTGGAAATCCCACGCCGGATTGCCATTGCCGCCGCCAGATGGCGATTGAGTAAACCGAATCCTGTCCTGAGATCGAAACATCAGCACTAGCGTCATGCCGTGACTGACACCGTAGTACCATGGCTCAGTGTAGCGGAAATTCGAGCGGTTGAACACAAGCGTCAACGGGAAGCCATCCTCGTGGGGAAAGGAGCGGTCGTCGTCCGCTGCGAGGTGCGTCGATAACACACCGTGTCGGGGGGTGATGCCGCGGATCCAACGCCCACCGGCATCCCTGTCGGACTCACGTCCCTTGAAATGAATGTCCAGCGATTGGGGTCGATGAATGTAGCTCGCCCAGAATAGACCGACGTAGTTGTTGATGAACGTCTTAGCGCGCGGGATGCACTCGACCGTCAACTCGATCGTGCCATCCTCCAGCATCCGGTAGCGCTGACAACTCTCTAGTTTATAGTGTGGCGTGGGTGCCTGGTACAACTCGACCGTATGTTCATCAACCACCCGCAATTGCATGGGGGCGTTGCGTGGTTCGAAAAGAACTTTGCGGTCTTGTTCGGTGCCATCGTGGATGTGCTCGAAATTCAAACCCGCGTAGCTTGGGACGAACAGGTTCGCGCGATGGCCGGTGTGCCTCAGTGACGCCACTCCGCTGTATCCAGCCCGATGTTTGGGCAGCACTTCGTCGTCCACGGGGCGATTGTCCACGATTACAGCCTCCACGTCCCCGCGCTTGATGACAACATATGGGTTCTCGGCACGCTTATAGGAAACAGACTTGTCGCTCAAAGAAGTTAAGCGAGGTAACTCGTTCGCCACGACAACCGGAGCGAGTGGCACAGAGAGGAACAGAACGATCCGAATTATAGGAATGGCTTGAGATTAGGTCAAAGGAGCGCGGCAGGCACGCTATAATAACGCGGAGTGGCTGAAAGTGGTGGACTCCCTTGGCAATAAAAAAGCCGCACGGGGCAGTGGCCCTCGGTGCGGCTTTGGAAAAACGTTGAGTGACCGGCTCTAGCGACGGCGGCGGCGGAAAAACAAGGCAACCCCTGCCAGACCAAGCAGGCTGAAGGTGCCGGGCTCCGGAATCAGCCCGATGGCTCCCTCGTCGAACTCCAGGAGGCCTGCCACGTGAAAGCTGTCAATCAGCACCGGCCCACCGGTAACCGAATTCCTGTCCCGCCATCCAAACCCGAACTCGAGCGGCTGACCAATTGCCGCGAACTGCGTGGTGTTGCCGTTCTGGTCGAAGGCATCCTTCTCGGCACCTGAGCTGGTATCCGTGTTGGTGAGAACGCCGGTGAGCGCATTGGTGTTCTGGGTGTAGCGCTGAGCACGCCCACCCACCGTCCGGGCGAAGGTCGGCGAGAGCCACATGGCGGTGCGCGGGCTACCCTCGGGATTGGTTCCGAGGACGTCTCCGTAATCGACGCTCCAGTGGTAGTCATTATTGCCCCAACCAGCGATGTGTTCATCAGGGAGAACGTTGTCTCCAAAAAACACCAGGGGGAGGCTGACCGAGTAGGAGTTCCCATCGTCGCCGCTTCCCGACAGGGTGACCGAGAGAGGCGCAGCAACACTTGCTCCAGAGGTCGTAAGAGTGCTGGAGTTCCAGTAGATTGCAACGTCCCGACCGTTGCCGCCGTTATTGCCCTCTTGCTCGTTGAAGCCGCCAACCGCTCCCGCCGCGCCACCTCCGGACGGGTCGCGCACTGAAGCCGCTGGCATGGCACTTGCAGCCCAGGTAATGGTGACCCCGCCGAAGTTGGTGGGTGCCGGGGCGGCAATCGTGCCCGCGCCTGTGACATTGTCGGTTTGAGTATAAGAGAAGGTGGTGAGGGCCGCCGGGGCCGCCACCGTTGAGGCCAGCAAGGCGAGCGCCAGGCAAAATCGGGGCTTTGGGTGAGCCGATTGAGTTTCCATAAGGATAGCTCATGAAACCTGCAGCGTCGGGACAACAAAAATTTGTATTAATGCGAGCATCGCTACCCGAACGGTCATGACAGGCGCAGCAACTCAGGATGCGACGCCAAGCCCCACGTTTTGCAGGATCAGGGACAAAACGAGGCAGCCCGTGACTCCAGCTCCATAGGATATCCTAAGGACCCGCTGCCGCGTCCCCGTTGCAGGAGTAATCCCATCCCCCGATGGGCGGCGGGCAGTCGGTCATCGTGCGCTGACTGGCGCTGGTAAGGAAACCGTTGCAGAGCGCAACCAGTGGCGGAGTCGTGGGGGTCGCATGAGGGAATTGGCGCTGCCCCGGGATTGGGCAGCGATGGGGTTTCAAGATCGGAATGCGAAACGTTCAACCATCGGCGCTCACCCTGCAGCTTCAAAGCGGACGATGGATGGTCGACTGGGCATTGAGCGCTCTTTGTTCCGGTCAGGGGCCAGTCCTCCCGGCTATTCGATCACCTCGATATCGTCAATGGTCAGTCCACTGAAGGCATCCGCGCTGCCCTCGCTCACGAAATTCCACTCAATGATCACATTCTCGCCCAGGGCCTCCGGAACGACTGGAATGCTGAGGCTCGTATAGTCGGTATCAAAGACTGTCATGTCGAGGGCCGTTTCCGCGCCCAGTTGCAGGAGGTCGGCAGCACGCAGGAAACGCACCGCCGCGGAGTCGCCAAATCCGTCGGCATCGCGGAAGGCCTTGAAGGTTAATTCCGCGCTGGCCACACCACTCAGGTCGAAGGCGGGGGAACGCAGGGAAATGTCGGAGTTCGGACCGTAGTCGCCGAGATTGGTGGACCACGCAGTGGCGGAGTCACCGGCGCCGGTGAGGGGTCCGGTGGAACCGGACGGTGATCCGAGTTCCCACCGGGTGTTTCCGGTTGCATCGTTCACGACGGCAGACCAGCCCCCGGCCCCCGACTCAAGGTCGTCCGCGAAGAGGGTCACGGGCGGGGGACTAAACTCTTCGACCACGAAGTAGCGCCCATCCTCGGGGGGGTAAGGAAAGAGGACCGTGTTTATCGGCGGAGTGGCATCGATCTCCTGATGTCCAACGACGGGTGCCCAAGTGCCGGGCTCGCTATTCGAGGGATCGGAGGGATCCACGACGCTGCGCAGGTTGTACTTCATTCCACCCTTGCTCTCCCAGGAAATGCGGAGATTTCCCGTCCCGGGGTCACGATGAAACTCGGTGATCCTGAGCTTGCTGGCCGGGACGTGGATGCCTTCCTTGAGGTTGAAAAAATCGATGTCAACGGCGCCGGAAGCGTTTGTCGATCCGAGTCCCATCACCGCGTAGTTGTAGGCCTCATCGCTGCCAGTACCGGCGACGAGGTGGAAGGATGCGGGACTAGTCTCGCCGTTGAGATAGATGTCCGCGCGATGGGTGCCCCCGCCACTGGCGTCGGCCTCGACAGTGACCCAGACCTCCTGCCACTCAAGCACTGCCATCGGCAGCGACATGCCGCCATTCATGGCCAGTCCCTGACTGTCGGTGGAAGGAGCGAAGCAAATGGAGCCCATGGTCGTGGAGTTGTCGCGGATGCAAAGGACGCTCTTGCCATCATTGTGAAGTTCGTAACCACTGCCGAGGACCGGCCACGGCGTGATGCCACCGCCGCCGTTCGGGTGGTGGTCGTCAAGTGGTCCGGAATTCGCGGTGGATACCCGGGTGCGAAAGTGCATCGTCACGCCATCGGTGAGCGGCGAATAACCGAGGCTGAAGACGTTGGTGAGATCCTTGGTAAAGTACACCTTCCGGTTCGAGGGATCCGCAATACCATAGTCTGTGGGGTCTCCGGTGTCCTGTATGCGAAGGAAGGTGTCCCCGTCGTGAGTGAGAACGGAGGCCCCTCCCGGACTGCCGGCACCGATCCCGGTGCCGTCCCACTGATCGGAACCGTTGTTGTGATCCCAGCCCAAGAGGGCGGGGTCGACATCGCCGCCGTACTCGCAGTCCCAGCCACCATCCGGAGCAGGGTAGCTTGCACCACTGCCACTTGACAACACGTTGATGGAAACCTCCGCGATCTCATCGGTTTCTCCCGGAGCCGATGCAGTCAGGGTGTAGCTTGTGGTCGTGGCCGGCGCCACGCTGATGCTTCCCATCCCGTCGACGGTATTGGCCGGACCGGGGTCCGGGGAAATCGAGACCATCACGTCCTCCCGCACGTGCCAGGAGAGAGTCGCGCTCTGGCCTGCATCGATCAGAGTTTCGTCGGTGGCAAAGGAAGCAATCAGGGCCACCGGCACGGTGGCCTCAGCGGTCCCGCTTCCCGATGGGGTCTGCACTTCGAGCGTATAGGTCGTGGTCACGCCGGGAGTAACCTGCCGAGTGCCGATCCCCGTCCCCAGGTCCGTGTCGCCCGCGACGTCGCCAATGTCGGTGCCGGGATCCTGAGTGAGGGCAATGCTGGTCGCCGTGGTATTGACCGCCCAGTTCAGGGTGGCTGATCCACCTGGAAGGATTCTGACAGGCGACGCGTTAAAGGAAAAAATCTGCGCTTCGGGGTTGACCAGTCGGATATTTGCTTCGTCGTATTCGAGCAGACCCTGGAAGTTGAAATTATCAACCAGGACAGGACCATTGGTGACGACATCCCGGTCCCGCCAACCGAAGCTGATCTCGAGGGGCTGTCCGATTGCCGCGAACTGTGTGGTGTTGCCGTTTTGGTCGAAGGCATCTTTCTCGGCACCCGAGGTGGTATCGGTGTTGACGAGCGGACCAACCAACGGATTGGCGTTCTGGGTGTAGCGCTGCGTACGCCCACCGCCCCCGTTAGCCACGGAGACGTTGGCGTAGGTCGGCGAGAGCCATATCGCGGTCCTGGGCGCGCCGTCGGGGTTGCTTCCGAGAATGTCGCCATAGTCGAGGCTCCATCGGTAATCATTGTTGCCCCAACCCGGGAAGTTCTCGTCGGGCAGCACGTTGTCACCAAAGAAGACCAGATCGATCGACAGGTGGTAGGGGTTGCCATCCGAACCGGCTCCCGTGATGTCCACCGTGACGGGATCCTTGTCGGTCACAATGTCGCCGTTGGAGTCCCAGAAGAGCGCAACCTCCTGACCGTTGTCGCCGGAGCTGCCAGCCATGGTGTCGAAGCCCCCGACCGCCCCTCCCACGCTTCCCGCGCCGGCCGGGTCACGTACCGTAGCCTGGGGCATGGGGGTGTCCACCCAGGTGATCGTCACCCCGCCCACGAGGCTCGGGGCTGGTGCGGCGATAATGCCTGCACCGGTCGAAACGTCAGTCTGCGTGTAGTCAAATGTCGTGATCCCAGCCGGACTGAGCGTGACAAAGATTGAGAGAGAAGAGAGCGCCACAGTGGCGGTGATGGGTGATCTTTTCATTTCATTGGATGGTTGGAAGGATCCAGATTCCACCAAAATTCGAATTGGTGAAAAATCGAGAATGCGTCGGGGTCTAGGTCGAGGAAGAAAGGAGCTGAACTTCAGAGAGATTACCGCATGCAGAGCGGCTGGAACCGCAAGGAGGGTTTTGGATCTAGCTTTCAATTCTGAGCCCTGCCGCCAGCGAGACTAGAAAAAAAGCCTGTCTGAATCCCGGTGCTGCTCTTTGGCATGTAAGAATTTTGTGACCTTCAAGGAATCTTAAGACAGCTGGACTAGGCATTACCGTCGCTCATCTCGGCTGGTATTTACCAGTCTCTGCACGCGGCTCGGCGGATTGCTTCGCTATTACTACCGGGATGCCGCATGACCCATGAACTACCAGCGATTCCCGTTTTCGGTCACTACGCGGATCGAGAATGCGCGATCGGAAACTCGGTAGTGAACTGAAGTGGGAGGCCCCTGATCATGTCACCACGCAGCACCGTCGACGCCGCCCCGTGAGCTTGACATCGGGGGGGAGCGCGAAATTCACTGTCACGATTATGAGCAGCGGTAACCATTTCCATTTCTGGCTGATTCCAGGTTCGCTCTTGTGCTTGGGCCCGCTCTCATCATCCGCTCTCGCCGATTTCCTGACCGGGTTCGAATCCGACGAAGGCTACGTCGGAGCACCGGGTTCGGCCGGAACTACCGACGGAGCGAGCCAACTGATTCCGCAAAACGGCTGGTTCAAGCAATTCGGCAATGACTTTGATGTGCACACTTACGCCGGCGTTCAGATCCCGTGGACTCCGCCCTCTCGCGGACCGGAGTTCTACCCCGTCGCGCCAAAGACCTTTCCCTTGAATCCCAATGGCGGGGAACAATTCATCGCTCTCGGATCGAGCGACGGAGGAGGAGGCGGACGCGACCAGATTGCGGTGACTTACTCTGCGGAACTGGTGGAAGTCAGCGTCGATTTCTGCAATGCTTCCGAGCACGATTTTCCCAATTACCAGGGCAGCATCCTGGCTCGCGATGCGAGCGGTCACATGGTGGGGATCTACACCAGCGCGGGCTCGGACGAGCCTCTTCTGCAGCCTCTGGATCCGCCCAACTCGGGGCCATGGGCCGTCAGCGTGTTCGCCTACGACGCGGTCGGCCAAGAACTCGACGAGGATATCCTCGATCGTTTCTACCGGTTCGATGGTGTGGAGGGCTTCGACAATCTACCCCGAGAGAGCTGGCACCGTATCGGCTTCGTGATGGATCTGGATCCGGCGAGCCCTTCCTTCCGGCAGATCACGCAGTTGAAGACCCAGAATCTGACCACCGGCCAGACATGGATTATGGACAATCCTCGTGCTTTTGCCGGGACCCCCCGGGAATCGCCCATGTACCTGCGGGGAGGGGCGACAGGCACCGAGGTTCCGGATCTCCTCGGGCTCTACAACGTCGGGAACGGCCAGATTTCGATGTTCGACAACGTCTACGTCGGCCCGCCCTACGATTGGAGCCGGCCCGATGGGGCTCGTCCCCAACTGCAGGTCACTCATGAGCCCGTCGCCGACACCCTCAGCATCGCCTGGGAAAGCCAGGCCAGCATGCTCTACACCCTGCGCAGCGAGACCGATCCGTCCAACGGCGAACCCGCGACCTGGCCGATCTTCGGCGGACACGAAGATATGGAGGCCACTCCGCCGGAGAACACCCTCACCATTCCGCTCCCCCCCGACCCGACTCGCTTCTTCGTGATCGAGGCGTTCCCGGCGCCGCCAATAGTCCTTTATTCCACGGACTTTGAGGGCGGCGCGGCTGGGTGGACAACCCTGGTTAATGATGAAAATGCCAATACGGCCTGGGAGCTGGGCACACCAGCCGGAAGCACCGGGCCTGTCGCGGGGGCCGCCGAGTCGGCCAATGCCTGGTCCACCAACCTTGGGGACTACGGTCCGGATTCCGATATCTCCCTTCGTTCGCCAGCCATCGATTTGAGCGGGATAGCGGAGGCCGAGTTGTCTTTCGAGGCCTATCGTGATGCGGACGGCTTTGGTGATGCTGCGGTAGTGCGTTTCCTGAGAGCATCAGACCTGAGTCAGTTGGGAGGAGAGGTGCCGATAGACATGGAAGTATTCGACAACGACTGGACGACGATCCGGTTTCCGGTCCCTCCGGAGGCAATCGGAGAGACTGTTCTCATCGAGTGGAATTTCATCAGTGATAATACCCCGGACACCTACAGTGGTTTGTCGATTGATGATGTCCGAGTGGGTGACTAGCGTATGCCTGTGAATTACGCGGGGGCCGCCTCGCCAGCGCCGTAAACGAAGAATGGTGCTGAGATGAAAAAATGGCATGTTGTAACAGCGGCGCTGGTGAGTTCCGTTTGGGTATCGTCTTCAGCCCACTTCTCACTCGTCGGATCGCTATTGAAGTCCCCGCCTATCACTGCATAGAAGGCCTTCCCCTCCTTCTCAAAGCGCTCCTTCAGGCCATTGCAGTGCGCAATGAGTTGCCGTGCGCTCTCCTCCCGCTTCGGGGTGGTCTCCTCGATCCCGCCTGAGTTCGACTTCAGGTGCACCGAATACACGGCGAGAACAGACTCATCGGTCAGCATGACCGTCGCGTAGGCGAATCCACGCGGCATCCCGGTAGTAGCAGCGACGCAATCCACCAAGCGGCCGGCGACACGCATCTCCCCATCCGCCGCGGCAGACTCTGACAGCTCCGTGGACGGTTGGCAGAGGATCTCAAGCCCACTCGGGCCGCGGTTGCCATCATCAAGTCAAATGCGACAGAGTGTCGCTTTTCAGTCCCAGGGCACGTGTTCCTGCTGGTTAATCCAGCTGGCCAAAGACGCCACCATCAGCTTCATCCCATTCATTGACGGAGTCTGACCGTCCGAAAACGTGGAGCACGGTCAGGAATCGCTCTCAGACCGCCCCTCCCAACAGTCTGGAAATCTGAACATTTCGTTGTATTCCAGTTTCTGGACACTACGCGGTGTCTCCCGCGCATGCAGAAGAAGCGCCGAGCGATCGGCAAGATGCGATTCAGGTTTTGCAAGGGACATCATCGATCGCGAAGATCGATCCGGCACGGATCGCCGAAGTCGAGAATTGGAGCGGGAAGCGCTGTGATACGTACGTAGAGGTGACCTCTGGTCGCTACGATATGACCCGCTCGTGGCGACCAGAGGGCACCACTACGAAAGCACACTCACTTCGCTGCGCGTTCCGCGTTCCAGAACGTCTCCCATCCACCTGCTTCGTCAGAATCTCCAAAGCGATACGAGCCTTTGATCGAGTCCCCGCGGATCTGACCGGAGTATCTCAGCGTCACCGGATTGTCGCGGAAGGTGCGTTGCAGTTTGAAGGAAACCGTATTGCCGTCGAGGGCGAGGTCTTCGAGTGCTGATTGATCGTCGCCTCTGGTGAACGAGCCGGCGAGTTTGCCGTCGGCTTTTGTCAGCGTCAGCTTGTTCTCCACGCTGTCACCATCGCGCCCCCTGCGGCTCGTCCAGGTCCAGGTGCCTACGGGGTTCGCCTTGGCGAGAACGCGCTTGGCCACGACTTTCCGATTGAAGGTCCGCTCGCCGAAATTTATCCCGATCTTGGCGATTAACACATCCCCGTCGATCTTGCCACTATAGGTCGTGACTAAAGAGCCGCGATCGTTTTCGCGCGTCATTTTGAAGTTCAGCACGTCCCCGTCCAGTTTAGCGTCCTCAATTGGCGTCTCGGTGTCGCCACCGGAAAGCGTGCCCGTGAGATGGTCCCCTTCCTTCTTGATCGTAATCTTGGTTTCGTTTAATGCGCCATCGCGTCCCGGACGCGACCATGACCAAGTGCCGAGCGGATCGACTTTGGGAATATCTCGAGCTGCTGCCCAGTCCACAACGCGATCCTCCTCGCCGCGGCGAGAGGTGATCTTGCCTGACAGTCCCTTGTCGCCGAGCATGCCGCTGTAGGCTGTGCTGAAGCTTCGCTCACCAAACCGGAGCACGACCTTGAAGCTGATCTGTTTGCCCTCGAGCTTGGCGTCGACGACTTGTGACTGGCCGCGCCCCGTCTTGTAGGTCCCCGTGAGTTCGCCGCCGGCATAGGTCAATTTCACCCAGCTGTCGCGCTTGGTTCCATCGCGCTGGCTGGTGGTCTGCCATTTCCACAGTCCGGTCGGATCGATTTCGGGTGCGCGGTAGGCGCGCCATTCGACTGTTCGCGGTTCGTTGAAGCCCTCGAGCGTCATCGACCCGATGAGCAACTTCCCCTTGAGCTTGCCAGAGTATTTCGTGGTGAACACGCGATCGCCAAAGGTGCGTGTGATCTTAAATGAGATCTCGCCGTCAGCGACTTTGCCCTCTTCGATTTCTGGTTTCCCAAACCCATCTTCATAGGCTCCACTGAGTTCAGCGCCTTCCTGTTTCAACGTCAGCGTCGCTTCCGAGGTGCCCCCACCAATAAACGCTTCCGAACTCAGTATCCATGAGCCGGACAAATCATCAGCCGCAGCCGCCAGTTGACCCAGGCCAGTCGTAAGAATGAATGCAAAGATCTCTTTAAGAGGTAGTGTTTTCATGACATTGGGCAGATTTGTTGCCTAAATTCTATAGACTGCTGTGCCTGGTGCCAGAACAAATCGCTCGTCGGAGAAGCGCTGTTGCGCGCCGTAGCCCGCCTGTCTCAGGCGCTGAGAGGTGAATCCAGGTGGCTCCCAGTAAACACGTAACGCCCCCTTCCCTTCCGAGCGGCCAGGAGTTCGAAACAATCACGGGTGCTGGCACTCAATTCGAAGGTGACGTTCGCCCCAATCTCCTTCGATACTCTGACCTCCTCACGGAGGTAGTCGATCACGTCCTCCTGCTGCTGGTTGATCCCCGCCTCCCGGGGCAGACCCAAAAAGGGAATTCCTAGCAGCAGGGCGCAATTACCGCTTCCGTTTCAGCGCCAGGGAGTGGTAACCCCCCGCAGCAATCTGCACGACATCTTCAAGGCCGGCGGGAACTGTGGTCTGACCATGGTTGTTATTGCCCCAGACAACTACCTTGCCGTCCTTCCTCAGCGCCAGGGAAAAAAAAGCCCCCCCAGCAATCTGCACGACATCTTCAAGGCCGGCGGGAACTGTGGTCTGACCATGG
>Ga0066833_10000812_pt1 | contig 12741 bp, 10 predicted proteins | sample ETNtaG_13_FD_66728 | JGI IMG/M metagenome (GOLD analysis project Ga0066833, IMG submission 66728) | Marine microbial and viral communities from oxygen minimum zone, Eastern Pacific Ocean - ETNP201306PF47B | ecosystem: Environmental > Aquatic > Marine > Oceanic | place: Pacific Ocean: Eastern...
TGTATGGCTTCCAATATAACCTACCCCTCCTGTAACTAAAATTTTCATCTTGCAAAGATAGGGTTTTTACTATATGACTTGTATAAAAAAACCCCTTGGTAAGAAGGGGTTTTCATTAGCTTTATAAACAGATTTTAATATTCCCACAAGTCGTGTTCTATATTAAATAGTTCTGCTTTTATTTCTTCTGATTTTAAAATAGCATCTAAGCCAATCATGTATTCATTTAACTTTCTATCCATCACATTTGATTCTTTTACGATGTAGGAGGAGAACATTCTTTTCCAGAAAATGTCATCATATGTTCTTCTCTCTGCATCATTCTTCATTAAGTTGAAAATCTCAGCATTTGCAAGTATTGATCTTGCCTCTGGGAAATAAACCCAAAATAGAGGTGCAAATTCACCAGTTGGTTCTCCAGTTATCTCATCCTTTCCTTCTTGTAAAGGGCAGATCCCAATAATTCTTACATCCATAACAGACCTTTGTTTATCGAAATACCACTCCTCTTTCATCCTCCATTTTTTTACAGTTGTTCGGTCAAAATTAACTTTCATTAGGGTGTCCTTTATTGCATCTTCTTCGTCGCTAGACCAATCGATCACCTGCATTATTTCTTCCCTTGCCCCACCAATCTTTTTAATCTCTTCTTGAGTCATTTCTACCTTAAACTCATCATCATAAATAGCATTGGCATAGGCAGTAATACTTCCTTCAATTACTGCATCCATTATTACATCTATCAAACTTCTTCTATCATTTGGTTGGTTATTCCCTGGCTGAATAGCAGGATAATAAAAAGGATGATTTACTTTTTCACGCAAATCAATTTCACGCCAAATTTTTCTAGACCACATTACATCTGCTTGTCTTAAATGCGGATAGGGTTGCACTTTTCTATTTTCATAAGTTGTCTTACGATCGTAAGCGCCATCCAAAATATCTTGTGCATTTCCAGTAGTGGAAATCATCAAGAACGAAATAAATAGTAAGATTAATTTTTTCATGACTTTGTTATTTAATTTTTAAAACGAGTGGAGGTAATGATCTAGTAGCTGTTCCTTTGGCATCTGTTCTTCTTGCCATAATATTAGAAACAGTTATAGAATTACCTGATTTTGTATTGTTAATAATTGCATTTATTCTTGTTGTGAATTCTTGTCCATTGACAGTTTCTGTAACCTGATCTCCTTTATAAACAGTTGTAAAAGAATAAGCAACAACCTTATATCGAACGCCTTTGAAATCGAAATCCTCTAACTTGGCTTGTATTCCGCCTGCTGCTAACATTCTTTGTTTTTCAATTACCCCTTCCGATTTTCCGCCAATTTTTGGTGTTGGAGGAGGCACTTCTTTTACTCTAAATTCCATAGAGCCCATTCTGGTTCTTTTGCCTTCAATAGTTGTAAATAAAGTCACTGTTGATTTACCTTTCTTATTTGGTCGTGCGATCCATTCTCCTGCAGTTTTTTTAGTAGCACGAATATTTCCATTAGTAATAGAAGCACTAATATCTGCAGCCGCAAAACCAGGAACAGAAATTTTTACAGGATTATCAACCTCCAAATAAAACACATTCATATTTACAGGAGAAACAACTACACTTTTTGAAGCTACTAAATATTCGCCACCAAAAGGATAATATTTAGTCCCTGTTTCGGTTTTCATAGCAATCAATCCTCCCCATTTTTTTATTCCTTCTGAGAAAGTCCTTGCTGCAAACAAACCTTTTCCACTCACAACTTTTACAGTGTCATAATCGCCAATCATTTGATATTCTCCTACACCTACACTATCATATTCACCTACATAAATATCCGGATTCTGACTCTCATTTTTTGCAGTAATAAAAATTTCAGCCCTGAATGAGTCTCCTCTTAAAATAAAATTTGATTTTGGAATTGCAATTCCTTCAGCAGAAGTAAATTTTAACGATTTTGCATCTATATCTTTTTTTAAAAAATCAATAACATCAGCTTCCGCATTTTTTACATCTGATTGCATCTTAGATAATAATGTTAATGCACCAACCGCTGGCATATCATAAAAATAATATTCTTCCCAGGTTAAATCTTTTCCTTTCCTTTGCTTATCACTAACATTAGTGCTTGATTTAATACTTTCTATCAACTGTTGATTATCCTCTGCCACATCAATTAAGAAACTGCTAAATTCTAAAATATTATTCTTTAATATTTTAGCTCTATTATCCTTAACACCTTTTGGCCAAAACAAATCCCCAGAAGAGTTTCTATCTGATTTATTATATAGGTATCCAATTTTCTGGTTTTTCTGAGCTAAGGTCAAATCTTTAAATTCCTTAGTAATCTTTTTTTCATCAATTGGCTTTCCATCTTCTGGATCTAAAATTTCCCAATCTTCTCCAAGATAAACTTCTTTCTTGTCAGTCTTATATACTAAATCGTATTTCATATGTTGAATAAACATAAATAATTCATCAGACATTTTCTTAATCTCGTATGCTTTATCTCTAACTTTTTTATATTTTTCTGGATTATTTTCTGCTGCATTCTCAAAAGCAAAATAAGTTTCTGTATTCTTTGAGGAAAAGTTTGATGTCGTTCTTTCTATACCTTTGTTCACCTCAAAGAATGAGTCCAACACTTCCTTTGACACATTAAGTGCAAGAAGTGCTGTTAGCACTAAATACATCATATTTATCATCCTCTGCCTAGGACTTAACTCACTGGGGTGATTTCCTGCCATTTATTCGTTTCTTAAAATTTTTATTTATTCGGATTCATTGCATTTAGCATATTAGCATACACTTCATTAAGTGATGATAAGTTTTCTGCTAATTTGCCAACTTCTTGTTGGAAGCGCTTAGAATCTTCAATTGAAGTACTCAAATTTTGCAAAAATTGAGTTGAGGCTTCCATTTGCTGTGAAGAAGTTTGTAATTGCAATTCGTATAGTGAATTCAGTGCATTCATGTTTTTTACACCCTCAGCTATTTGCTGATTATATTCAGAAATAGCACCAGCAGCCTCCACTGTTTCATTTAATTTAGAAGCTGTTTCACCAAATTTTCTAAGGCCATCTCCTAAACTTTCAATTAATTCATCTTCAATTTTAGCCCTTTCTAGCGCTTTGTCTAATTGCTGAGCAGGAGTTCCTTTTTTATCCGAATCTTTCATGTATGCTAGTTCTGGATATACCAAAGACCAATCTGGATCTTCTTTTGGACTCTCAAAAGCAGAGAAGAAGAAAATTACTGCTTCTGTTCCTAAACCCAGTATTAACATTATAGATGCTCCAGGCAAATGTTCTATTTTAAATAGTGCTCCTAAAATTACTAATGATGCCCCCCAACCATACAAACGAGACATAAATAATTTAAATCCCGGTTTATTTGATATTTCCTTAATTCCCATTTTATTGTTTTTTTAATTTATTTTTATTCAAAATCTTGTTTATCCCTTCCTAAGAAATCCACAGCACATCTAAATCCAATATAGCATTTTGCTGTATCTTGGTATTCGAAATCCCTTGTACTAGTTTGTATAAAGTAGGATATGTCTTTCCAAGAACCCCCTCTAATTACTTTTCTTTTCAATACTTCTGAATCAGAATCCTCAGTCGTTAAAGTATAGTCCATATTCATATCATGTGCATAAGAAAAAGTAGATTCATCAAAAGTATTTGAAGTCCATTCTGAAACATTTCCAGCCATATCATACAAGCCATAAGCATTAGGATTATAACTTGCAACCTTTACTGAACGCAAACCGCCATCTGCTACATAATTTCCTCTTAGTGGTTTAAAGTTAGCTAAGAAACATCCTTTATGATTTCTGGTGTAAGGCCCTCCCCAGGGATATGGAGATAAGTCCATCCCACCTCTAGCGGCATATTCCCATTCCGATTCTGTTGGTAATCTAAAATCAGGAAGTGTTGGTTCGTTATTTCTTCTAAGGAAAGTATTCATCATTTGTGTTCTCCATTTAGTAAAAGCAACTGCTTGATTCCAATTGATTCCCACCACTGGGTAGTCATCAAAAGCAGGATGCCAAAAATACTCATCTGTCATTGGCTCATTAAAAGCATATGCATAATCATGCATCCAAGCAAGAGTATCTGGGAAAATACTAACCTCAACATCTTGCAAAAAATGAGTCCTATCTCTTTTCCCTGGCGCATCATTTTCTCTGTTTGCTTTTGTTGCCGCTTTTTTCAAATCCAATTCTTGGTATACATAAATCAATTTTCTAGTATCAATTTCTCTTTTTCCATCGAATCTTTCGTGCTCAGGCAAATACATCTCCTCTTCTAAAATTTCTCTTACTTCAATATCATCCCATCTGATTCTTTCTTTCCAATTGATACGAGCTGGCTCAATGAAGTTACCGTACTCATCTTCCTCAATTAGGTGTCCTTCTATGCCTGCATCTCCAAGAATCCTACGAGCAATTGAATCCCTTACCCAATTGGTGAATTGTCGATATTCATTATTTGTTATTTCTGTTTCGTCCATATAGAAAGCTCCAACAGAAACCATTTTTGCAGCAGTTACATTAGCAAAAGGAACATCCTGATCAGATGGTCCCATAACAAAACTACCTTGCGGAATAAACACCATTCCGTAAGGATCTGTAGGTTGCCAAATAGATCTATTTTGCGTGCCAATTAGTTCTCCATTACCTGAATTACCGCAACTGCTTAAAATCGTAATAATTAATCCAAAAAATAATATTCGTTTCATAGTTTCTATTTTTGTTTCTCGCTAGACGAGAATGATTACTCTTTAATTTTAAAAATCATTATACATCTTTATTGAAAAGGTGCACAATGATTTTGGTTAATTTCATTTTTACTTTATAAGAATCTAGGATTTTTATAACTCTTCACCGGTCTATCGTAAGAAACCTTGAAGCAATAACCTAACATAAATTCTAAACTGTTATTTTTAATCTCTGACATAACAACATCATAAGCAATACCAAATCTTAAATCATCATTAATATGCATGCCTAAAAGTGCGATTAAGCCTTCATCTAACCTATAACTAAGGCCTCCCCAAAGCCTATTATCATATAACACATTAGTATTAATATCCAATTGTGAGGAAGCTCCATCAGATTTTAGATAAATAGATGGATTAAGCGTAAACATAGGGCCTAGCTCATGAGCATAACCAGCAATAAGAAAATAATGTCTTGCCAATTCCATTTGACTATCTGACCACTCAATAGTAGGCTCAGTAAAGTGAGAGGTAGAAAGACCTATATATACGTCCTGGGTGTTATAATAAACCCCAAATCCAAAGTCCATTGCAGATCCTTTTACATCTCCAGTTGGAATCACCGCATCCCCAACTTCAGCCGGATCAAACCAACCTCCATCAGCACCACTTTGAAACATCCCTAAAGACAATCCTGCTCCCATTTGTCCATTTCCTAAATCGGTTCTGTAAGCATAAGTTAATTGTAGACCTAAATTACTAAATGCAGCAATATCGTCTTTTACAATGTTAAGGCCTACCCCTCCATGAATAGCAGGAATGCCAGCATCCACACTCAAATTAAGTGTAGTTGGTGCTCCTTCAAAGCCCATCCATTGTGAACGGTGAAGCATTGTTGCACAAATAGCTTGATTGCTCCCCGCATAGCCAGGATTATTAGCTAATTTGTTGAACATATTTTGACTAAACTGAGGGTCTTGCTGTGAAAAAACAAGCCCTGGGATCAGCAAAAAAGACAGAAATAATATCGTTCTTTTCATATTCAATTTTATCGTTTTTATAAATTTTACGTCCGCTAAAATAGACATTTTTTATTTAATAGGTAAAAAATCAGAAGAAACTAAAAATATTTAATTCAGCTTTTGGTAAGTTTTTATCCACCTTTCTGGTGGTTCTCCTTGATTAGATTGCTCATAATCTCGGTAGGAACAAGCTACAAAGTAATTATCTTTCTTTTCTTTTTCAGAAGTGTAAAAAGGGACACCAATCCACCACCTTCCGGTTTTATTGCTTTTATAAAACACCACCTCATTCACTCCGTCATCAAAAGAAACAGTGTATTTTGTGCATTCATTTAGGTTAGGATTTAATTCGTTTTTTCTTTGCTTAAAGCCATCCAAAAAATACCAAAACATTTGCGCCATTAGTTTTGCTGTTTGATTCCCTAAATCTAACTCCCTGTGGTATTCAAAAATACCACAAGAGGTAACTTTATCGCTCAAACCAGCATAACGCATAATACTACAACTTTCGGCTCCATCAAAGCCATTGGGGCTAGTATGCACATTGGCAGAAACATAAGAAGATGTAATAGCCGATAAATCAAAACTTAAAAAATCAGTATTACGCATAAGAGGTTCTACCTCAAACAAATTGGCTTTTACATAACCTAGCCTAAAAGTGTCAAAATGAATTTTATCGAGCATTTCAATGGCAGCAGGGCTTTCAAAATAAGACTGATAGCCAATATTGCAATAATTAAACAAATGATTGGGTTGATAAGCAATCATCTTGCTTAAATAGGAATGGGAATGAATTTTATCCTCTTCTGTACCTAAATCGAAAGCATTATCGACAGAAGTGAAAGTAATGATTTTTCCAATTGAAGCATAGGCTTTATAGATGGCATAAGAAATATCTTGTCCTCCACCAATTATCAAAGGAATGATTCCGTTTTCAAGCAAGCAAGCACAAACTTTTTCAATTTGTTTGAAGGATTCCTTTTTGGTTGGCATTAATTGCAAAGTCCCTAAATCAGCCAAAGGAGGAAGCATGTCAAAATGCAAGCTATAAAACTCTTCTCGGATTGCAGAATGATTATCGCCATTATTATCTGTTCCTTCATATTCTGGAGCAGAGAAAAAAGCAATCTTTGCATTACTTATTTCAGGAAAATCAGAAGAAGTATGTTTGGCTATACAATGCCCAATCTGAGAGGTTTGCCAGCTTTCTGCAAGCAAATCATCTTCAATGGGAAGAAAATGGGAAGATAAATTATACAAGATTCTTTATTTTTTCTTTTGCTCTTTCAGCAAAGATAAACAATCTTCTCTATTTAAACTTTTCGGCTCAGTATCTTTCGGTATTTTAAGATTAATTTTCTTACCTTTTTCAGGAGTTACTTGCACAAATGGACCGTATCTTCCATTCAAAACTTGAATAAGCGGCTCACCTTCAAAATTATTAATCAATCTATCTTTATCAGCTTGAATTTTTATTTTGATGAGTTCAATTGCTCTATCCAATTTTATCGTTAAAGGATCTTCTTCATCCGTTTTTTTGATGGAAGTAAATTTGCCTTTATGTCTTAAATAAGGACCAAACCTTCCAATAGCGGCAACCACTTCTTCTGCTTCAAATTCTCCAACTACTCTCGGTAATCTAAAAAGCTCCAAAGCTTGTTCTAAAGTAATGGTTTGAATGGTTTGTTCCCCAATAATGGAAGCATATTTTGGTTTTGGTGCATCATCCGATTGTTGCATTTCGCCAATTTGCACCATTGGCCCAAATCTTCCAACTCTTGCATACACATTGTTACCACTTTTTGGATCTTCTCCTAAAAGCCGCTCACCAGATGCTCTTTCGGCAGTTTCATCCACTTCCAATACTTTTTGGTGGAAAGGATCATAAAAATCCGCTATCATTTCATTCCAAACTTTCTTGCCTTCTGCAATATCATCAAATTCGCTTTCCACAGAGGAGGTAAAACCATAATCCATGATATTATTAAAATTCTCTTCCAGAAAATCGCAAACTACAGTTCCCTCTGATGTTGGAAATAATTTACCCTTTTCTGCTCCATAATTCTCCTGTCGTTTTTCCCCTGTTAGCTCTCCATTTTTTACAATTATTGCCCGAATTTCTCTTTGCTTAGCTTCTGTTGTTTGCTTTATCACATATTTTCTGCTTTGAATGGTAGAAATAGTAGCAGCATAAGTGGATGGTCTTCCAATACCTAACTCTTCTAATTTTTTTACCAAGCTCGCCTCTGCATATCTTGGCGGATGTTTGCTAAATCTTTCTATTCCTAAAATTTCCTCAGTCTCAACTAAAGCGCCTAATCTTAATGGAGGAAGCATTCCTTTTTCACTTTCAGATTCATCATCTTTCCCTTCCAAATATACTTTCATAAATCCATCAAAAGTAATCACTTCCCCTTTTGCAACAAACTGCCGCTCATCAGTGGAAATACCTATTGTAGCAATGGTTCTGTCAATTTGTGCTTCTGCCATTTGTGAGGCGATAGTTCTTTTCCAAATAAGAGCATACAATTTTTGATGAGTACTTTCGCCATCTACTATACTTTTACTCATATCAGTTGGACGAATGGCCTCATGCGCCTCTTGTGCTCCTTTTGCTTTGGTTGCAAAAGTTCTCCTTTTAGCATAATTTTCACCATACGCTTTTTGGATTGCATTTTCAGCAGCATTTAAAGCATCATTGGATAAATTCACACTATCGGTACGCATATAAGTGATTTTCCCAGATTCGTATAGTTTTTGGGCGACCATCATAGTTTGTGTTACTGAAAAACCCAATCTTCTGGATGCTTCTTGCTGCAAAGTAGAAGTAGTAAAAGGAGCAGAAGGAGATTTCTTGGCTGGCTTTTTCTCCACATTTTCTACCTTAAACTCTGCTGATTTACATTTATCTAAAAATTCTTGAGCATCCTTTAATGAACTTAATCTTTTTGGCAGTTCAGCCTTAAATTGTTTACCCTCAGTAGTTGTAAATAATGCCGATATCCTAAAAGAGGAAACGCTTTTAAAATTTATGATTTCTTTTTCTCTTTCTACAATTATTTTTAATGCAACCGATTGTACACGTCCAGCCGAGAGTCCTGGTTTTATTTTTTTCCACAAAATTGGAGATAACTCAAATCCCACTAATCTATCTAAAATCCTACGCGCTTGTTGGGCATTAATTAAGTTTTGATCCAATTCTCTAGGATTCCCCACTGCATTGGTAATTGCTTTTTTTGTAATCTCATGAAATACAATTCTTTTAGTCTCTTTTTTATCTAAGCCAAGTGCTTCTGTCAAATGCCAAGCAATAGCCTCTCCTTCTCTGTCCTCATCAGTTGCTAACCAAATAGTGTCTGCTTTTTTAACTTCTGCTTTTAGCTCGCTTACCACTTTCGTTTTATCATCAGAAATAACATATTTTGGCTTAAATCCATTCTCTATATCTATTGCCATTCCTCCTTTTTTAGGAAGATCACGAATGTGTCCAATACTTGATTTTACAGTAAATTCTTTTCCTAAATAACCTTCAATAGTTTTCGCCTTTGCTGGTGATTCCACAATAACTAAATTCTTGCTCATAATCAATTTCGATTTTTAAAATTTTGTGCAAATAAAAGAAAGTTTTTTTAAATAAAACAAATCAAAAATGCTGTCAGTTTGCATTATATTATATATAATATAAGAAAATTTGATTTCTGCCACATTGTCAGTTTAACAGATTTTTTATTTAACTTTGCGGCCCGAAATTGATAGAAAAATGACTTTTGTAAAAATGAGAGAGAAATGGTTGGATGAAAAAAGACAAGGCGAAACTTTGAGTATTGCTAAGGAAAAAAATGACAAGAAAAAGATGTATATCGAAAGTTATGGTTGTCAGATGAATTTCTCAGATTCTGAGATAGTTGCTTCTATTTTAACCAATGAAGGATTTTGTACTACAAATGTAATTGAAGAAGCAGATTTAGTTTTTGTAAACACTTGTTCTGTAAGAGAAAAAGCAGAGCAAACCGTAAGGAGAAGATTACAAGTCTATAATTCCATAAAAAAGAAAAACAACCCTGGAATGATTGTTGGTGTTTTGGGCTGCATGGCAGAAAGGTTGAAAGAAAAATTTCTGGAAGAAGAAAAATTGGTGGATATTGTTGTGGGGCCAGATGCATACAGAGATTTACCAAATCTTATTCGGCAGGTAGATGATGGGCGGAAAGCAGTGAATGTAATTCTTTCAAAAGAGGAAACTTATGCCGAAATAAGCCCTGTCAGATTTGGAGGGAATGGCGTTACTGCTTTTGTTTCAATTACAAGGGGGTGCGATAATATGTGTACTTTTTGTGTAGTTCCTTTTACAAGGGGAAGAGAAAGAAGCAGAAACCCTGAAAGCATTATAAATGAATGCAAACAATTAATTACTGATGGCTACAAAGAAGTCACTCTTTTAGGGCAAAATGTAGATTCTTACCTTTGGTTTGGAGGTGGAGCAAAAAAAGAGTTCAAAAATTTAAATGAAAAAGAGAAAGAAAATAGCACCAACTTTGCGCAATTAATTGAAATGGTTGCAAAAATTAATCAAAATTTGAGAGTTCGATTTTCTACTTCCAATCCTCAGGATATGAGAGATGAGGTTTTAAATGTAATGGCAAAACATAAAAACATTTGCAATTACATTCACTTACCTGTACAATCTGGTAGTAATAGAATCTTGGATATTATGAAAAGAGGATACACCAAAGAAGAATATTTAGGAAGAATTAAAAAAATTCGTGAGATTTTGCCCGATTGTGGAATTTCTATGGATATGATTGCTGGCTTTTGCTCAGAAAGCGAGAAAGACTATAAAGATACTCTTGATTTGATGGATCAAGTAAAATTTGATTTTGGATATATGTTTAAATATTCTGAACGACCAAACACCTCTGCCCAAAGGAAATTTGAGGATGATGTTATAGAGGAAACTAAACAGATAAGGTTAGCTGAAATTATTGAAAAACAAATGGCGCATTCTTTAATCAGAAATAAGGAAACCATTGGAAAAACTTATGAAGTACTAATTGAGGGGGAAAGTAAAAAGTCAAAGGACAAACTTTTTGGAAGAACAGCTCAAAATAAAGTGGTTGTTTTCGATAGAAAAAATTACAAAAAAGGCCAATATGTAAGCGTGAAAATTGAGAGTTGCACAGCTGCTACATTAATGGGAAAAGTAATATAATTATGGACACAAAACAAGCAAAACAAAGATTTGGAATTATAGGAAATGACACCGGACTTATCCGTGCAATTGATGTGGCTTTGCAAGTTGCCCCTACCGATATTTCCGTATTTGTGTATGGGGAAAGCGGAACGGGAAAGGAGAATATTCCAAAAATAATTCATCAGAATTCTAAACGAAAACATAGCAACTATGTAGCAGTAAATTGTGGTGCAATTCCAGAAGGGACTATTGACTCTGAACTTTTCGGACACGAAAAAGGAGCTTTTACTGGCGCTCACGATAGCAGAAAGGGATATTTTGAGGTGGCTGATGGTGGGACTATATTTTTAGATGAAGTAGCGGAATTACCACTATCCACCCAAGTGCGACTTTTAAGGGTTTTGGAAAGCGGGGAATTTATGAAAGTGGGCTCTTCCAAAATGCAAAAAACAGATGTAAGAATAATAGCCGCAACCAATGTAAATATTCAAGAAGCCATCAGAAAAGGAAAATTTAGAGAGGATTTGTTTTACCGATTAAATACCGTTAGCATCCAAATTCCAGCCCTTAGAAATAGAAAAGAAGATATCTCATTGCTTTTCAAGAAATTTGCAGCCGATTTTGCCGACCAATACAACACGCCAGTCATTCGCCTTAGTGATGAGGCAATGCAACTTTTACAGGATTATCCTTGGCCTGGAAATATCCGCCAATTGAAGAATTTTGTTGCACAAATTTCCGTTATAGAGCAAGAAAGAAACATCTCGGCTGATACTTTAGACTCTTATATTCCACATAATCAAAACCCTAATAAAACACCTGTACTTTTTGAGGGAGAAAATAGTAGTGAATTTTCGGAAAGAGAAATTTTGTATAAAGTGCTTTTTGATATGAAAAAAGATTTAACTGAACTTAAAAAAATTACTTTTGATTTGATGGAAAAAGAAGGAAAAATGGATAAGAATTCTCCAAAAGTTTTTGAAGATTTGGAAAATGAAAATGCAGTAACTATTCTGCCTACTAAAAAGGCAGCAGAGAACATTGAAGTTGCGCAAAATTTATCTTTATTTGAACAAGAAAAAAACTTGATTGTTCGGGCTTTGGAGAAACATAAAGGAAAAAGAAAATATGCAGCTCAAGAATTGGGTATTTCAGAGCGAACTTTATATAGAAAAATTAAAGAATTTGATTTATAATGTATAGAATTTTTAGCAAAATATTAGTAATTATTTTAGTAAGTTTGCTAACTGCTTGTGGGTTTTACTCTTTTACTGGGGCTTCTATTTCTCCTGATGTAAAAACAGTAGCAGTGCAATATTTCCCTAATCGTTCTGCAACAATTGATCCAACTTTAAGCCAGGTATTTACCGAAAGGTTGAAAGATTATTTTTTGCAACAAACCAATTTAAGTTTGGAAACAGATGCAGGTGATTTGAATTTTAGTGGTGAGATTACAACATATGAAGTAAAACCAATTGCCATTCAAGCCAATGAACAAGCTGCACAAAACAGATTGACCATTGCCATAAAAGTAAAGTTTGAGAATACAAAAGATGAAAGCAAAAATTTTGAGCAAAAGTTTTCTCGCTATGGGGATTATGATAGCATCAAAAGTTTAGCAGAAGTAGAAAGCGATTTAATAGAGCAAATAACATCTGAATTAGCAGAAGATATTTTTAATAAAGCAGTGGTAAATTGGTAATGCGAAACGAAAAACTCATAGAAAATATCCAAAACCCAATGAATATTAGTAAAGCTGAAATTGCCGATATGCGCATAAGTTTGCAGGCCTTCCCTTACTTTGCTTCCATGCAATTGCTCTATAC
>Ga0066833_10000822_pt1 | contig 12664 bp, 14 predicted proteins | sample ETNtaG_13_FD_66728 | JGI IMG/M metagenome (GOLD analysis project Ga0066833, IMG submission 66728) | Marine microbial and viral communities from oxygen minimum zone, Eastern Pacific Ocean - ETNP201306PF47B | ecosystem: Environmental > Aquatic > Marine > Oceanic | place: Pacific Ocean: Eastern...
CAGCGCCTTCAGCGCGCGCTACCGCGCGGTGGGTAACACCGCCTCCAGACGCGGCTTGCAGCGCCTTCAGCGCGCGCTACCGCGCGGTGGGTAACACCGCCTCCAGACGCGGCTTGCGACCCAGCATCGAGTTCCTGCCATGGACGAGAATCCCCGATCTCGCAACGGCCTGGCCCATCGTGAACGAGGCGGAACGAGACAACGCGGGTATCCTGCTCGACACCCGGCGCTGGAAACGCCAACCCGGGAACCCGGCCGTCGACGTACTGCGGGAAATTCCCGGCGATCGCATTCCGGTGCTCCAGACCTGCGGCTTCCGGCCCGAGCCCGAGGGAGACCCCATGACCGAGTGCACCGCGAAGCGGCTGCTGCCCGGCGAGGGTGCCGTGGGCTTCGCCGGCCTCGACGAGATCGGCACAGACCCGCTGCTTGCCCCCGAGGTCTTGAACCTCGAACTCGCCCGGGCCCAGCCCACGGCCGAGCAGGGACGGGCCGCCACGCAAAGCGTCCCCGACCGGTGATAGAATGACCGGCGCCATGGACACGATCGGAAAGCGGCTGGAAGAAATCCGGGCCCAGGGCTATACGATCCTGCGCGACGCGATCGAGCCGGCCCCGAACGCCGGCGGCCTGGCCGGGCACTCGGCGGTGCGCTTCTGCGCCGTGGGCGCGGCGGGCGGCCCACGCCGATGGACTTCCGGCTCTTCGAGAGCGATCCCCCCGGCGGAGGATCCCGGCTCGTGACCCGCGCGCAGGGCATCGAAAAAGTGATCGTGAACGGTACCGTCAGCGTCGACCGGGACGAGCTGACGGAAGCCCGAACAGGACAGGTGATTCGCACGCGCTGAAGCGCGCAACCAGGAGGATTCCCCATGAGCGAAGGCCGCATCATCCGGGTCGACATGACCGACCAGAGCGTTTCGATCGACCCCTTCCCCGAAGAATGGCACCTGCTCGGCGGCCGCGCCCTCTCGGCCAAGATCCTCCTCGCCGAGTGCGACGCCACCTGCGACCCCCTCGGCCCGGACAACGTGCTGGTCGTGGCACCGGGTGCGCTCGCCGGCACCTCGGCGCCCACTTCCGGGCGCATCTCGATCGGGGGAAAGAGCCCGCTGACCGGCGGCATCAAGGAAGCCAACGCCGGGGGCAACCCGGGCCAGGACCTGATGAAGCTCGGCTACCGGGCCATCATCGTAAAGGGCCAGCCCGGCGACCGCGACAAGCGCTGGGCGCTCGACGTCACCGAGGAAGGCGCCACGCTCAAGGACGCGACCGAGTACAAGGGCTTGTGGAACTACGCACTGATCGGCGAGCTGGCGAAGACCTACAGCGCGACGGCTTCGTTCATCTCGATTGGCCCCGCCGGCGAACTCGAGCTCTTGGGCGCTTCGGTGGCGTGCACCGACCAGGAAAAGGAGCGCCACCCCGTGCGCCACGCGGGGCGGGGCGGGCTCGGCGCGGTGATGGGGAGCAAGTGCCTGAAGTACGTGTCCGTGGACGCGGCGAAGAAGCCCGCGCGCGCGCCGGCCGACCGCGAGGCGTTCATAGCGGCGACCAGGACGACCTCCAAGGCCTACCTGGAGGGCCCGCGGCCGATGCAGCACGGCACGAGCACCTCCGTGGGAATGGCCCAGATCCTCAACACCTTCCCCTACAAGAACCGCATCGAGGGGCAGTCGCCCGACGCCGAGACGCTCGACGGCCACCGGATCATCGAGAGCTTCGAGACGCGCGGTGGCGGAATGCACAACTGCCAGACGGGTTGCATCGTGAAGTGCAGCAACGTCGTGCACGACGAGGACGGCAATTACAAGACGTCCGCACTCGAGTTCGAGACGCTCACGTTGCTCGGCTCGAACTGCGGGCTCGCGAGCTGGGAGGACGTCGCCGACCTCGATCGCCTGTGCGACGACATCGGGCTCGACACCATCGAGACCGGTGCGGCGATCGGTGTCTACATGGACTCCGGAGCCATGGAGTTCGGCGATGCGGAGGGGGCAAAGCACCTGATGCGCGAGATCGCCGAGGGGAGCGACGTCGGCCGGACCATCGGGAACGGGGCCGTCGCCACCGGCAAGCGCCAGAAGCACCACCGGGTTCCGACCGTGCGGGGCCAGGCGATTCCCGCCTGGGATCCGCGGCCGCTCAAGGCGACGGGCGTCACCTACCTCACGAGTCCCCAGGGCGCCGACCACACGGCCGGGCTCGTGGTGAACCCGGGGCTCGCACCCGAAGACATGCCGGCGGCCTCGCGGGACAACCAGGTCATCAACGCGGCGATCGATTCGTCGGGCTTCTGCATGTTCCTGATGCTGAACCTGGACCAGGTGCGCACGCTGTACTCGGCTTTCTTCGGCGAGGAGTGCACGCGCAAGGCCATCTTCGCGATGGGCTGGCAGTGCCTCGAAGACGAGTGGGAATTCAACCGCCGCGCGGGCTTCAAGCGCGAGGACGACGTCATGCCCGACTGCATGATGCAGGACGCGATCGGCCCGCAGAAGGTCGTCTTCGACGTCGATCCGGAGATCGTCGCCAAGACCTACGAGCCCTACGAGCCGGACGAGGCGTTCTGGTCGAAGGGCGGGACTGGCTGAGGACCCCCGGCGTCGCTCAGAACATGTAGGACCCGCCGCTTACCGAGACCAGCTGACCGGTCTGGTGCCGGGAAGCGTCCGAGGCGAAGAAGAGCGCCGCCTTGGCGATGTCCTCGGGCCGCCCGATGCGCTTGATGGGCTGGTTGCCCACGTTGAAGAGTTCGCCGCCGCTCTCGACGGCTTCCTTCATCTGCTCGGGTGTGCCGAAGAACTCGTAGCCGTACTTGCGCCAGAAGCTGCCTTTCCCGACGTGGCTCTCTTCCCAGGGAACGATCCAGCCCGGGGCCACACAGTTGATGCGCACGCCGGTCTCGCCCCACTCGGTGGCGAGCGCCTTGCTGAAGGCCATGACGTAACCCTTGGTGCCGCCGTAGTGGGCGACCTGCACGCCGGCCTCGCCCACCAGCGCGGAATTCGACGTGATGTTCACGATACTGCCCTCGCCGCGCTCGACCATGGCGGCGCCGAAGACCCGGGTGCAGTTCACGACGCCCCAGATGTTGAGGTCCAGTTCCCATTCGAGTTCTTCCTGGGGCTTGTCCAGGAAAGGCCGCGGGTAGGCAACGCCGCCCGCGTTGTTCACGAGCACTTCGACCGCACCGAATTCCGTATTCGCCCGGCCGGCCATCGCTTCGACCGAGGCCCGGTCGGTAACGTCCGTGGCCACCACGAGTGTCGCGCCCGGACCAGGAGCCGACGCGGCCACCTCCTTGCACTGGGCTTCGTCGCGGCTGGCCAGCACGACGTTCACGCCCTCGGCGACGAATTCGTGCACGAGCCCGCGCCCGATACCACCGCTGGCGCCGGTAATGACCGCCGTCTTGCCGCCGAGACCGAGATCCATCGCAGATCCTCCTGGGAGCGCTTCACTCTACTATGCCGAGCGGCGTGCTCGACACCCTGATCCGGGGTACGACTCTCGTCGACGGCAACGGCTCGCCCAGCCGCAACGCCGCACTCGGCGAGCGTGTGCGCCCAGAAGGAATCGAGACCGGGATCGCGCGCGGCTCCGGGCTCAGAAATCCTGGGGCAGGCCGAGGTATTCCTCGAAGACCTCGTCGCGGTGCTCGATCAGGGACGCATCGACCGGCGCGTCCTTCCACGAGCCGTAGGCGGCCCGGATCATGTCCGGCATCGGGCTCTGCTCGTGGGGGAGCGGCACCACGAGATTCGAAAAGCACGCCCAGTAGATATCCACCGCAGAAAGACTCTCCCCCACGAAAAAGCGGCGTCCCGCTTCGCGCTGGCGGCGCAACTGAGCGGCCAGTAGATCGAGAATCTCGGTGGCACGCGCTTCGGCAGCGGCCACGGATGCGCGGTCTTCACATCCAAACTTCCACGGCATCGTGTTGGAATCGATCGGCGCATCCTTCATCAGCGCCAGACGGCGGGTCCAGCCGAAGCCGTGCTCGCCGCAGATCTCGTGGGCGAGCCCCAGCGCCAGGGCCCGCTCGCGGGGGTCCGCCGGCAGCAGGGCCGGCTGCGGCTCCAGGCGCTCCGCGAGGAACAGGATTTCGGCCCAGCCGCTGCGGGGGCGTTCTTCCCGGTACATGGCTGCGGGCGCGCTCGTTTGCCGCGTCCACGCGAGGAGGGTTTCGTCGTGCTGGCCGGCGTTCTGGCGCACCGGAAGGTAGGGGATCTTCTTCACCTTCAAGATCCCCTTGGCCGACTCGCTCCAGGGTCCGGGAACCCCGGCGGTCAGGACGAGGCGGAGCCCGTCGCGCCCGATCGCGTCGTCGATTTCGATGTAGTCCATGGCGCTTTGCCTCCGCTGGCGCTCCAGCACACCCGCTCAGTTACACGGTCCCCGGTCATGCATCGCCCGTGCCTTTCTCGCCGGGCACCGGAGCGTCCACCGCTTGAACCTCGGCCGGCAGGTCGCGCAGCCGCGGCATGATCGCCAGGTCATCTACGTAGCCGCGCACGGCGAGCACGGACAAGATCGCCTCGGCGGCCAATTCGAGCGGCATCACCGTCGGCGCGGGGAAGACCCCGCGTTCCAGCCAGATCTTCGTGATCTCGATGGTGCGCTCGAGGCCCCAGGCCTGCGCAAACTCGGTGCCCTGGGTGTTGCCGAGTACGCACCGCGTGAAGTCGAGGTCCGGGTGCTCCATGCGCCAGCCTTCGATCATCGCGTCGAGCGCGACCTTCGAAACGCGGTAGAGCGTGAGGCCGGGCATGCACTCGCGCACCGAATAGGAAGAGACGTAGAGGGCGCGTCCCCGGCTCTCACGCAGGTGCGGCACGGCCTCCGCCGTCAGGAGCGACGCGCCCACCAGATTCGTGTCGAGAACCTCGCGCCAGCTCTCCTGGCTGGACTCGGTGAGCATCCCGAGCGGCGACATCCCGGTGACGTAGACCAGGGCGTCGAGTCCGCCAAAGGCCTCGACCGTCCGGGCCACGGTGCGCGTGCAGTCCGCCGCGCTGCGCACGTCGCAGGGCACCGCGATCGCACCGGAAGCGGCTTCGGCCACGGCCTCGTCGAGACGCTCCTTGCGGCGCGCTGCGAACGCGACGCGGGCGCCGGCTGCGGCAGCCATGATGCCGACGGCGCGACCGACTCCCGAGGACGCTCCCACCACGAGCATCCGGCGATCGCGAAGATCCAAGGAAACCGACACGCTGCCCTCCCGACTCACGACCCGAGAGCCCGGCAGCGCTCGGCGTTCCGTTGCAGAATTCGCTCTTCGCTTTCCGCCGAAAGCGCCGCGGTCCGGGATCGGGGCGCGTCCTGGGTCGTTCCCTCGTGGATCATCGGTCGCAGCCACCGGGCACAGGCGTCGATCGGGCGGGTCATCGGCGTTCTCCAGGGACGTCTCGAGCCGCTTATAATGCCACGCGTCGAGCATCCCGGGGGGTGCCGGTTGAAGGAGTTTCCCATGAAATCTTCCATGAGCTTCGGGGCCCAGATCGCCGACACCTCGCGCAGGGGTGAATTCCAGATCGTGCACGAGTGCGTCGAGCAGGCTGCACTCGCCGAGGAGGTGGGCTTCGACAAGGTCTGGCCCGGGGAGCACCACCCCCGGGCGGCGGTGGAAACACTCCGAAACCTCGGCAAAAAAATCATTCCGCGCTACCGCTGAGCGCCTTGCCATGCTCGACCACCTGCTTTCTCCCGGACGCATCGGCAGTGTCGAACTGCGGAACCGGATCGCCATGTCGGCCATGGGCGTCGAGATCGTCGATCCCGACGGACACGCCCGGGAACCCCTCATCGCCTATTACGAAGAACGGGCCCGCGGTGGCGTGGGTCTCATCGTCACCGAAGTCTGCGCCATGGCCTACCCGCGCGGAGCGAACGCAAAGCGGCAGCTGGCGATTTCGGACGATGCCTACCTGCCGGGCCTGCGGGAGCTGACCGAGCGGGTGCACGCGCACGGCGCAAAAATCGCGCTTCAGCTCGTGCACCACGGCAAGGTTTCGCGGCTCGACATCAAGGAAGGGCGCGACGTGCTGATGCCCTCCGAGCCGCAGTGGCACGGCGCGATGGACATGGCTCGCGACCTCACTCGGGAAGAACTCGCAATGCTCATGGCCGCCGTCGGCGGCGAACAGCCCAAGATCCGTGCCGCGACGCAGCTGGACCTCGAGCAGATCGCCTTCGACTTCGGCGCCGCTGCCGAACGGGCGCGGCGCGCGGGCTTCGACGCCGTAGAAATCCACGCCGCCCACGGCTATCTGCTCTCGGAGTTTCTCTCCCCCTGCTGGAACCACCGCGAAGACGACTACGGCGGACCCATCGAAAACCGCGCTCGGCTGCTCCAGGAAGTGCTGCGCTCCTGCAAGCAGCGCGCGGGCGACGATTTCACCGTCTGGGCTCGTATCGACGCGAAGGAGTTCCGCACGCCGAACGGAATCACTTTCGAAGACGCGCAACGCACCGCCGAACTGGCCGTCGAAGCCGGTGCCGACGCGATCGACGTGAGTGCGTACCAGGACTCTACGTCGGGCATCGCGTTCACCGAGGGAACCCTCGTGCACCGGGAAGCGGCCTTCGCAGAATACGCGGCGGGCATCAAGGCCCGCGTAGGGGTTCCGGTGATCGCCGTCGGCCGCATCGAACCGGAAGTCGGAGACGCACTGATCCGCGACGGCAAGGCCGACGTCATCGCCATGGCGCGAAAGCTGCTGGCCGACCCGCATCTGCCCCGCAAGCTCTCCGAGGGGCGCGCGGACGACGTGCGCCCCTGCATCTACTGTTACACCTGCGTTGCGCAGGCCTTTTTCGACCGCACGGTGCGTTGTGCGGTGAATCCGGTGACGGCCCACGAAAGCGAGCTGGCGCGGGTCGAAGACACGCCGGCCGAAGACCGCAAGAAGGTGCTGGTCGTGGGCGGCGGTCCCGCCGGCATGGAGGCGGCGCGCATCGCTGCATTGCGCGGACACCGGGTCGTCCTGTGCGAGAAGAGCCCCCAGCTCGGCGGAACGCTGCGCTTCGCTTCGCTCGTGTACGAACCCAACGAGCGTCTGCTGCGCTGGCTCGAACGCCAGGTGCGGGCACTCGACATCGACCTGCGCCTGGGCACCGAGATGAACCCCGAACGGGTGCGCGAAATCGCGCCGGACCTCGTGCTGGTGGCGGTCGGTGCGCGGCGCGCGCGCCCGGAGTTCCCGGGTGCGCACCTCGACCACGTCTTCGACGGCGACGACCTGCGCGAACTCCTCACCGGCAAGGGGGGCACGGCCGCGGGTGCCAAACTTTCACTCGTCGGGCGCCTCGCCGTAGGTGCCGGGCGCGCAGCGGGCATCACGAGCCATCCCGGGCGGCTGCGGGAAGCCTCGCGGGCCTATATGCCGCTGGGAAAACGCATCGTCGTCATCGGCGGCGGGCTCGTGGGCTGCGAACTCGCGGAATTCTTCATCGAGCGCGGGCGCCAGGTCACCGTGCTGGAGGAGGGCGCCCGATTCGCCACCGAAATGGCGCATCCGCGCCGCTGGCGCGTGCTGCACGAATTGCGCGAACACGGCGCGGAACTGGTCGCAAACGCGCGGGTCCTCGAGGTCACCCCCGACGCGGTGCACTACGAGACCCAAGCAGGCGAAGCCCTTCACGCCGGCCAGGTAACGGCGGACGCCGTCGTCGTCGCCACGGGTCTGCTGGAAAACCCGGAGCCCGTTGCGGCGCTGCGCACGGCGGGGATCCCGGTCGAGGTCATCGGCGACGCGACGGGCGTCGGCTACATCGAAGGCGCGATCCACGAGGGCTTCGAGGCGGCACGGGCCATCGGCACCGCTGGCCGCTGAGCCATGGCCGACGCCACGCTGGAGCAGCTGCGGGTCATCGTCGTGGTCTACGTCAGCGCGATCGCGCCGCTCGTGCTGGTTCCCGTACTGCGCGCAAAAGGCCGGCTTCCCGCGTGGGTCACCCCGGTCTACATCGGGAGCTTTCTCGCCTGCGCCCTCGGCTGGGAACTCTGGTTCAGCTACGGCTGGGTCGCGGGCGACCCCGTCGACCTGCGGCGCGCCGACGTGCTGAACACGATGCTCCCCATGCAGATCAACTGGCTGCTCAACTCGCTCGCGGACGCGGGGACCGTGTGCCTGGGCGGACTGCTGCTGGCGTGGTGGGCCTGCGGCCGCCGCTCCGAAATCTTCCGGCGCTGGCACTGGGGAGCCTTCGCGGTTCTGCTCGGCTGGTGCATCGCGCAGAACCTCTTTGTCGAGATGTTCCTCTACCACGACCAGCTCGCCGAGGGAAAACCGCTTTCCTGGGCGCCCTTCGCCCCGACCGGACCCTGGCTCAACCCGACGCTCTTCCGTTACGCGGGGCGCACCATCACGCTCCAGGGGCAGCTGCCCTGGCTGATCGTGCCGCCAATTCTTTATGGGGTAGTGATCGAAACCGTCAAGCGGCGGGAGGCCGCGGGCTGACGCCCCGGCGCAGGTGCGGGTGCACCTCGCGCTCGTAGAGATCGAGCATTCCGCTGGCCAGGCGCGGGTCGATACCTGCGAGGAGCGGGCTCAGGTAGAGCACGCTTTCGTCGCCCAGTGTTTCGGCCAGCGCGAGCACCTCTTCGGGCGTGAGCACCTGGTAGGCATTGCTGCTGCGCACGGTTTCTTCGGTGATATCCACCGCGTAGGGGCCCGCGGGTTTTCCGTAGGCCTCGACCGTCCACTCGCTGTAGGAGCGCAGCTGGTGCAGGACGTGCGGCACGACGCGCTCCCAGTCTTTATCGGGTGCTTTCGAAACCCACAAGAAGATCGGGCCCTGGCGCGGGTACGCCCCCGGATCGGGCTTGCCGAGCGCCAGGCACTCGTCGCGGTAGGGCTGCCAGAGCCGCGGATCGAGCGGTGGAAACCAGCCGTCGGCGATGTGCGCGGCGCGGCGCGCGGCGGCCGGAGTGCCGCCCCCCAACAAGATAGGAGGCGCCGGTTCCGGCTTCGGCGTGACGTGGCAGCGGCGCCCCCGCCACTCGAAGGGCTCGCCCGTCCAGGCGAGACGCAGCAGCTCGATCGTCTCGCCGATTTCACGCCAGCGGTCTTCGAGGCGGCACCCGAACATCTCGAATTCCGCCGGGCGATAGCCCCCACCGATACCGAGAAGAAGACGCCCGCCCGTGGCCAGCTGCGCCACCGCTGCGTCTTCGGCCAGCTTGATCGGATCGTAGAGCGGAGCCAGCAGCACAGACGTGCGCAGGCGGATATTCCGCGTGCGTCCGCCCATGGCACACGCCAGCGGCAGCGGCGACGGGTTGTAGCCATCGGGAGAACTGTGGTGCTCGCCGAGCCCCACGCTGTCGAAACCCAACGCGTCCGCCCACTGCACGTGGTCGAGCGCGGCCGCGTACAATTCGCGCGCCGGCGCTCCAAAATCCGGCGCACGCATGTCGTAGGTCATCACGAGTTCCATCGGAATCTCCTCAAACGGAATCGGGCCGCGACAACACGAGTACCCGAATCGCGCAGCTCGTGCGCCGCATAGGTGGAGTAGAGCAATTTCGCCTTCGCAAACAGGCGCTCGCGCTCTTCGCCCTTCGCCTCGCGGGCGACGCACTCCCCCGCACCGCCGCGGCATTGCAGGCAGACGCACGGATCCGCAACGAGGTTCTGGTACCAGCCCGGGTGGCGCGGGGCGCCGCCCTTCGAGGCAATCACGGCCAGGTCGCCCCCGGCGTGCACGAACGCAAGCGCTGCTTCCCGCTGCGCGCGCCACGCGTCGTGAGCAGCAGCGTGCTACCGCGCCCGGAAGCGCCAGCCGCCCTCGTGGGAGACGATCTCGCCGGCCGTGGGCGGCGCGTAGTGAGTACCGATCACCAGGAGACCGCCGTCGGCGTGAGCGTCGATCAGGCGCCGGCGCGTCGCCACCGCCTGCGCCGAATCCGAATCGGCGAGCATGCCCCACTGGGGCTCGGCCCACTGCACCGGGTGGTGCGTCAAGTCGCCGGTAATCATCGCCGCGGCGCCGTCGGAAGCCATGCGCACGGCGACGTGCCCCGGCGTGTGCCCCGGCGTCGCCTCGAGCCAAACCTCGTCCGTGAGCTTGTGATCGCTCTCCACCAGGTCGGCCTGGTCTGCGTCGATCAGCGGGCGCACGGATTCGTTCAACGTCGCCGCGAAACCGAGTTCCTTTTCCCGGCTCCAGTGCTCCCACTCGACGCGCGCGAACAGGTAGCGAGCGCGTGGAAACGTCGGCACCCAGCGGCCGTCCACTTCGCGCGTGTTCCAGCCCACGTGGTCGAAGTGCATATGGGTGCACAACACGACATCGATCGAATCCAGGGGAAAACCCGCCGCTTCTAGGTTCTCGAGGAAGGGCGAGTGCTCCGGGGAGGGGATGCCCTCCACCTGGTGCGGCCCCATGCACGTATCGACCAGAATCGTGCGGCCCTGGGATTCGACGACGAGCCCGTGCACCGAAAGTACCAGGTTGCCTTCCGCGTCCGCGAAGCCCGGCTGGAGCCAGTCGAGGTGGCCCCGCCAGTCCTCCTCGGACACGTTGGGGAAGAGCCCGATGTACGGGAAGGTGCTGCAGCTCTCCTCGACCCGGGTGACACGAACGTTTCCGATCTGCCAGCTGAGGTTGCTCATGATCGGGCGATCATACCCCACCGAGCAGGGTCCGATTCGCCAGCCGAAAAAGACCTCCGGTGCCCGCTCCTCAGGAGCCGTCGAGCGGACTCGCCACGCCCAGGCCCCCGCGGTTCAGGACGTGGGTGTACACCATCGTCGTGGCGACGCTTCGATGGCCCAGGAGTTCCTGCACGGTGCGGATATCCTGGCCGCGTTCCAGCAGGTGCGTGGCAAAGCTGTGCCGCAGCGAGTGACAGCTGGCGTTCTTGGCAATTCCCGCACGGCGCACGGCCGCCTTGACCGCGCGCTGCACCGTACTTTCGTGCAGGTGATGGCGACGCTCGCCCCCCGAGCGCTGGTCCACCGAGCGGCGCTGCGCGGGAAACACGTACTGCCAGTGCCACTCCTTCGGAGCGGCGGGGTACTTCCGGTCGAGCGCGCCGGGCAGGAACACCTCGCCGAAACTCTGCGCCAGATCGGTGCAGTGGTACGCACGAGCAACCCCGAGCTGGTGCAGCAAAGCATCGCGAAGGCTATGCGGGAGCACCGTCACCCGGTCCCGCCGGCCCTTTCCTTCCCGGACCACGATTTCGCCGCGATCGAAATCAATGTCCTTCACCCGCAGGCGAAGCGCTTCGAGCAGCCGCAGCCCCGAGCCGTAGAGCAGCGCCGCCACGACACCGGGCACGCCGGACATGGCTCCTAGTAGTGCTCGAACCTCCTGTTCCGTGAGCACCACCGGCAGTCGACGGGGACGGCGCGCACGCACGATCGGACCGAGCCCTTCCAAGGGCGCCTCGAGCACCTCCCGGTACAGGAAGACCAGCGCATTGAGCGCCTGGTTCTGCGTCGAGGCCGCGACGTGCTTCCGTTCGGCCAGGTGGCCCAGAAATGCCACCACCTCCGGGCCGCCCATGCGCGCCGGGTGTCTTCCGCGGTGGAACGCCACGAAGCGCTCCGCCCAGTAGACATAGGCCTGTTCAGTTCGACGACTGTAGTGACGCGTCCGGATCACGCGCCGAAGCTGGCCCCGAATCGAATTGCCCGAAGCTTGCGGTGACATCCACACACCCCACGCGCCAACAAGAGCCAGCGCCCCACGGGGTGAACTTCCGGGACCGCCCACAGGATAGGGCCAAAACCGCACTGCTCAAACAGCCCCAGACGACGTATCAGCACCCGAACGCGCCGCTATATTCAATATCCGAGCGTCTGCACGTGCAGGTGGGATTCCGGTGTCCTTTCGGGCCGTTGCCAACCCGCCCCCCCTGGGTTACGACGGTAGATGAACATCAGAGTTCCAGTTACTAACTAGTTATACGGCAGGGAGCCGATGCGAATCATTGTCATCGCAGGGGCAGTCGCGCTTCTTGGAGTCTTGCTGGTCGCTTTCTACCTGCGCGCCCGCCCGGCGGTGGCCGAGCCAGAGTCCGCAGCAGGTGATCCCGCCGAAGCAAGCGCGGCACTTCGCGCGAGCCTTCTGAACGGGTCGGCATCCGAGTTCTCGATTGAGCCGATCTCGTCAATCTGGGGCGTCCTTATGGAAACCGGCTATCCGGAGGCAGCAGCGACCGTGGTCTCGCTGGCCGACGGATCGGCGAGCATATACTTCAGTTCAGGCGGCGGAACTATCGGCGGCGGGTCACACGATACGGTGGCAGCCGCCTCTCGCCGTGTTGTCATCTTGTCGAAGAGCCATCTCTCCAGCATGGCGAAAACTTCACAGTACCCCCTACCCAAGCCCGGCCATGTCAAGTTCTACGTCCTCACGACGAACGGGGTCTTTACTACGGAGGAGGTGGAAGAGACTCTGGGCGCGGGAGACCATTCTCTGTCGCCGCTGTTTTACGCCTCACACGACGTCATTACCGCCCTCCGTCAAGCACGCGAAGCCGGGGAATAGTCGGCGGGCAGGGCTATAGCTCGTCGCGAACAGCCGTATAACAAGGCGATGAAGTCGGACGTTGAATAGCTCGGTTCAAATTTCCGCTGTACCATTTGGCATCAACCTTTTGAGGCTCGGCCGAGTCGGCGGCGCTATTCAACGCCGCTTATCGCCG
>Ga0066833_10000823_pt1 | contig 12661 bp, 4 predicted proteins | sample ETNtaG_13_FD_66728 | JGI IMG/M metagenome (GOLD analysis project Ga0066833, IMG submission 66728) | Marine microbial and viral communities from oxygen minimum zone, Eastern Pacific Ocean - ETNP201306PF47B | ecosystem: Environmental > Aquatic > Marine > Oceanic | place: Pacific Ocean: Eastern...
GTACGAACGCTCTGCGTAGATCATTTGTTGATAGACAACCGTTGGTTGTCAGCTATAGAGAAAGGTGTGACGTTCCCAAGACTGTTCAGAGAACTGAAGCAATTAGGGTCCAACCTATCAGAGTTATGATTGCCCTTTAACCGCCACTGTGGCCAAGAACGTTAGATGCACATTGCATAAGAACACTCTAGTTAACCTTATTGTAAGGGAACCTCTCCACCTGGGTTGAAAATCTATGAGCAGCGCCCAGCAGGGCGGACCGTTTCCCTACGGTCCCCCACCGCCGCCCGGTCTGGCGGCGCCCGTCGACCCGTCAAGCAAAGACTTCCAGTTGAACACGTTACATCGCTGGAAGTCAGAAGCAGCGGAAAAACTGCCATTCGTTACTGCCGCGTTGCGTGGTTCCACGCCGCCGCATAACAGGCCAGTTAGGAAAAGTTCGCCGGCGAGGATGGCGCCGTCCGCGCTCCGAAGCGGTTGCAAGGAGTCGCACCCGGAACGCCCTGGTTCGCGCGTCACGGTGGATGTTGATCCGTCATTCCCGAACTTTGCCATTCTGACGTACACGGTTCCCAACGAGCATGGGGGACGTCTGGTACACCGTCTGGCAGCGGACATGGAGTTCATTACCGGCCCAACGATCGACGGAATGTTCCACAGACAAGAACTCAGCTGTGGCGAAACCGGCAACAACGACTGGTTACGCTACAAGGCCGAGTTTGCGGAACGAGGCGCAGAAGCAGGGTGGCTCGTTTTCGCGAAAGTTCTCGAAACGGCTCGAAAAGTAAAGAACAGACCGTTTTCGAACATGAACAGCATCTACGTCAACATGCCGTTCAGCATGAAGATGTTAGATCCAATCGCGATTGCGAGAAACCCGCTTCGAGATGGAACAGCTAAAAACGGGGGAGCTAGCAGTTCGCAACCGGCTGGTGGTTTGCCGTCCACGCATCCGAAAGCGCCCGAGCAACCGGAAAGTTCCGAGGACGTGAAGTCAACAGCGCAGGCGGAAGCTGCAAGTTCCTCGGCGGCGTCGTCGTCAAATCTCCCCTCTCCGGCGTTGTCGGGGAGTTCTGGTTCTAATGTTATCGATGACGGGAGTAAACAGAACGATAGTGATAAGAAACCTAACGCGTCCGAAAAACAAGACGAATCTCCGTATGAGATGTCGCCCGCTCTTCCTGAGGACGTCAAGGAACTCCCGTTAGTCAAGGATCAACGAGACCCGCCGATTTCCCCGGTTCCGTCCAACAGAACAGAAACTCCAACGGAAGACATCTACGTCAAAATAGTGCAGTGCATCTATGAAACTATTTGGAGAACCTCGCGAACTTACCTTCACGCGTCATCGTTCGAACACGTGTCTGAGTTTCGCGCACTACGATTAACGTTTCTCGAACTGCACAAAGAGTCTCCGTTGCTGAGTTCGTTCCAAGCAACAACCACGAACGCACACGACCACATCGTCCAGTTCTGCGTAGCGAAGTGCGTTGAGAATGGCAAACAGGTGCTGATCACACGTCTCAATGATCAACACTACATCCTACAACACGTTGCGGATCCAATCTACAGTTTCACAACTAGGGATCCCAACGCGGCAGGGTTCATTCTCGCGCATAACGTTCCGCGGTTGTCGCTCGACCACGCTGGCACCGTTCGCCAGCAGTGGAACCAGTTTTTCAACTCGGCACCGTCGGGACCCAATAACCCCGGTCCCATGAACCATTTCGGAGTTCACAACCCGTACGGACAACAGTACCCGTTCCCGCCCCATTTGTCGGGCGCTCATCCGTTCGGAGCCAGCTGGCCAAATGTTCCCGGTCAGCCGTTCCCGAGCGTAGCGCCACAACAGCAGCAGCCGTTACAGCTGCCGCTTCCGCAGGGGCCTCTACTTCCGCCGAGTTTGGCGTCGCCACAACAACAAATCCCAACTCAACAAGGGGTGTCTCAAAACCCCTCGGACCCTAACGGATTTGCTGATGTGTTGCAGACCCTCAAAACGTCGCTCGACGAAGAACGGGAGGAAAACCGTCTAGTAAACACCGCCATTCTGAAACTCGTTTCGAAAACGTCGGATGCTGTGACCAAGAAATCCAGTTCTCCCGAAGAAGGTGCGGCGGAAAAACAAGACGGAACGAAGTCCGCAGACAACAATACCACCCAGTTCACTCGAAAACCGTTGAAACTCCTCGAAGACGGTCTGTTTGTTCTCAACAAGTGGGAACAAATCGAGGAGTGGAAACAGAGTTGGGTCAACTGGGAGCGTATTCTTCAGCAGTCGTTTCCGGAACAACTAGACGATGCCAACAAGGCCAGGTTAACGGCGTTGGTGACCAAGTTCATCTGCCCGGAACTACTAAAAAACGAGATCGCCCCGTTCGTCGGCGGAATCGTTGTCTGGCATACGCTAACATGGGTTGTCGCTGTAGATAAAACGTACGAAGTTCACGTCGGTAGTATCGTACAACGCCTCGTCAAAAAGTCAACCGAGGTAGTCAACATCGCGGGAAGTGACGGAACGATCCAAGAAAACGTTCTACAGATCGAAACGCTGCAACATGAGGTCGTTAACCTATGCGCAGCGTTTCACAAGCCCTTCGATGTTGCGGCGACGCGCGTTAAGGCTGCGGAACTCCACGACAGTCTTCGTCGCGAATGGCGGAACGAAGAACCCGAAGAACAGTACACCCGGCTTCGGGATATGTTCTACACCGTCTACTCCGAAAAACTTATCCTTGAGGATAAACTTCGACACGAACAGGCGTTCTGGACAAACACGTTCTGGGGAAGCATGATGCTTGCCCGGTGCGAACAGAAAGCAAAAACACAGGTTCTATCGTTGATAGAAGCAGAAGCCATCAACCGTCCGAACAGTTTGTTCGAATCGTTGCATGGCAAGAACGTTCGAAAACACTTGCTTGTCCAGAACCATTGTGAAGAAACCGATCAAGTCGCCGTCCGATACAGCGCCGAAAAAGTGCGGGTGTCGAAGTCGTTCCGACAACCGCACCGCGGCCGTTCCGCCGATAAAACTGAACGCGTGTGGTGTGACACATGCAACCGCGTTCATCCAAAGGGACCGCTGTTCGGTGACAAACGTTTTCCAAAGCGGATGACCACCTGTTACGGCCCGAACAAGGAATGGGGTGAACCGCCGCCGTCGTCGCGCTCCGGCTCGCGGAATCCCCGTCGTGAGCAGAAAAACAAGGATGGCAAATTTCGGAAAACAGGCATCAAGCGTTTCTTCAAGAAAACTCCAAACAAGTTCCGTCGCGAACGCACTCGCAAACTCCTCTCCGAACTCGACGGTTTGCTCGGTTCGGACGAAGAATCTGCAGTCGAAAGTGAACCGAACCAGGCAAACGAGGAGGAGTTCGCGTCAGCTGGTGAGGACACGCCGTTTGCTCCCGCGGCAACCAATCTGTCGCGGTCGATCTCCGGTTTCCACACCAACGCACTGTTTGGACACGTCGAAAATTCGCAAAAACAGCAGGAGGTTGCGAGAACCAATATGATTCGTTCGCGCACATCCCCGGCGAAGCGCGGCCGTTCTCGCTCTGAAAAGCGCTCCAAAACGCGCAAAAGACTAACACGGTCCGTTTATCAGTCGTGCTCGCGTTCCCCGAAGAAAATTCGGGAATACGAGCGCGTTGATGCGCAACTGCGAACCCTCGTTGACGAAGCCATCGCCGTTCCCGATGCCGTCACCAAAACGCTAGACGGAATTTTGCACGAACTCTCGTGTGAATCCCGTCCGGACCTGTTCGCAGAACACGAGCACAAGAACAAAGAAGCGGTCAAACGTTCGTATGACCTCGCTGTTGCTGCTCTCGCCACAGAACAAGCTGTTTCCGTTGCGATCAAAACCGAAAAGCGACGCGCGTTGGTAGATTCTGGTGCCACCAACCACAACACCAACGCTGCGGATCGCGTTCGAGTCAACCACGGTACGTCCGTCCCCGTCCTGACCGCCAACGATACGGTTGAGGGCGATTTAACCGCAACTCTCGTTGACCTCCACGATGCGGTTCCGGCTGTGTGTTTCAACGCCGATGGATCGAGGGCAGTTTCGCCTGTGATCCGTGCCAAGCGTTGCCTCTACGCACCGTCGTTTCCCGAAGAAATCTTGTCGACTCGTCGGTTGCAGGGAAACGGACATGCTGTTGACCATCCTCCGTTGAACGCGCCGGATCCCACGTCCAAGATCCGGTGGAACGTTGCGGATGGATTGAAACGCTGGAGCCCGTTGAAATACGATAACGGTTACTACCTTGAGGTAATCGTTACCGTTCTCCAGCAGGAACAAGTTCGCAAGATAACAAACGCCGTCGACGCAGAAGCAAGAGAACTCATCGTTCATCGTCGTTTCGGTCATTCCACCAACATCCCGTCGGGATGCGGAGCGTGCGATTCCGTCGTTAAACGGAAACCGCACAAACAGGGTGGTTCCGAGAAACGCATCTCGTCGACGCAACCAGGTGAAACGTGGGCCTACGATGTTGGGAACATACCGTTGTCGATTCACGGCAACCAGTACTGTCACGCGTTCCGCGACGTAAACAGGAAGTCGAAACTGATTCACGTTTCGTTTTCCAAGAAAAAGGACAAGAACGCAACGTCTGCCGCCTACGTCGAACTTGGAGACGCGTTTCCGAAAGTACGCACGTCGATGCGTACCCTCGTTTCCGACAAAGACCGCGCGTTCGACTCGGACCACGCGAAAAGCGTTTTCAGAACTACCTTCTCGAACGCGCGTTTCCAAAGTTGTCCGCCCCATGAACCCAAGGAACATGGTTGGCAGGAAACCACGTTTGCAGTTCTGAAACGTCATGGTCAAATTTTGCTGAACGATTCCCAACTACCGGCGTACTTTCTCGCGTACGCCATAAAACACGCGTGCACCACGCTGAACACGCTCCGTGCCGATCCCGACGCTGAAGTTTGGCCGAACATGCACAGAATTTCGTTCAATCGGCTCAGACCGTTCGGGTGCAAGGTGCGGTACATCGAAGACGTTCAGAAGGCCTACAAACGCGACAAGAAAAACGTCGAAAGTTCGCGCGGAACCACGCTACAACAGCTCCGTTCGGGTCGCGAAGGCGTTATGCTTGGGTATGAGAACGTTCGTTCCGTTATCGTACTCGACATCGTCGACTACAAAAACGGGCTCAAAACCAAGGCCGTCCGCGAGGTCGCGCTGACAAACGTGTACTTCGATGAACTCTCCAATTCCGAAGGAACTGACGTGCGTGAGGTTCTCACTCCTCGTCAGGAACTTCCGGATGCTGAGTTCCGCCGTACCGCAGACCGTGTGGCACAGCGAAACAAGGAACGTGCGCCGAACCTCGCACGTTTCACCGAGACAGAGACACCTGAGGAACAACCGTCGTCGCAGGAGGATCACATTGATCTCCTCGTCGAGTTTCCCGAAGAAATCGAGATAGTTCCCAGCGAAAACGAGGAACAAAACTCAGGTGACTCGGAGCCGTCGTCGCCGCAGCCTCCGAAGAAGCGCGGCCCAGGCCGTCCAAAAAAGCAAGCAGCGCGGTTCGCAGCAACACGTCGAGTTCGTGAACAATCGGTAGGCGTTTTACCTGCCGAGACTAGCGAGCTCCGTTCTGCTGCCAGACGCGAAGCTTCTGCGAAAATCCGTTCCAACGTTCCTGTAGTCGACTACATCGTTTTCATCCGTCGGCTCATAACAATTCTCACAACATTTGTGATGTTAGCCGCCACGTGCACCGACAACGCTTCGGCGTTTCTAGATCAGGAACTTGGAAATGTAACAACCAGCGACCGTCGTTCCATCCTCGAGGCCAGCGCCCGCCGTTTCGGCGTTTACAAAGAACTTGAGTCGGAGTTTCCGACCACAACTGCCGGTCCGTACAAGAAAATTCCGTACCGGCGACGCCGTCAGCGTGCCTGGTCTGGACCCGACGTTCGCGTAACCAAGTACGCGCGCATTCGCTCCGTCGTTGAAGAAAACGTTGGTGAAGACGGTCTTCCTGTCAAAACACGGTTAGAACAACGTGATGATCGGTTTATCGAACCCACCGTCTATGAGTACATCCGTGCTGCGAAACAGGAACACCCCACGTTAACTATGCGGTCTATCCATGAGGACGTGAACTGGAACGACTCCGTGCGTCGCGAACAAGACGTCATCGCCAGAGCAGGTCGTTGGGTGTGGCGGAATGAACTGCCCACAGGAACAACCACGTTGCGCGCGCAGTACGTTTTGAAGGTGAAACGGGATGGCCGTCGCAAAACAAGGATCGTTGCCTGCGGCAACCAGCAAGCCCGTTCCAACGGAGAGGTAAACTACTCTCCGGCAACGTCCGGTTCGGTCGTTCGAGCGTTAATTGCAGTGGCTCAGTTGATGCCGTTGTCAATTATCGGAACACTCGACGCAGACGAGGCGTTCATGCAGGCAACGTTGAGACAGAAGATAGCCATAACGTTGCCGAACGACTGGCGTCACGACTTATCACCGATCGTTGTCAACGGTGTTAAGTACGATCCGAACAACTCGTCCCGGGGACCACCAGTTTTGCTGCTAACGCGCAGCATTTACGGCCTCCGTGCGGCGCCCCGTGAGTGGTTGAACCACGTAAACAACGGACTCCGTATTCGCGGGTCCGTTAAATCCGGGAGCGACGCAACAACGTTTGCGTTGTATGACGAGAGCAACGGCAAATTCGTTGACGTAACAAAGTCAACCAAGCTAAAAACCGGCGTTTACACGCTGCGGAAGAAAGTGCGTTTTTCTGTTCCAGAAGCGCGTTTTTATCCGAGCGAGGAGCCGGTTCAAAACAACGGCGACACAAGCAACTTGCAGCGAGTTCTCTCCGTTCAGGAGGGTTCTCACAGCGAAGCGTTTCAAGCGTCGTTCGATCCTGAAGGGAAAACGGTGTATGAAGAACATGACCCGACTGTTGTCGCAGGGACACCGTTAGCAGTAATCACCGTTTACGTAGACGATATTTTAATCGTTTCTCCCAACAGCGAATCGTTCAAGAAAGCCGTTGCGCTCGTAAGCTCCGTTGCGAAATGCAAAACGCCCGATGTTATTGCCGAACCATCCGGCAACGGAACCGTCAGTGCGGTTGATTTCCTCGGGATTTCGCACGTTCGCAGCAACAAGCGGGATATCGAAGCGTCCGTCGAAGAATGCCGTTCCAAAGTGCTCAAGTTCAACACTGAGCCGTACGCGTCGGTTCCCTGCCCCGCACGCGTCGTTGCGTTCACGGGTGAGGAAAACGCGCTTGGAACCGCGAACACGTTCAAGCCGCACGAAAAACAGCCGCCGTGGAGAACTGCCGTTGGCATTCTTCAGTACTTGTCAGACGTACTCTGGGTTAACACCAAGTACGTTTCCTGGCAACTCGGCAAGGTTTCCGCGTCCCCACGCGAAACCAACAGACGTGCGTTTGAACAAGCGATTGGGTATGTGCAACAGCACACCACAACGCTCGTTTTTCCGTTCTTGTACGCGCTGTCAGCGATAGTTCCCGACGAAGAACGAGACGTAGCGCGGGAAGCAACTGCTCGTTGGTACGACTACGTCGGTTGCGACCTTTCCGGCACGAAGAATGCGTCAGTTGATTACACGCGTTGCGGATACGGAGCTAAACCGCGCCCCGTGCAGTTGCGCGTTTACTCCGATTCTGATTGGTCCGGGGAACCGGACGGGAAATCAACGTCCGCGTTCTTCATCACGCTTGACAAGGACCGTTCATCCTTGCCACGCGTGTGTTTGGACCAACAGCAGTGCAAACAGTACCTGAGCGCTATCCCGTCCCAGTCGCTGAACAAGACCGAGAACCGCGGCTCGTTAATTTCATGGTCGTCCCGTCGCCAGAACGGGCTTCCGGCGTTGTCATCCGCCGAGGCAGAACTGCATGCGTTAGTCAGTGCCTGCAAACAGGCACTGTACCTGCAGCAGTTCTTAGTAGAAACCCGTCCGCTGCATGGCAGAGACGTTATGCCGATCGCAGTTCACGGGGACAACCAAGCCGCGAACACTCTCGTCAACCGAACCAATGTTTCCAGAACCAGGCATATGTCCTTGCGCGTTTCCTGGTCTCGAGCGTTGTTCGAGACCGGATTAGCGTTTGTTTCTCACATAGGAACAAGGGACAACCCTGCCGACGTTTTGACGAAGCCCTGCACGTCCAGCGATTACAACTCGCGTTTCGAGGCCGTTAACCTCTTCATTAAGAGGGTCAACGACCCTCCGAAACGTCGGAAGGAAACAACGCCCGCAGCCGTCGCGCGCGTTCTCGACTGGTCCTCGTCGAACCTCAAGGCCGTCGCCGGTCTTGCCGACGGCCAATCCGTCGAAACGCCGTTCGTCAAGAACGACAAAAAGAAAAGCCGTCCCCAACGAAGGGAGCAACGGCTCGGTTTTGTTCAAGTGTAAGCGAACAGAACACTCGTTGTCATATACTTGAGTTCCGTGTTTCTCGTCTTGGAACAGTGTATGAACAACAACTAGAAAATTGTCGACTACTAACTACGCTTGGTTTCACACTGCTGTCGCGTTTCTCGTTAAATGACAGCAGTGTTCGTCACTAAACATGTCGATCGAACTAGTCAGTTTTCAGCGTCGTGAGGTGTAACGCGTATGTTCTAGTTCGTGATAAAACATGTTCTTCGAACGGGCTCATTTCGAGCGTTTTTCTTTTAAGCACACCGTGCTTGATCCCGTTCATTCCATTTTGTTGCATGAGATCCGTAAATGTTCCATTCAAACGTGAGTTCATCCCAAAACAACGTCGTTCAAAACAAGAATCAGGTCGTCAGTACGGGGGAGTTTGAATGAAACGGATCTTAACTCGTTGTAGAAACCCATCGTCATGGGCGTTGTCGTAGAATCGATTGGTTGAGTAAAACATGTTCGGTAAACATGGAGAGCAAAACAAGAGTTCATTTCGTTCCAAATCTGAACAAGAAGTTTAACGAGAGAGTCATGACGTTCCGGATCAAATTCGTGTTGCGTGAACCGTGATGTTATCTAGGGTTAGCTAGATCTCCAACTCTCGTTTTCATAAACTGATATTTGCTCCTCAACTTTTCGCAGAAACAGGGACAAACAAAGAGAAAAACTTGTGTTTACAGTTTTTCTTAAAAATTTTGAAATAAACTTTTGCGTCAAAACGAACCTTCGCGATGTCGCTGTCCGTCGAAGCCAAACAGCAGGCTCCGGAACTGCCGCCCGTTCCCGCCGCCTCTGACGACGGCGTTATCGTCGTTCCGGCTGGCGAAACTAAGGACGTTCCTGTATGGTCTGATCGATCCGAACTTCTCGGTAACAACTATACACCGTCGACCGCGGTTATCGATCAGGAACGTCCAAACAATGTTGATATCGACGTCGGCGTTCTGATTCCGCCCGTTAAGGCGGTCTCGCCCGTCGCTCTTCTGAAACCGAAGGTCAACAAGGTCACGGTCCGTTACCACGAGACCGACTCGCACCGTCCGTCCGAAGTGGCGTCGGACGTTTCCGTCGAGTTCGCCGTTTCCGACAGGCAGTGGACGGAGAACGAACTATAGACGTTCCTGTAGGGTTCATCGATTTCTCGTTGAGAATATTATCCCGTTAACCCCGGACTATCAAAACAGGAAAGTTTAGTCGTGGAACGCGAGCAGCACCGTTGCAAGAAGGAAGTCGAGAAGACGGCCCGTCTGCTCGAACAGCAGGAAGCCGAACGCCAGGAGTTGGAGTTCATCAACTTCAAGAACGATTGCAACCGTGGCAAAAGTATTTCGAAAACGATTTGTCCGTCGGCAGAACTTGTAGAAGAAGAGAGAACGCCTTCCGTTCTTTCCAGTTCTAGGAGCAGCGGTGCAACTCCTAAAAGTCCGTTGAATGAGTCGATAACTACTTTTCAAGTTTTGTCGGTTTCCGTCGCGGAAACAATACAAATGTTCCTGTTTTAGTTCGCAAAACAGGAACATCCATTGAACTGTTAAATCCGTCAGCGTTGTGCTCCTCTCTGAACTTCGCTGGGCAGATGATAACAGTTCACTCTAAACTAGCGAACGCGTTGAAGGTTATTAGAACTATCGATTCTCCCGTCAAGAAACTCGGTAACAAGAACTACTCCACTCGTTCTCGCGAACGAGGTGAGGAGAACGATTTTTCGTGTCCGTTCGAGGCCGTCAACTTCATGAATCAGTTCGTTTTCGACAACTTGAAACCTGACATGATCCGTTTCGCTAGCAAGTTCAATAACTTCCGTTCAATCTCCCTCACTACAGTGTTCAGCGACGTTCGCCTCAAGAAGTACCAGAACGAAGCCGTCAAGGCCCGTCAGGCGTTCAAGACGTACATCCTGAACGAGAACAAGTACCTGGAGAACACCGTTGTGCTGCCTGCCGTGGCGACCCCGAACCACACCTCCGTTGTCGAGATCCGCAGCGACAACCAGAAGTTCTCGGTTATCCGCAACGTCGACTACCTCGAGAACGTGTGCGCGGTTCCGGTCGCGTCCATCAACACGTTTCAGAGCCTCCGTGCCGATCCGTTGATGCAGAACGTGGGGTTGGAGGACGCTCTCCGTTCCGACGTCGAGTTCTCGATCTACGCCGCAGCGCCGTTCGAGCAAAACAGTCTCCAGAGAACCATGTTCCAAGTCGAACGGCACCAACATGCGTTTTCTGTCGACGAACTCGCCGACGCGGTCCGTTCGCGCGTCGACAGCCGTTCCACCAACGTCGGTATCGCTCCGTCGTTCTCCGTTCTGGAGTTTCTGACGACGGTGTTGTGCTTTAACACCGGCGGTGAGAACAGGCGCAACTTCCGCGTTTCCGAGACCCGTTGCACGCCGTTGCTGTTGCGCATCAAGAGCCAGAACCCCGTTCCGGCGACCGTCTACCGCGACTTCGAGGACGTGTTGCGCCAGAACTCGAAGGCGACCGGTGTTCACCACGGTTTCGAGGGCGGTGAAAAGAAACGCCTGGCGTTGAACACGCAAGCCCTCCAGTTTTGGATGCAGTCCGTCACGGGGATCGATTACAACGTGATCGTGTACCCGAAACGCGTCAAAGTGCTGTTGGACAGCCTGACCGTGAACATGACGTGGGACGTTGTCGAGGACCAGGTCAAGGGCGTTCCCGGCGAAGAACAGGCCGATTTCGATGCGCGTTCCCAGGACGCTGCGTTCGACTACCTGAAGTTCTGCGAAAACGGATGCAGTGCCAAGAACCTCGTCGTTCCGAAGAACTACAGCGGTTGGGACGTTGTCCCGGTGTTGGTGGGCAACGTTAAGGAAACCGACCTCCGTGAGCGTTCCGCGATGCAGCCGTTCAGCGGGCAGTTGCGCCACGACGACGGTACGTGCTGGTAGAACCGCGGTTTCTGCAGCGCCGTCTGTTTCGATGTTGAACTTCCTGGAGAAGCAAAAGTTCATGAACGTCGTCTACACTGAACAATCTGCGGTCGGCAGTTGTTCAGAACTCGAGAAAGAGGAGGGAGAACAAACGTTTTAGTGAATTTGATATTCTAAAACTAATTCGTTTTCAAACTATGAAAGTTTTAAACGCATACGCGAAAACTAAGTTTAGTATTTCGTAGGAACTACATCGAACAGCTTTCGGTCGTTTCCTGAGGGTTCTCAGGAGCGTCCAACAGATTTATACGAACACATATCCGTTTGTTTTCTCGGTTCTGAGAAGCGAACTCAAAATTTTGACATTTATATCATTTAAAAAAGGGGGAGAACGACTCCTGCTACCGTACAACGGTAGGAGTCGTATAAAACATTTCAGTTTATCACATTTAAACCAGGTGTTCGGTGTCGGTTGGCATCGAACACACATATAACTAACATATGTCAGAATAGGTTGTTCCGTCGGTTGACGGATACAACATGTCAGTCCAATGTACAGTCAGTTCTTCTGCTTGAGGAACTGACTTTCAACAACGAAAGTTTTCATCAGAACGCGGAGGCAGTTTGTGCAGCCAACAGCAGTGTTCCCTTCGGTGGCGTTCGGCATGATGCCGTGGTTTTGATTCCGTTGATTCGTGGCGTTTTCAACTAACGAATTTCGTTTGAAGTATGACAACGTAATGATTCGTCTTGAACTTTTCATTGTTGAACAGAGTTTGTGGATGAACGTGTGCATTTCGTTTCCAGTTTCGTTGTGCGGACGGAGACGGCAGGGCCGTGACAGGACGTTGGCGTTGAAGGTTTGGAAGGAAGGCGTGTTTCGCAAGTCAAGCTAAACAGCAACACACGTTATCCTCGGTCGTTGAGACGAACTCTGTGAGCGGATCTTTAACCGTTATGCTAAACCGTTTTTCTACGCTCTCCGTTTTAGCACGGGGGAGTGATGGAACCTAATAGACGTTATCTGAACCGTCGTCATATCGATTGTACAATCGTTAGTATTACTAAACAAGAACGCCACACTGTTCGCCTTGCATGCGTCACCGAGGGAACGAGAGAACTGAGCGCTAAGCGTTCAGCCGTCTGCATGATCGATCAACGCGTCGTCCAGCGTTGTCATCGCGTGATCAACACGCACCAACAACTTTGTACGAACGCTCTGCGTAGATCATTTGTTGATAGACAACCGTTGGTTGTCAGCTATAGAGAAAGGTGTGACGTTCCCAAGACTGTTCAGAGAACTGAAGCAATTAGGGTCCAACCTATCA
>Ga0066833_10000827_pt1 | contig 12621 bp, 6 predicted proteins | sample ETNtaG_13_FD_66728 | JGI IMG/M metagenome (GOLD analysis project Ga0066833, IMG submission 66728) | Marine microbial and viral communities from oxygen minimum zone, Eastern Pacific Ocean - ETNP201306PF47B | ecosystem: Environmental > Aquatic > Marine > Oceanic | place: Pacific Ocean: Eastern...
CCTGGTGGATGTTGTGCGAAACGATGATCAACGTGTGCCCGGACTCATGCTGCCAGCGTGCGAGGCGCTCCATCACCGCCAGTCCCGTATCCCAATCCAGATTCCCGGTCGGCTCATCTGCGAAGACAACCTGCGGTTCGTGCGCAATGGCCCGCATCACTGCGACTCGCTGCTTTTCGCCCCCTGAGAGTTCGCTCGGCAGCGATTTGGCCTTTGATTCGATGCCCACTTCCGCGAGAAACGTCTTTGCACGGCGATCGCATTCGGACAGCGGTACGCCCTTGATAGCAATTCCCATGGCGACGTTGCGGGCTGCGCTGAAGTGTTCCAGCAGGTGGTTGTCCTGAAAGACAAAACCATACTCGTTGCCGCGCAACCGATTCTGAGCCCGCTCATCATGCCGAATGCTCTTGTATGACTGTTCTCGATAGGTGATGTCGCCGCCATTGTCATCCGTCCGATCGAGGAGACTGAGGACATTGAGAAGGGTGGATTTGCCTGACCCTGAATAGCCGAGGATGGCGGTGGTCTGTCCGCTCGCGATTTCAAGCGAATCAATGTTCAGGGCCGGCCGGACGGAATCATCATTCGTGCGGCCATAAGTCTTTTTAACATTGTTGAGAGTGAAGCAGGCTTGCATAGTTCCCCAATGAGCGTCTGCGGAGGGGAGCAATCTACGGCAGCAGCGACATTGGAATCCATGCGAATTCCTGATCATTCGCCTGCCACCAATATTTCTTGAAACCGAGTGACTTCACTTTGACGATCTCACGGCCGCCTTCGTTCTTCTTCTCCAGTGCGAGATCCTGCTCCATGAGAACACCTCTCATCAGTCTGAGATCGTTCTTGAGACCGTTGTAGAGATCGGTGAGCTCTTTGGGGGGCAGATTGCTGATCTCATCAATGTTCTTGTGGAGCAGTTTCTTGCGGACGACGAGGCCCAACTGATTCTGGATGAGCTCGGCAATCGTTTTATTGATATCCACGTTCTCTTCACCCAGGTTGGTCATCAGGACGGCCGTCCACAGTTTGCGAACGTTTTCCTTACTCGGCGGCTTGCGGGTGAAGCCGGCCAGCACGCCGACGAGAATTTCGTAATCGGCGCGGCTGACGAGGATGACCTCCTTGATCTGATCGATGCCTGATTTCGGGTCGTTTTCAGCAACCCAACCTTCGCCAAATACCTGGATGCTGTCGCTGACAAATGCGTCCGGATCGACGCCGGCCTTGCGCATCATCGCGGTAAACTTTTCGGTGAGGCGCAGACCGTATTGCTTCTTCAGCTCGGCCAGCCCGCCGCCTCGTCCGCCTTCAGCCGTACGGCGAACCATTTCTGCCAGGACTTTCGAATCCTCCGTTACCCGGCTTCCCGCCTCCACGATGTATTTGGCGACCTGCTTGGGATCCATATTGCGGTAGTAGGAAGTGTTGCGCTCCATTCCGAGCTGCAGGTTGATGATCTGCACCTGATCCTGGAAGAGGCGAACGTCCGGGTCACGATCGATACGTTTATCGTCAACCACGTGAATGGAATAGAAATCCATCTGGTTGTCCTGCAGAAATTTTGCGATGTCCACGACGTTGTACCCGCGTGTATCTTCGGGATGGTTGCCCTTGTCTCCCACAAGCACGACTGCTCGGAACGAAAGGTCGGTCATCTCTTCCTTGGCTTCGTGAACCGCTCGATAAATGCCGTGGAAGACCGCTTCCGGCTCGTCGCCACCAGCGCCGTCGGGCGGGCGTGGCTCGTTGGTGAGGAACTTGACGATCTTGTCCACATCCTGGGTAAGGGGCAGCCGTTTCACCAGGTAGGAATCGATCGGGTTCGGCTGGCCGTCCTGATCCACATAATCCCGATAGAAAAGGACGGAGAACTGAACCACCGGCCGGTTGGGATCATCGGGGTCGTATGACTTGGAGAGTTGATTGACGATGGCTTTGACTGCCTTTGCCGCGGCCGGGAAATAACGGGTCATACTGCCGGTGGAATCGACGACGAAGAGAAGGTCAATGTTGCGAAGCTTTCTCTGCAGAACTGAAAGTTTCTCTTTGGCCTCAGAAAGTTCGTTTGCCGAGAGGCCCTTCTTCTCATCTTCGAGATAAATCTGGTCGCCGATGAAACCGACCTGCAAAAGGCGGCCGGCACGGGAACCTTTTGCCTCCAGCGAGGCCAGCAGCGGGAAGCGCTGCCAGTTGTGCCGCCAGAAGGTGACACTGATGTCCTCTTCCGCGACCGGCTTGAGCGGCTCCTCCTTGCCCGGCGGGGTCTTGATGCCGCGGGTAAACCACTCCAACTCTTTCTGATTCGCAAAAATCTTGACCCCCTTGTCCGCCTCTTTTTTTCCTTCGTTTCTGACTTTGATGTTGTCTTTGTTGAACTCGATCGCCTGCCTTGTATCCCACCGGAAAATCCGGGCGTCCGCGACCCAGCCGCGGATGGCTTCCTGCGGTTGGCGATGCGAAACGATGATCGGGCGGTCGCCGAGAAGGAAGTAATTCTTGCCGCCTCGAGTTTCCTCGCCGTAGATGTAGTAAAAATCATAAAGGCCGATTTCGCTGAGCGTATCGTAGTCTTTGCCATCAGGAGCCTTGCCCGGGCCGTTCAAAACGGAAGTCCCCGCGATCTTTGATTTGTCTTTAACAGATTTCAGCCGCTTCCAGTCGTTGACGATCAGCGCCTTTCGATAGATCCCATGCTTGGTCTTTGTACCCTCGCGGGTCATGACGCAATCCCTGGTATTTATCCACCCGATGAGATCTTTCAGTTGCAGGTTCTCATCCGCAGTAGCGGCGAGGACAAACTCACTTTTGCCTTCTTTGACCGGCCCCTTCGCCAGATAGTAAGGCTCGAGGAACCTGGCGTGCCTCAGGATTTTGGATTTCGCCTTGGGCGCGTCCAGAATCTCGGTTTTCTCCGCGCTGACATAAACAGGGACGGGTCCTGAAGGGCCCATGATAAGTTGTGACGGCTTTTCTCCCTTGCCAATGTCAAGCGCGCTCACGGCAGAACACGACATTGAAAGAATCGCCAGAAAGGCTAAGAGCTGCATGGCGCGGGAATCTTGTCGCGGAGCGCCAAGGCCACTTCGGGGGGATTGGTTGGGACTTTGAGTTTTCATGGATCGACTCCTGAAGAATTGGCCAAGGACCAAGTGGGGCAGGAAAGAGGCAAAGGCGGGCAGGCCAGGGAAGCCTGGAGGCTGAGCTCAATTCTGAGGCGGCGGGGTGGGGTAGTGAAATTGCAGTTTGGCAACCTCCTCGAATAGCTTGTCGCTGATCGTCAGCACCTTGTAGAAGCCCTGCGTCTTGTCGCAAAGCTCCTTGTACGAACGTGTAGGATCATCAGTAAAACCTACTTCGACGAGACGAAGTCTCAGATTGTTTTGTCGGAAAGCGTCCATAACGCCATCACCACCGGCGTCGTAAAGATTGAGCTTCTCATCCATGGCAAGATTCTTGGGCGCGATCACCAACAGGTCCGCGCCGGCCTCTCCGACCTGCCGCGAGTTCTTGATGAAGTCCGCGAGTTTCTTCAAGTCGCGCCAGCTCAGGCTGCCGGCATGGGCATAAAGACCGCTTAACCTGGTCAACGCCTGCTTGACGTCGCCCTCGTTGATTTTTGCAGTCATCGGCAGAATCTGGCGGATTCGGCCGTCACCGATGGAGAGCACACTGGTACTTTTCCAAAGCTCCGGGCTCTTGTGGAAATCGTTCATAATCTTTTTCATGGTCTGCCGGACGCGGGTGAAATTCTTGGGAGATGCGGTGAACGCCTTCGACAAAACGACCACTGCATACATGGAAGGCTTGACCGCACGGCGCTGCGGCATGAGGACGATCTCGACCGCGTTGTCCCGGCTTGGATTCAAGGGGGCCTTCCGTGTTTTGTAGCCGCCGTGATGGGTCTCGATCAGGATGAGTGATGCATTCGAATACGCGTAGCCGACCTCTGCCCAGCCCCGCTTATCGGTGGTGACGGAGGCGAGCTGCCGTCCCTCTTCCGTGACCAGGATAGTCGCGCCCGAAACCATGCGCCCGACGTTGTCCTTGACGGTGACGGCCACTTTTGATTTGAGCTGTTTGCGTTCGAGCTTGAAGGTGTAGCTGCCCGCCTTGGTGACGGGCTGGCTTGCGGTAATCCGGCCTGCAGAAGAAGCCTGCAATTTAAGCTGTACCTTCTCTTTGGCTTTGTAACGGACGGTACCGACTCCCTGCTGCAGAAGGACACGCTCATAAATCTTGCTGGTCTGGGCATCCAGAACGCTTACATCCGCCTGTTCGAGCCGCTCGCCTGCGCTGCCCTGGACGATCAGGCTGAGCGTTCGGTCGATGGTGCGGATGATCGGCTCGAGGCTTATATTGGTTGTGGCTATGCGAGCGTTCAGGGGCCTGCGAACGGCCTTGTAGCCATCCAATGCGGCCTCAATCGTCAAAGCTGCGGCATCGGTGTAAGCATAGTTGAGCGCGGCTGTCCCTTTCGCGTCGCAGGTTGCCCGGGCAAGAATCTTCCCTGCTTCAGCAACAATGACCTGGGCGCCGGTCAGTGGTTTGCCATCGGCGTCCTTGACCACCGCACTGCTGCTCGCGCGTACCTCTCTTCGCTTGAGCTTAAAGATGTAACTGTTACCCGCGCCTAGCTTCAGCGCGGTGGATTTACGTCCCGGCGCCGTGGCGATCAGTTCCAGGTCCAGATCCTCTTCAGCCTCGAATTCCACACTGCCCAGCCCCTCGAGCAGGAGCTTGCGCTCAATGATCTTCTTGGTGCGAGCGTCCAGGATGGCTACCTCTGCATCTCGGAGACGGCGGCCCTCCACGCCTTCGACCACGATGCTCACAGATCGCTTCTGTTTGGCGGGCACTACGACCACCTTCTGCACTGGAATAGTTGAATACTGAATGGGCGCAAGCTGCAACGGCGGCGAAAGCCGGATCTCATACTGGTTGGACCAGTAAACAGCCTGTCGCTTTTCAACCATGCCCGGATAGCGAACGACAAGCTCGACATCCGGCTTGGCCCGGACCACGATGCCCTTCGTCCCTTTTGCGCCGGTTTTGTAGACCTGGCCTTCGAGCGGCGTCTTGGTTGCCAGGTCGACAACCATGATGTTCGCCCCAGCTATGGGCAGGTTCTGATTGTTCTTTACGATGACCTTGACATACCGGGTCTTCGGTCGTGCCCCCGAGGCAGGAAGGCAGACGGCGAGTAAGAGGACGCACGTGATTTTCAGATGAGTTTTCATTCAGTACTCCAAGGTTAGTCCTGGGGAGCCTTGTCCTTCTTTCGGCCGAAGGGCCAGAAACTTCTCTTCTTTTTTTCGGGCTTCTTTACAAATACATACTGGCCGCTGTTCTGCTCCGCGATCTTGGTCAATACTTCCGCACCTTCGTCGCTCATGAAAGCGATGGTGTTAATGACCACCGGCTTATCATTTTCATTGAGCGCCTGAATCATTGCCGGGAAGGAATCATGAAAGAGACCATCAGAGAGCAGGAAGATGGCATCGGGCGCGAGATCCAGGGCTCGGATGATGGCTCTGGACGGGTTCGTCTTGCCGCCGGCCTTGACCCCTTTTATCCACTTTGTGCAAACGTCAAGATTTTCAGACGTGGCCGGCAGAAGACCGCTGGCCGGCATTTCATACGCGCCCGTATCGTAGAAGATGATGAAGAAGGCCGTCTTCTCAGAGTATTGAGAAAGGGAATTCAAGAGCTCGTTTTTTGCAAACTCGAGCCGCTTCCCGCTCATCGACCCGCTTTTGTCAATGACATACACAAACCTCGAACCAAAGGCGCGGGCATTCATAAACTCGACAGTCTGGCCCGGCACCGTGTCGGACGCTTTCTTCATACGGCCCTTGATATCGGCAATTCGGACTTCGATATACTTGCGTGCTTCCGCCTTCAGCCCCTCCATGGCCGCCATCTTTTCGAGACGTGTAAGCTCCCTCTGCAGGTAAAGCTTGTAGTCCTTGTTCTGTTCCTTTTTTCCTGCAGCGGATAGGAAACTGCTGCAGCCAAATAGCGCAAGAAGCATCCATGCGCCGAATGAATTGGAGAGGTAATTCATGCGGGAGAGAGGGCAAATCCAAAGAGGCCAAACGATGCGCCAGCATCGTCTCAAAAGAGGTTGTGAGGCCAGACAAGGGAGGGTCTGTGGCGAGACCGGGATTTAAGAGCGACCAGTGATTGATGTCAAGGCGAACAGAGAGGAAAGGGAGGGGGAACCTGCCAGTGAGCAGACATCGAGCCAGCGAATGTTCCCATGCTCGGAGAGACTCCACCGCCCAACAGGCAAGCACTATTCCCCGAATGCCTCGATCAGAAACGACGCGAATTGGCCTGAATCTGCAGCCCAGATTCGTAGTCATCCGGATCTGGCACGACTCTCCAGGAGAGTCCTGTATTCTGATCGGATTTGAGGGCCCGTGCCCCAGAGATTGACAAAGTCACCAGGCTTCGGGGAGAGTCTGTGGGCTTTCCCGAATTCTGACAATCCCTGCACCATGAAAGCCAAAGGTGAATTGCGATGAAAGCACTGAAAATGTCTCTACTGCTCAGCCTGCTGTGCCTCCCAACCTGGGCACAGGAAAGAACCATCCGATTCGGGGAGCAGGATACTTGCAGCGTCATCGGGGTCTGCAGCGTCACGAATGCCAAAGACTGGAAGAGCGGTGAGATCAGGTTTGACCTGAGCAAGCTCAGAAAAGGTACGAAGGTCGTTCGTGCTCATCTGCGGATGTGGATGAGCTTCCAGCCCCAGCATGCAGGCGATGGCCGCATCAAGCCATACTCGAACCGGTATTTGCCGAAGCGATGGCTCGAAGAAGACTTCGATGGATTCAAGCTCTGGCAGGTAGGCAGCCGCGAGGAACCACTGGATACGGTTTATCCCTTCACGTACACACTTGCCGCCATTCATGAATGGGATGTCACGGTTGCGGTGCAGTCGTGGATCGCCGACCCGGAAACCAATCAGGGAATGAAGGCCAACGCTCCATTCATCCCCCACAACTTCGCTCTCGCCTGGATGCGGCCCTACCTGGAAATCACTATCGAGGGTGATGACGCTGGCCGACCGAAGCAACCTGCAAAACTCAATGCGAAATATCGGTCAGGCCAGGTCTTCCTGACTTGGGAGCAGATTTCCTACGACGGGGCATTCTGCGATTCGAACTACCGCATTTACATGCATGACCAGCCCATCACGGGTGCCAATCTGAGAGCGGCGAAGTTGCTGGGAGAAGTTCATAAGAACTCACAGCTCAACTACCGGCGGACCGTTCAAACGCGCGGGGCTTACATCAACCAGTATGCCGCGTTCGGCTATTTCAAAGGTTTCTTCGGCGAAACTTATGCGGAACAGCAGCGGATCAATTTCGTTATCGACGATACCTGGCCAGAAAAAATCGATGGCGGGAAATGGCTCAAAGATGACACACTTCTCGGCAAGAAAAACGGCATGCACACCGGCCCGGAGCTCAGCAATGACACGGGCCTGTTCGTCCACACCATTGAGAACCCGGGGCCCCGCTACTTTGCTGTCACTTCGGTAGTCAAAGGCTTCGAAAACAAGCGCGACTTCGGCCCCGGCAACTCCAGTAAGGAGATCGACACGAAAGTGGATGCGCCCAAGCCCGTGCTGCAGACCGTCTACTACAACAATGTTCGCGGCGCGGCCTATGTCAGCCACATGCTCGAATACGTTTTCTGGGGAGGCCCTTCCGAGGATATCCACAGCGAGCCGTCGACACCCATCTACTTTCGGCTCTACCCAAGCAAGGTTGTGTACAACAACAAGCCGTTTCGACGGAGCAGACCCGAAAATGCCTGGACGACTCTGGGCGGCAGCCTGCGCGGTGCGACGGTCGGCGTCGATCTCACATACGTCCCGCCCACGCGGCTTGCACCGATGCCGCCAAACTCCGCGCCCTGGGCTTCCTGGAACCGATTCGTCGATTACTACCGCCCGACTCATGCGACGCCTCAACCCAGGGAAGTTCCGCTCCGTCTGGCGTGGCACATCGCTCGGCCGACCCTGAATCGTTTCGGGTACCACGACCGCCTGAATACGGGCGAAAACCCACGCAAGGCCACCGTCAGACCCTATGCGGAGAATCGCCTGATGCGATGCCTGGAGTATTACTTCCAGACTTTTCCACAGGCTAACCGCAAGCGAGTCGCGGCCACTGGCCAGGGCAACACGCTCATGCTTGGGCTTCACCATCCCAAAGTCATCGCCAGTGTCGGCGTGGGTCAGGAAGAGCTCTGGGGAGCGAAATATAAGGCAGAAAGGGAGTGGCGAATGGTCGGTCTGCGTCAGTGGAATCTGAAGACGCCGGACGGCGACAGCGTCTGGGATTGGAACGATCCGGTCTGGTATTCCCGCAAGTTCCCCACCCGGACGTGGCCGATGCTCGACATGCTGATGAGCCCTAACTACGCTCGCGCCGACCAGCGTCACTGGAACGACTGCGGCTACCCCGGCGTCTATCTCGAATTGTCAAAAGACAAGCGAGGCGGCCGATGGTGGTGGTGCGACATCGGCGACGCGCCTTCGCCACGCAATCCTGCAGTGCCCCTCGACGAAGCTTACCTCGCTTTCACAAACGTCAACTTCGGTGAAGTGCCGGTGCAGGAGTGGCGCCGAGTCCCACGCGGCAGCCTGAATGGTTACCTGATCTGGCAAGGCAAGGTGGCCCCACAATACGTTGCGCTGGCCCCCTATGAAAGGCTGCACAAGAGCGTTCAGGCGAAACGGCCAGAGGGCAGACCTCATCCTTACGGAATTCGTCGGCCTGATGGCGGTGTGAATATCAAGACCTGGACGGCAAAACGCCTGGAGTTGTCGGACGATCCCGATCGCTTTGCAGCCGGCATCCGCATCGGTGACAACGGCCGACGGCTGAACGGGCAGTCGGTACCGCCCACAGAGGCCCGCTACGGCAAGACAGACATCACTCTCTGGCGACTGCAGAAATTTAAGGTTGAGAAGGGCAAGAAGTATCTCTGGACAAATCGCAAACCCACGGACAATGCCTTGATTCAGTCGGGAGTCATCGAACCCGACGACCGTAATCTGCTCACCGTGCCCGGTTTCTGTGTTGATCGCAGTATGCTCGGCACTGTTCTGGAAGTTGTGCCGCTGACAGGTGAGATTCCACAGCCGAATCCAGGTACCGAGATCGAGGGAGAGAAACTCGCGGCTTTTGTCGCCCGCTGTGAAAAGGGCATCGAGCTGCCTAGGGTCACGGCCACGCAGCCAGTGGTAATCCCGATTAACGCGGGTGCGTCAGGCGGAAACTTCGGCAAGCACTGGGCGAAATTCGTTGAAGTGGAATCGGCCGGCCGGCACGTCATCGAGGCCAAAGCCAAAGGCACTCACAGCGTCGCCTGGCCTCTGCTGAGTCTGGCGGTGCACAGCATCTGGGGCCCGAAGCTCGGCGCGCTGCGGCTCGATTCTCCGGAGTTACGCACTTACCGGTGGGTGGCCGAACTGCCCGCAGGAAGTGTCCGCCTTCGTCTGTCTCAGCCGGCGGAGTATTACATGGTGCACACGGTCTCCGGACTCAAGGAGAAGAAGCTTCACGTAGAGAGCTTGACCGTCCGCAAAATTGAAGATGACGAGCAGGCGCTTCAGATTGATGCCGTGCCCGGTTACGCAGTCGGGCCGGTGAACATGCCGGTGCAGTTCCAGGCCCGCACGCTGATGGGGGATGGGAATCGAGTGGAAGTCGAAAAAGTGATCTGGTCATCGAGCGGAGGAACGATCACCCCGGCGGGCCTTTTCACCGCCGACAAGCCAGGCAAGTATTCCATCACAGCAAAGGCAGGTGGCCTGAGCGATACCGCCACCATCATTACGAGCGATAAGATGATGGATGATTTCAACGAAGGTAGCGGCTACCTCGATCCGGCGTGGTTGCCAGTCGATCTTGGCAAGGGTCTGGGCCGATGGCAGATTACACCCAGAGGACACCACTTTCTCACCTCCATGGGCCAGCAGGATCGCCAGGCCGAGACGGCCATGATCTGGTCGCCTGGGTCAGAGTGGGCCGATTACCACGCTCAGGTCGACATGATCGCCCGCACCACGCGCCCCATCGGGAAGTGGGGCATCCTCATTCGCGCGACAGACGAAGACAGCCACTACCGATTCGAGATCGAACGAATCTTCAAAAAATCGAAAGCACGAATAGTTAAACGCCAGGCCGGCGTGGAAACAGAGCTCGCCACCTCCGAAATCGGCGAAGCGTCCAAGCTGGACTGGCAGACCAACCGCATGTGTACCGCGTGGAACAAACTGCCAAAAGACCAGGGCGACAAGAAGACGGCTGGCTTTCGTATGGATCGCATGCGCATCACCGCAAAAGGAAGCGAAATCACCTGTTACCTGAACGGGAAGGAAGTGATGAAAGCAAAGGACGACAATCCGCTGGAAAAAGGCGCGCCAGGACTTTACTCGCGGGGACTGAACTACTTTGATAACTTCGAGGCGTGTAAGAGCGAATGACCTGTGAGGCGGGCGAGGATGCTTCACATGCCCTGACACCGGAGATGTAAATCCATGTTCACCTGGGAAAACACCTGGAAAGAAATTGAAGACTCCGGCGTCGATGTCGCTGTCGTGCCCGTCGGTTCGACCGAGCAGCACGGCACACACATGCCGCTGAGCACGGACACAGTCGTTGCGGAGGAGATCGCCAAAGTCATCGCTCAGGAGCTGGATGCGTATCTGACGCCTTTCATTCCGATCGGACAGTCCGAGATGTGGCTGGAGTACCCCGGTTCGCTTTCCGTTTCTGAGGACACCATGAAGGCCATCATTGCCGACGTGGTGGACTCTCTGGTCAAAACGGGTTTCAAGACCATCATGTTCATCTCTTTCCACGGGGCCAACGTGGTCGTTTACCGAGGGTTCCCGGAATCGCTTCAGGATAAGTATGACGGCATCAAAGTTTTCACCGCGGGTTACCCTTTCTGGGTGCGGGAGAACTGGGCGAGAATCTGGGCCGAGTCTCTGGAAGAATCCGGCCTGCCGGAAATGAACCATGCCGACGAAGCGGAGACCTCATTGCTTCTGGCTCTGCGTCCGGAACTCGTCGGCCCCAACCCCACCGACTGTCCGCTTCCTGATAATCGCTATCCACCAGACAAGACCATGCGTCAGACCTATCCCTCAGGATCCATGGGGCACGGCTCGAAAGCCTCTAAAGAAAAAGGCGAAAAGCTGTGGGCTGCAGTCAAGAAACGAGTGCTTGAGGATGTAAAAACGCAGCTTGATTGAAGTCATCCGTTGGCGTTACACCAAAGCGCTAAGAATGTGCGCAGACATCCTATCTCTGGACAGAAGCTGGCTCGGATACGCTAAATGGGTAATCCCGCCCCTATGCCCCGCATGACACGGCTCCACCGACCGCTCCCATTCCGCGATCCTGCGGCCAACCCTCGACTCGGTCCAGAGCGCCCGATACAATCCGCATAGCTGAGCTTTCGCCGAACCGGGTGAGTTCAGGCCGGTTTTTTCAGAGTCGAGTGCGAGATGGCTCGCCGGCTTCGCTACCCTCGGCAGACCTCTCTCCGATAGAACCCTTTCCGTTCTGCGCAGAGACATGAAACGCTACCCGAACACTGCTGATGCGGCGATGGGGCTGGTTCTTGTCGTGGCCGCGGTCGCCTGCATCACGATCATCGTTGCCACTGCTGCATACCAGATCTTTGGGCGCATCACGTATCCCGATAGTACACAGCCCATTCTCTGGTCTGCTTACCTCCCGTTTCTCGCGATGCTCTGTGGGGTAATTGTCACTAGACATCTCTTGCTGCGTACCCGAGTTCCGACGTGGACCTACGTGCTTCTTCTCGCTGTCACCGGGCTCGCAATTCCGTATTCCCTCATGTGGTTCAGCAACCCGATGCATGACATTGCCCTTCTTTTCGGCAGTCACGGGCGCTGGGGTTGTTCCACGATCAATGAGGACGGCTCGCCGCACTACCTGATTCGAGACGACACAGTCGCTTTGATGCTCTTCGCGCCCGTGGCCTTAGCCACCATTGCGCACTGGGTCTGGCCAAGAAGGCGAAGGAGGACAGAACCGAGCCTCGCAGCCGAGAACGCCGCGGCTGAAGGCTGACGTTGCTGAAGAGATCACCGCGCTGGACCGGTCTGCGGCCAGAGATTAGGTCCATTACGCATCAACCAAAGCGATCAGACTCCGAGCATCGACCGCTTTCCGGCCTGGCAAGTCTTCAGATTCCTTCGCAAAAAGTCACCCTCCAACGTTTTCCGGCCTGAAGGGCCAAAACATAAGAGCCCAGGGCATCGCCCTGGGTGAGTGATTTACGCCCGAATCAGCCCTGAAAGGGCGTCACAAACTGTTGAGGATCAGCATTCTGTGACGCCCCTTCAGGGCTGGAGCACACATCTTCATCTGAACCCAGGGCGTTGCCCCGGGCTGACATGCCTGGCCCCTTCGGGGCGTGGAGTGTTCAGAATCGACTTTTTACGAAGGAACCCTTCAGCCTTTCCTGTTTTCTGGTCGTTGGGCAGGTATGCTCCGGTTCTGCCAAGCGGCCACGTTGTGCGAAGGAGGCCAATCATGCGAACTCATCACAAAGCCGGTA
>Ga0066833_10000832_pt1 | contig 12551 bp, 8 predicted proteins | sample ETNtaG_13_FD_66728 | JGI IMG/M metagenome (GOLD analysis project Ga0066833, IMG submission 66728) | Marine microbial and viral communities from oxygen minimum zone, Eastern Pacific Ocean - ETNP201306PF47B | ecosystem: Environmental > Aquatic > Marine > Oceanic | place: Pacific Ocean: Eastern...
CCCTTTGATTTCTTGATTTCGTCTTCCAGGCCACCGGAAAGAACCTTGCCCGAGCCCATTATTGCTATCAGTCGCCAGCCGTTGGCCAGAGAGACGACTCCAGCCGATGCCGTTACCTTGCCATCCTTGTCCTTCAAGGCATCGGCGGCCGCTTCGCCCTCTTTGGCAAGTTTCAAAGCCAGCGAGGCAGGCTGTGCATCGGACGGTAGCCACGCAACAACAGGTGCGCCATTCTTGCCGGCAAGAAGGTAACGCACGGTACCCTCGTCGGCATTAAGGTGATTCGAAAGGAGGGAAGCAGGCAGGGCAAACACGAGCAACCCCCTGGATTCCCCTTCGACGAAGACCGGGCTGGAGAGGAAGCCAACTTCCTTTCCGAAGGCTGGCGGGTAGGCCGCAAAGGCGGTCATATGAGCCGAACTCCCATTTCCCTTACTCTCAAATGCCTCGGACAGTCCAGTGCTGCTCAGAGGGCCAATGGAAACATTCAGACCGAAGTCCGGATTCTTCATCACGGAATATATGACTCTTCCGCTGTTGTTGAGCAGCAGAACATCTGCCAACCCGAATCGGTGCGCTGCCTCCCGGGCCGCGGAATGCACAGCCTCATGATGGTCTGAATAAATTCCCTCGTCCGAATGCCTGGCCAGTGTGAAACGTGCGTTTGTATGCGGGTTGTTCAACCGGTATTCGCGCTGCAGCCCGAGGGCGATCTCGTCATACGCGTCGGCATCGAACGCACCTAACAGAATGGAGAGCTTTCCCGCATCCAGGTTGCCCTGACGCGTTTCCCAGTCCTGCCGGATAGTCGCCTTGAGTTTTACAATCAACTCGTTGGCAAAATCGGGTTCTTCGCCAATCAGCTCGTCGAGGCCCGGCGAGGCCAGCATGTCGCGAGTGCTCGAATGATTTGAAAGAACTAAGAGGCAGTTCTCAATTCCTTTTAACAGGAGTTCCAGTTCCCCTTTCTTCTGGTCTCTCAATCGGGCAACCTGCTTCACGGCAATGTTCTGGTATCCGGTATCGAGGACAGCCACCGCACCATCCAGGGCCGCGTTGGATACCCGGTAGGCGACGACCGATGCGATCAGAAGAGGGACGATGCCCACGCCAAGGAACAGGACTACCAGTTTAGGCTTGATTCGAAGGTCGCTGAGTTTTGCCATGGTTACAGATGTTTGCGCTTTGGGTCGCTCGTCTGCGAGGCGTCTATCTGAATGTAGGACGTGGATTGCTCATGGCTGTGCATGAGCTCGAGAATAACACCAAGGCCCGCGAAACCGATAGCTCGGGAATCAAAGCCGTTGATGAACCCCGCTGAGACAGCAGCGATTCCCGATGAACAGAGGATTATGCGTTTCATTAGGTGAAAGGAAAAGCAATTTATTGTGCGCTTTCTTCGAGCGTGGGGCCGGCGGGACGCCGGAGCTGGTCTGTAGTGACTGGCCTCAGCCGATTTAACTGGACCACTGAGGCAGTTCACTTCGGCTGCATCGTACTACCGCGACATTGATGGCTGACACGGGCTACTGTATATTTCCGCGCGAATGCGTTGATGCGCAGATGGGTTTTTGTTGCGTGCGCCATTCTTTTGCTGATTCCCGCCGGACCGGGTCTTCAGCACTGTCACCCTGACACAATCTCGTCGCATCGGTTTCGCCAATCCATTTTTGCTGCATTCCGCGGGTTGCCCGTAATGCTGGCCCAGGGAGAGATCTATGGACGATTATATCAGAGAGTTTCTTGCCGAAAGCCATGAGAACATGGCTCAGACCGAGCAGGACCTTGTTACCCTCGAATCAAATCCGACAGACAAGGAACTGATCGATTCCGTTTTCCGCAACCTCCACACAATCAAGGGCACCTGTGGCTATCTCGGATTTAACCGCCTGGAGGTGGTAAGCCACGCGGGAGAAAACCTCCTGAGCCACGTGCGCTCCGGGGACATGGCGCTCGGGGCAACTCACACCGATGCGCTTCTATCGGTCGTCGATGCCATCAAAAACATCCTGGTCGTCATCGAAGAAAATGAAACCGATGGTGACAACGATTACGCCGACTTAATCCAGCATCTCGGGCAATTGGCGATTGCCACCGATGCACCTTCCCAGGCAGTGGCAAACGAGCAGACCTCGGTCGCAACTGCAGATTCCGAGCCTGCCGCCGCCGGAGCTGCGCTCGAGCTGGAAGGTGAACTGCTGAGTGAATTCGTCATGGAAGGCCGGAAGCTCATTACCAACGCTGAGGGAGTCGTCGGCCAACTCATGGAATTCCCCGTCAACGATGAACATTACCCGGTAGCTTTCCGGTGCTTTCATTCGATCCGCGTCAGTGCCTCCTTCATGCAGCAGCACGAGATTCTGCCATTGGCAAAACTTGGCGAGCGCATTCTGGTTGGGATTCACAGTGGTGAATTTGCTCCAGGCTATCAGGTCGAAAGCAGCCTGCTCTCACTGCTCGACGGCCTGCGCGCCCACCTCTCTGCTGTTGAGGAACAGGTCGAAATACCGGATTCGGAAATGCTGGTCCAACTTGTCTGCACCCAGTTCGGGCTTGAATGGCCACTGGAGGAAATGCGTTTCAGTGCAGACGATTACCTGGCAACGGCAACAGGTGAAACCGGCCAGGCTCTTCAAGCGCAGCCGCGATACAGCCCATCAGACCTCCCCGCCGATCCTGAAGGCACGAGCGAACCCGCCGCACCAGGGCCTCCCGCCGATGAGGAACCATCTCAGGTCGCAGAAGCGCCAGAGCCAACAGTGGAGTCGCCACAGCCGAAATCGGAAAAGCAGGAGGAGGCCGCGTACAAACCCACTCAGGAGGTCTCCGCCTCCGCGATTTCGGAAGGCTCCGTTCGCGTCGATGTCAACATCCTCGATCAGTTGATGAACCTTGTTGGGGAGCTCGTTCTCGCACGCAATCAATTGCTGCTGCACAAGCAGGTACAAGAAGACGCACACCTCCAGGTCACCTCACAGTACGTTTCCCGTGTGACCGCCGAGCTGCAGGAGATGATCACCAAGACTCGAATGCAGCCCATTTCCAATATCTGGAATCACTACCCACGAATTGTGCGGGATTTGGCGCAATCGTTGGATAAAAAAGTCAATATAGAAATGAAGGGCGAAACGACCGAGCTTGACAGGTCCGTCATCGAGGCCATCAAGGATCCGCTCTCTCACATTATTCGAAACTGTATCGACCACGGGATCGAATCACCCGACGCTCGTGTGAGCGCGGGTAAGGAGGAGTCCGGGTACCTGCTGTTAGACGCCTACCACAAGGACGGAATGGTCAATATCGAGATCTCCGACGACGGCGGAGGCATTCCACTTGACAAGGTTCTGCAGAAAGCCGTCAACAAATCAGTCGTCACGCCGGAAGAAGCCGCTTCACTGACAGATCGGGAAATACTCGAGCTCCTTTTCAGACCCGGTTTTACTACCGCCGAGCAGGTCACAAATATTTCGGGCCGCGGCGTCGGGATGGACGTCGTCCGTACGAACATCGAACAGGTCGGCGGCACGCTGGACATACAATCCCAGGCCGGCCAGGGAACGACTCTGAGGATCAAAATCCCGCTTACACTCGCCATCATCCCTGCGCTCGTTGTCGAAAGCGGTGGGGATCGTTTCGCCATTCCTCAACTGAGCCTGCTCGAAGTTGTGAGAATCGAAGAGACGACGACCCGCAAAAGCATCGAGGTCTTTCAGGGCGCGCCGATCTGCCGCCTGCGGGACCAACTGCTTCCGCTTGTCTTTCTCAATCGCGAGCTCGACCTCATCGACGATCAGACCGCGCTCTTCGGCGCAAAGCTCGACGGCACCATCAGCATCGTTGTGCTGCAGGTGGAGAATCAAACCTTCGGACTCGTCGTAGACTCCATTCTCGATACTCAGGAAATCGTCGTGAAGCCGCTCCCTCCCGGTGCCAAGGATCTTAAAGTCTACGCGGGCGCCACCATCATGGGCGATGGTAAGGTTGCACTTATCCTGGATGTGCTCGGGCTCGCGCATCGTTCACACGCCGTTGTGGCCGGCGCGCAGAAAGCGGGCTCCGCCGAAAAGGAAACAGACGGGGACGCCGCGTCCGTCGAACCGCTTCTTCTTGTCGAAAACTCTCGAAACGAATGGCTTGTCATGAAGATGGAGCGCGTCCTTCGACTGGAGATGATTCCCGTCTCTCGCCTGGAAATTTCCGGTAGCCAGAATGTAATCCAATACCGGAACAGCATCCTGCCTCTCTTCCACCTGGACGAAGGTCTTGAAGGCCAGGACAGCACCGCGGCTAAATCCGTTGAAGAGTTGATCACTGGAGAAGACTCGCTCGTCCCGATCGTCGTCTGCGAGATAGACAACGCCGCGGTTGGGCTTGTTGTCCGAAGAATTGTGGACGTCATTCGCCAGGAGTTCGTGGTTAAGGATCAGAGCCCCCGCAGGTTCGTTCACGGAAGAGGGGTCATCCAGGAACGCGTTGCGGAATTACTGGATATCACCGAATTCCTGTCCAGCACGCAGACGGCCGGGTAAGTCGTTTTGAGTTCAAACAACAAAGCGCTGACAGGCCGACGCAGCCCGAGCGACGGAAGATTCGCTTCTGGCACGCTCTGTTCTGCCTTGCTCTTTCTGGCAGCCGGCACAGCCATCGCTGATTCCGTTTCAAGAGCAGCACGAAAAATTCTGCCGGCCGTGGTGCAGGTGGAATCTGTAGTCGTGGATTACTCCTCCGGCACGGCCGAGAAAACACTCCGTACCGGGTCGGGCATGATTTACCGGGCCGATGGCTTCGTTATCACCAACGAGCACGTGGTCAGAGATTCCTCTCGTCTTCACTGCAGGCTGCAGGATGGCCGTCGAATCAAAGCGGAGGTCGTCGGACGGCACGTTGAATCAGACGTCGCCGTTCTGAGATTACAGATGGAGCAAAAGGCGAGGCTGCCCTCTGTTCGTTTTGGCCGGCAGAGCCGGGTCAAGGCCGGTGATACTGTGCTCGTGTTGGGTAATCCCAAACGGTTGCAGCAGACGGTCACGCTCGGAATCGTGAGCCATCCCAGGCGTTACTACCGGCGACTGTTTGGCTCCACGTCTGCAGATTTTGGCGGGCTCTATCACTGGGTGCAGACGGACGCGGTGATCGAACCGGGCAGCAGTGGCGCACCCGTGGTGAATTTGCGCGGACAGGTCGTCGGCATGGCGACGCGTCATACCGGGGAAGACCTTGGATTGGCGATCCCTGGCGATTACCTGCATGAGATGGCCGAGAGGCTGCGCGTATTCGGCAAGGCCGGACTCTCTGATTTCGGCTTCGAGATTCAGAGCCTGGAGGAAGCATCGCTCGCTGATAAATCGGGCGCGGTGATATCCCATGTCCGCCCTGGGTCGTCCGCCGCGAATGAGGGCCTCCGGCCGGGGGATGTGCTTCTGAAACTGGGCGGCTTCCACATAGATGCCCGGCGGAAGAGAGACCTCCCGGTTGCAGAAAAAAGCGTCGCGTTTCTCGATCCCGGTAACGTCTATACGGCAAAACTCAAGCGAGGCGGGCAAGTCGTCACAGTCCAACTCGTGGCAGCCGAAGCAGAGCCGGCCCATGGTCGCTACCTCGAATGCGAGCACTGGGGATTCGCGGTTCAGGAGATGTCCCCAAAATCAAGACGCATCTTCGGACACCATGGGCATGGCCTCCGGGTAGCCGGTGTGAAGCCCGGCTCGAAGGCACACGGCAGCGGGCTTCGTACCAATGACATCCTTGTGGCATTGGATAACCAGCGGATACGAACCATTGAAGGCCTGCGGAAGATCCACGACGAACATCTCGAACTCCCGGATGCCGAACCGATTTTCGTGGTTCATCGCGGTCGTGAATCTTTGCCGTTCTTTCTGTCTAAGGCGAGACCACGTGCGCCAATCAAACGCGGTGATGCGATGCCCGGACACACGACAAACCCGGTACCGGTCCAGGTGGAGTCCAAGACGAAGCGTCTGCAGATTACGATCGAGACCGGACACGAAACTCATAGCCATCCTGTGCCATACAACTTCAAGATTTTTTATCGACCGATCAGTGCTACGGGCATGATGCTCCGACCGGACCTGCCGGTTGTTGTCTCCGATCCGGTGTTTGCCAACAGCCTCGCGAATCGTTCCTTCTCGGTGTATTGGCCCGGCGGTGCGAAAACGAAAGGCCGGCTGGTGGGACAACTGCGCGCCAGTTCACTGGGCTTCATCCAGACGTCAAAACCGGACAACCTGCCTGCCGTTGTGCGCCCCCCAAGATCAGAGATTTCAAAGGCGGCGAAAGCGTGGTTTAAGCTCACGCCACCAGAGGAGAACACGAACGCCAGAATTCGCGATCAGATAAGTGGCAGTGTTCTGCAGACAGATGATTCGAGCCACGCGCGGTTTCTGCCGCAGGATCATCTCCCAAGAACGGAAGGCATCGTGTACGATGCCTCCGGCAAATGGCAGGGCCTGCTTATCCCATCGTTGCTCGGCCGAAAAACATTGATGACTCCCGCCAGGCGAATCCTCGATTTTGCTGCCTTCTTTTCCATTCAGGAATTCAAACCCGGCCAGCGCACGTGGCTGGGGCTTCATGTGCGGCCCCTGGATTCACTTCACGCAGGGGCGTGGGGGCTCTTCAAGAACGAAGTGGTCGTCACCCGCGTGGAATCATCCTCTCCCGCGGAAGAGGCCGGATTCAGAATTGGCGACATTATTCGTGAAGTGGATGGCATCCCTCCGCCCGGAGAAAGAGATACCAGGTCCTCTGACTTCGATGACATGTTTCTCTACCAGCAGCCCGGCAAGAAGGTTGAGTTCAAGATCCTCAGAGAGACTGAGGAGCTTGCACTGACGGCTGTGCTTGAAAAAGCAGGGAAGAGTCTCGTAGATGCCGTGCAGCACGAGGTCGAGCCTTGGGCACTCCAATTCACTGAGCTGACCAACGAAGTTCGAGATGGCCTGCTCCTGCCACCAGGGATCGATGGGATGGTGATCAGTAAAGCGGAAAAAGGTGAGGCGACGGTTGCCGGACTCAGGTTGAAGGATGTTGTGCTGTCCGTCGATGGGGTAGCGATGTCCCCGAAACTGATTTCGAAAATTCTTGAGAATCCTTCCAGGCAACGTCTGCTCCTTTTCTGGAGGAGCGGCATGACCCGATTTGTAAAAGTGCCCAGGTGATCATGGAAACCCAAAGCACTCTCTTTCTTCGCCTCCCACGGTAGCCGTCGCAACAGAGGGGGTCTCACCACAGATGGCAAAGCCATCCCACGAATTAAAACCGTTTTAAACCTTCTGTGGGATGGCTTTGCCATCCGTGGTACTTATGTCAAGCAGTTTCTGTTACGGAAACGTTTCCCGCCACCACCTGGCCTGCTCCCGTGGCGCGGTGATTGACGACTGGAAACCAAAAGACAGATTCAATGCTCCGGCGCAAATACAGCGTGCAGCAATTAACTTGACTGACGCAGTGGTCGCTTTCATAAATGGTTCCAGTTACGGATACTCCTTATCGCCTCCTGTCCCTGGGGCATTGTGAGTGGGGCAGAAGACGTTGAGCCCACTCCAAGAACGCCAACAGCGCGTCAGAACCCCCACCCATCGGGCACCCGCGCCTCATGTCACAGAGTAAGAACTACTGCACATTCTACCTGGCAGAACATTTCCTGGCGGTGGACGTCGAAGAGGTCCAGGAAATCTCACGCCACTTTGAGGTGACCCCCGTCCCGCTCAGCCCGGTCATGCTTCGTGGCCTCATCAATCTGCGCGGGCAGATCATACCTTCCATCGATCTGCGGCATCGTCTGGATTGCGAAACAACTGAGGAGACAAGAGAGGCCAACGTCGTCCTCAGGGGCAATGGCTCGCCAGTCAGCCTGCTGGTGGATGATATCGGCGACATCGTTGAACTGGACCTGGATGAGCTGGAGCCGCCGCCGGAAACTCTTCAGGGACCCGTCAGAGATCTCGTGCGAGGAGCATTCAAGTTTGAGAATCGCCTGCTGATTCTGATAGATTCGAGTAAGTTACTGCGCGAACTGTCTTAAAAAAGAAGATCACCAGCCACGATCATCGAAGGTTTGAATGAACGTCCTCATCGTAGACGACTCCAAATCGCTCAGACAGATCCTTGGCGACATGCTGCGCAGTATGGGGCACGAAGTTTTGGAAGCCGAACACGGCCAGGACGCGCTTGAAAGGCTTGACGGCCAGGGAATCAAACTCGTCATCACGGACCTCAACATGCCGGTTATGGACGGCCTGGAGTTACTGACCGAGTTGCGCAAGAAGCCGGAAAACGATGCCATGCGTATCATCATGGCCACGACGGAGCATCAGCCATCACTGGTCATCAAGGCCCTGATGCGCGGGGCTGATGAATTCCTTGCCAAGCCGGTTTCCGCAGAAGTTTTGCAGCAGAAAATGAAACAGATCGGCCTGGGCTGACAGAAATGAAAATCACAAGAATTCTCGTTGTTGATGACGCTATCGCCATTCGTGGCATCCTGAGCAAAGTCCTCGCTGAGACGCCAGGATTCCAGGTCGTCGCCACGGCAGAGAACGGGCAAATCGCCATCGAGAAATTCGAGGTCCACAAGCCAGACATCGTCATCCTCGATGTGATCATGCCTGTCCTCGATGGGCTGTCGACGCTTAAGGAACTCCGTAAGCGGGACCGCAGGACCAGAATCCTCATGTACAGCGCGCTCACGAAAAAGGGCGCCACAGAAACGGTCGATGCTCTCCTGTTCGGAGCAGACGATTACCTTCCCAAGGCCGCGCAGATGGATAATCGCGCCGCCGTTGAGGATCAGATTCGGAAGACGGTCGTTCCGAAAATCAAAGAGCTCGTTGCCGAAGAGTCGCGGGCCGCCGCGTTTCAGGCGACGCCCACTTCGAGCAAACCGCCGGCCGTGGCAGGACCTTCTCGTCCCGCCAGCAGGCGATTAGATTTAGTCGTTATCGGTGCTTCCACCGGAGGGCCCGAGGCGTTCAGCGATCTGATGCCCCGTTTTCCTGCAGACTTTCCCGTGCCTGTCATGGTCGTACAGCACATGCCGGCCAACTTCACCCGCATCCTTGCGGAGAGGCTGTCAACCCAGTCCCAGCTTGATGTGATTGAACCAGTGGGCGGGGAATCCTTAAGGCCGGGCATGGTGTTGATTGCGCCCGGTGACCATCATATGGGCATAACTAAAGAGGCCATCGAACTGAAGGTTCAGTTGCACCGCAGCCCGAGAGTGAACAACTGCCGCCCTTCAGTCGATGTGATGCTCGAAAGCGTTGTCAAAGCAGTTGGCGGCAGGGCCGTCTGCGCCATCCTCACCGGCATGGGAAAAGACGGGCTGAACGGCTGTACCGCGCTCGCCGAGGCTGGCGGACAGGTCATCGCGCAGGACAGAGGAACGAGCACCATCTGGGGCATGCCGAGGGCCGTCGCCGAAGCCGGCGTCGCGCACTCTGTTGTTCCGCTGGACGGCATCTATTCCGAAATCGCCACCCGAGTCGCTCAGAACAGAGCCTGGAAACCATGAGCTCCAGCGAGTTCCACGCGCTTAAACCGCACGATTACATCCGCCAGGTTGTGGAGGATGACATAGGGATCATTCTCCAGCCCGAAAAAGACTACCTGATCCATAATCGGTTAGGACCGATACTCCGGAAACACGAACTCAGGGACCTCCAGGAGCTCGTCCGCCATCTTCATGGAAACAAGCTCCAGGGCCTGCGTGAGGAAGTGGCCCAGGCATTTGCCACAGGCGAGACTTTTTTCTTTCGAGACAGGTTTCCATTCGATGCCTGTGAAGAATTCATCTTGCCGGACCTGATTCAAAAACGTGAAAAGCGCAAGACTCTGACCATCTGGTCTGTCGGATGTTCAACAGGACAGGAGCCATACAGCGTTGCCATACTGCTCCAGGAGAAATTCCCGCAGCTCGTAACCTGGAATGTCCGGATCATCGCCATCGATTTATCTGAAGCGTTTCTCGATAGAGCTCGACTGGGCCAGTACTCGACTTTCGAGATCAATCGAGGGCTTCCTTCCAGATATAAGGAAGAGTACTTCACCGGAATTGAATCAGATACATGGGAACTGAAGGACGCCACCCGCAAACGAGTGGAATTTGAACAGTTCAATCTCATCGCCCCCTGGCCCGTCCTGGCCAATCCGGATTTCGTCTTCCTTCGCAATGTCCTCATCTATTTTTCCGAGGAAACCAAGCGAAACATCCTGAAAAAAGTCGAACGCATCCTCGCACCCGACGGCTACCTGCTCCTCGGCTCTTCAGAAAACCTGTTGCACCAGGAATCCTCCCTGGAACAGGTGACCTTCGGCAGAACCATCTGCTACCGGCAACCTGGATAAAGCTCCTCAAACGAATGCTTGACTTCAGAAATCAGAGATCAAGAATCGTCATTCTCTATTCGGATTTCTGAATGGAATCAGGAGAATCAACTGTTCTCTTTTGGTTGTAGCTGAGAGCTGACGCAGCTTTGGTGGTTCTACTATCCTGCTCCTCATCGCGGTGAAAGGGATGGCTCATATATTCATTTCACATCACTCAAAGGATAAGCCCTTTGTCCTCCAGCTTCAGGAATCCCTTGAAGGTCTGGATCAGGAGGTCTGGCTCGACGCGTATGAGCTGCGGGCGGGGGACGACCTCGATGATGAACTGTTGAAGGCCATTGAGGACGCCAAGCATTTCATCCTGGTCCTCAGTGATGTGACGGTGAATTCCGAATGGGTGCGCTGGGAAGTCGATAAGGCCAGGGAAATACAGAAGACCAACGAGAATTTTCGGATCGTGCCGATCCTGTTGCCGCCCCTGAAACCGGAGGCTGTCAAAGCGTGGATTCCAGATGAGAAGCTCTGCGTGATGATCGACCCTGATAAGCCCGGGGCATTAGGGGAGGCGATGCCAAAGATCATGGTGGGCCTTGGCGAGCAGCTTCCTGACAAACCAGAAGAGCAGCCGGAGATCGCCGCCCAGCCCCTCGATGAGCTGCTGCTCAAGCTTTCCGAGCCGGAGCTCGAAATCACGGAGGGCAAACAGCGCGTCTCGGCCCGGGCGGTCGTGGTGCACCGGCCCGCGGAAGGGCGGGAGACCGAGAGCCGGGCCTTTCAATTCACCTAGCCGCTGGGGCCCATCGAAGCGGGGGACCTGCGCTGGTATCTCGAAAATTTCTACATCTGGCCCGTGGGGCTGTTCGCCGATCGGGCAAAGAAGATTGAAGAGAACCTGGAGGTCTGGGGACGGCAACTGTTCGATGCCGCGCTCAGTACAGAGTCCGGGAAGGAGCAGCTTGCCGAATGGGCAAAGAGCGCGGGGAACGCGGAACGGCGGTTCTCAATTCAGGTGGATACCGAGCTCATCGAGGGCGCATCGGAAGAGGAGACCGCGGCAGCCCAGGCAGCGGCCTGCCTCCTGATGGCGCTCCCGTGGGAGCTGGTCCACGACTGCGAAGACTGGCTCTTCCAGGGCAAACATCCGGTCCGAGTGCGGCGGCGGATGCCGTTCCACAGCCCGCGGCCGCCCGCAAACAACGAGCTCCCAATCCGGATTCTGCTGCTCAGTCCCCGGCCGGAGGAGGAGGGTGTCGGATACATTGACCACCGGGCCAGCGCCGGGCCCCTGGTACAGGCCGTGACCGATCTGGGGGACCTCGCCGAGCTGACCGTTTTGGAGCCGCCGACCTTCCCCGCCTTGAAGAAAGCCCTCGGAGAGGCAGACACGAAAGGCGAGCCGTACCACGTGGTCCACTTCGATGGGCACGGGGTCTACGATAAGCGCCACGGCCTGGGCGCGCTCTGCTTCGAGGACCCAAAAGACGGGGGCAAGCTTATCAAGCGGGCCTCGGAATCGATCCCCGCGGACGAGCTGGCCAGGGCGTTGAAGGAATACCGCATCCCGCTCGTTTTTCTGGAGGCATGCCAGACCGCCAAATCCGAAGAGGAGGTCAATGCTTCCGTTGCCGGCCAGTTGCTGGATAAAGGGGTGGCATCGGTCGTGGCCATGAGCCACAGCGTGCTGGTCGAGACCGCACGGAGGTTCGTCGATGCCTTTTACCGTTCCCTTGCCGCGGGCGAACGGGTCGGGGCCGCCATGCTCAAGGGGCAGTGCGCCCTCGCCGAAGATACCTGGCGCGCAAAGATCATGGCCGCGGGAGACCTCCACCTGCAGGACTGGTTTGTGCCGGTCCTCTACCAGGAAGAGGAAGACCCGCAGCTCTTCCAGATCCTGCACTCGGATGCCGCCAAGAAGTTGATGGCCCGGCAAAGGAAACTCAGCCTGGGCGACCTGCCCTCACCGCCAAAGCACCACTTCCACGGACGGAGCCGCGAGCTGCTGGCCCTGGAGCGCCTGTTTCATGGGGGCGCCCAATACGTGGTCCTCCGCGGCCAGGGCGGGGAAGGCAAAACCGAGCTGGCCTGCGAAGCGGCCCGCTGGCTGGTGGGCTCCGGACGCTTCCGCCGGGCGGTCTTCGTCTGTATGGAGGACTACTCAGACCTGCGCGGGGTCCTCGACCACCTGGGCCGGCAACTGCTCCCGA
>Ga0066833_10000836_pt1 | contig 12521 bp, 5 predicted proteins | sample ETNtaG_13_FD_66728 | JGI IMG/M metagenome (GOLD analysis project Ga0066833, IMG submission 66728) | Marine microbial and viral communities from oxygen minimum zone, Eastern Pacific Ocean - ETNP201306PF47B | ecosystem: Environmental > Aquatic > Marine > Oceanic | place: Pacific Ocean: Eastern...
TGCCGCAAGAACTGAAAGAGAAACTCAACTCAAAGTAGCCGACCTACGCGAACTCGTGTCTCCCACTGTGTGCTGCACCCAGCGGCTTCACCCCGACGCCGACAACCTACTTCTCCACCGGCACAACGATTCCCCTGATAATGATGTTCTGGCAGAAGACGAAGACCAAAAAGGTGGGTATGGCCGCGACCAGAAGCGCCGCAAAGGTCAGCCCCATGTGACCGCGGTATTGAAGGTTGTAGAGGAAGACCATCAGCGTCCACATCTTCTCATCGGGGCAGAGAATAAAGGCGAACATGAAATTCCCATATGCCTGCGTGAAGGCCCCCAGAGCCAGCACAGCGAGGATCGGCTTGGAGAGTGACATGGTCAAGTGCCAGAACATCACCCACTCGCCCGCGCCGTCTATGGTGGCGGATTCGTAAAGTTCGCGGGGCAGAGAATCGAAGAAACCCTTGAGCAGAAAAATGCTGAAGCCGTTGGCCATGCCAGGCAGGATGAGCGCCCAGAAAGTGTTCAGCAGACCGAGGTTCTTCACCAGCAGAAAACTCGGGATCATGGTCACCGCGGCCGGGAAGGCCATCGTGGTCATGCAGAACAGCAGCAGCTTGTAGGAGCTCGGCGGGCGAAACCGGCTCAGCGCGTACGCAGCAATCGGGTTGACCGTCAGGGACACAAGGATGGAGAGCATGCAATAGACGATCGTATTAAACAGGCTGTACCCATGCAGCACGATGTAATCGATCACCTGCACATAGTTGGCGGTCATGAACTCCCAGCGGATGGCATCCTGGTTGGCAAGGAAGTCCGCGTAATCCACTTCGAGCGAGGGGAGGGGCACATGTTCGAATGAAATGTATTCGGCCCCGTGGGCTTTGTTCAGGGCATCCAGATCCCCGTATCTGTTTTTGAGGAAGGCTCTGTATTTGATCTCAGGGCTCGTCAGATACAGAAATTCAATGGGCACGGTCTTAATGAACTCAGCCCAGTCAACGAGTTGCTCCGATGCGTTGACGAGGTCGACTGGAAAGGCCGCCTCTTCGAATGAAGGAAAACTGGTCTTGTACCTTCGATTCAGAAGCCCCAGGTCACCCGCGTATTGTTTATCCAGGAATGCCCGGTAATGAGGAAGCGCGTCCGCACGGACCCGGATGAACTGCAGATTCAGCTCTTCTCGGACGAAGTGCTCCCATTCCTTGCGCTCGAGTTCGTTCTCGGGCGCCACAGACCGGAGGGTAATGTCGCTGTAGTTTCTCCAGCTCGTCTTGTGCTTCTTGTTGTATTCGTCGATCTCCTGTCCGTACGTCGCCTCCAAGTAGGTCTGCACATACTTGCCATCGAGGCTCGGATAGAACCGAAACCATACGGGCTGATTCTCTTTGAATTCGTAGTAAGCGATGAGCAGCGGATGATCGTTGAGCTGATATCGCCGCTCCGTCAGACGCTCGGTCATGCGGCCGACGCCTATCCAGCTTTCCGCGTAGGTCTCAAACCTCTTGTTGAACGTATCGAGATCGCCGTCCGTGATCTCCTGCAACAGTGAACGAAACTCACGTTCCTTCCAGGGCATGAGTTTGTTCGAGTGCTGTGTGTAGCCAAGCCAGTAGGTGCTTGCGGCAGGCTTGTGCTCTGCTTCGAATTCTTTCCAGTCCTTTACCCTCTGCACATTGTATTTGCCTGGAGGGATAGAACCGGACCACCACTGAAGGCTCTCGGCACCTGTGGGCTGGGCCGATTCAGAATCCGGCTTGCCCGGAATGTTTACCTTCGCGAACTCATATGCCTTGATCCGGTTCGCATGTTTGAACTCAGTGATCTGATTGTTGTATTTGAATTCGAGATGCTTGCGGAAAAGGACGTCCGGATTGCGGAAGAAGGCTGGCAGCACATCGAATTCATTCTTGTCCACGTCCGACTTGAATGATCCCGAGATCATCAGCAGAAAAGGATACACCATCGTCGTCGCACCCAGCGTCAGCACCACGTACAGGCAGGCTATGAGCAACCTGACGTGTATTGATTTTCTACCGACTGTCGAGATGAGGGGCATGGCTGCAGATGAGATTGGTGAATGGTGAATGGTGAATGGCGCATCATTTGGCCTGTGAATGACAGAGCGATGTGGGACGCCACGACGATTCAGGATTCACGACTCACGATTCAGGATTCAAGATTCAGGATTCAGGATTCGATTCAGGATTCACGATTCACGATTCAAGATCCAGGATTCACGATTCAAGATTCACCATTCACAATTCACAATCCACATCCCCTCAACTTGCTGTGCGAAATTCGACGTTTGAGAGCCGTTTCAGTTGGAAAACCGTGAAACCGATCAGCATGGCGCCGAGGACCCAGGCGGAGGCGGTGGCGAATCCGAATTTCAGATAGACGAACGCGTCGTAGAAGATCTTGAGAGCAAGCACGCGGGTCGAGCCCGCGGGCCCGCCGCCGGTCATGGCGAGGATGTATTCGGCGACTCTGAATGCGCCGACGACCGCGCCGATGAAATTGATCACGATTAAGACCTTAATGCTGGGGATCGTGATGTGGCAGATCTTGGCCAGGAAGCCGGCGCCGTCGATGTCCGCGGCTTCATAAAGGTCTTCCGGTATCGTCTTGAGGGCTGCCAAGTAAATGAGACAGCCCGGCCCGATGCCTGACCACACCAGCGGCAAAATGATGCACGGCATGGCCCAGGTTTTTTCGTCCAGCCATTTTTGTGGCTCGAAGGGCAGATCCAGATACTGGTCCAGTCGCCACGTGATAAGAAGTGTTGCTGCAGCAAGAGCGGCGAATACTGGTGCGGCGATTTTCCTGTCTTCGCGATGATTGAAATAGGCAGCAACGGAAAGTACCGCGGTGATAAATCCACCGATAAGCCAGATGCCGTTTGCAGGTATCGCCAGGATCATCTGATTAAGCAAGCCACTCGCAGACGGATCGAAAAAGCTCTTCCACATCAGCATCACGACAAGCCCCGAGATAACTGCGGGCAAGTAATACAGAGTACGGTAAAGGATCTTTCCGTGTGGAATCTCGTGAAGCAGGATGGCCAGGATCACCGGAGCGAAAAAACCAAATGAGATCGCCAGAAACGCATACCAGAGGCTCGCACGCAGTCCCTGCCAGAATTCGGAATCCCAGAACACAGTGGCAAAGTTGTCCAGCCCGACCCATTTCGTCGGCAGGACAATCCGGTAATCCTGAAACGCCATCAGACCACCCCAGCCAAGCGGAAAGTACTGCCAGAGCGCAATCGCACCCATCGCCGGAACAAGGAGCAGGTAAGCGAACCAAAATTTCTTGAATTGCCATCTCCCCTTCCCAACGCTCTCCGGCGGCGTGAAGATTCTCAGGATATAAAGGAACAGCGCGCTGAAAAGAGCAAGGATGACCACAGCCACAGCCAACGCGATGCGCCGCCGTTTCTGCATCACCTCTTCCGGCACGCGCCCGATCATCTTTTCGTTGGCCAAACGAACATATTCATCCAGCCACTTTTTTATCTCTTTTCTGATTTCATCTCGAGTGGCGGTATCGACCTTCGCCAGTTCTGCTGACAGCTCTGCCTCGGTGATGTCAGGCCGCTCGGCCTTCAGCTTTTCCCGTGCTGCCTCCACTGCCTCGAAAGGCTTGGTGGCAATCCCCGCCTGCAGCATGTGATCTGCCGGCTCGCTCATGAACCGGTATACCATCTGGCAGTTGCGTCCGTAAGGTTCCGGCTCGCCGTCCGTCATGGCTGCCGAATATGCCTCCTGCCAATGCTTGGGAATTCGCCGCAGGTACTCGGTATAGCCGAGCTTCTTGAGGTAGCGCGGGTTGGCGAACATGCCGTAACCGTTTTCGACGAGGACCTTGGTTCGAATTTCCTTAGCCTCGGCAGACCCGAGAAAGTGCACAAACTTCCATGCCGCCTCGAGAACGTCACGGCCCTTCTTTTCTGCGCCGGAGAAAATGCCGCACATCGTGCAGTTCAATTCTGAGCCGCGCCTGCCGCTGGGCCCGAGCGGTACGGGCGCTATGCCCACGAGCTCGGGGTTGATGTCGACGAGGAAGTCTTCAGTGAAGTACATCTCCTTCATCGCAATCCGGCCATTGTTCCACAGGTTCCATCCATCAAGGTCCCGATTCACCACGCCCTCGATGACGTCGCCATTTGGATGCCGCCACTTGCCCTCCACGAGCTCGAGAATGAACTCATAGGCCGCAATGGCTTCAGGAGTATTGAAAGAAGCGAACCATTCGTCCTCGCCGCGATCCTCCATGGCTTTCGCTCCTGCCGAACACAGGACGCTGTAAAAATACCACGACCAATGATCGCCTTTGCCCCATAGCAGGCCCTGCGTTCCCTTTTCCGGATTCGTGCAGCGGCGGGCGAATTCAATCAGTTCCTTCCAGTCCTTTGGTGGCCGCTCAGGGTCGAGCCCGACAGACTTGAACAGATCCTTTCGCCAGACCATCCCCTTGATGTAGTTTCCGTACGGCAGTGCCCAATAATGTTTTTCGGTGTCTACTCCGGACGCCTTCCCCGGGCCCCATCGCCGTATAACTTTTTCGACCTGCGGCAGAATACGCTCCTTGCGTTCTTCTGCGGGCAGCTTGTTTATCCATTCATCGAGCGGATAAAGGAAGCCCTCCTGGATGTAGGTATCCGATTGCCGAAAGTTCACATAAATCACGTCCGGGCTGACGCCGCCCGCGATGGCCATCAGTGGCCGGCTGTCCATTCCGAGCTCCGGAATGGAGATGCCCTGCGGAGCGTAAGGCTTGATGTAAGGGAACTTCTTCTTGAACGCCCGGATTACCTCACGGTCGCACATGGCCCGGATACTGGTCGATTCCGGGCGCGGCAACTGCCAGACGGAGAGCCGGATATCCTTGGGCTGCTCGGCATTCAATGAGAGCAGGACGCCGGCGAGGAGAAGAGATTTCAGTGAAGCCATTGGTGGGAATGCGATTTGACGATCCAGACCTGGACATCCGAATGCTTTCAGTGCGACACTCTAAGACCTGATCTCAGAGGCTCAATTGGTTGCCGTGATATTTCGTAAGACAGAGCTCTGATTGTCCTTGTCGAGGTGAGACCGCGTGAGCCATTTCAGACATGAATGTATCCTCCGAGCCTTGTCCTTCGCACTGAGATGATTTGAACTTCAAGAACTGCTGCACATCTCTGGATCGTTTTACAGCGCTCTGCATTGCCGGGGGCCTGGTCGCGTCGACTGTGATCTTCTGGAATGACCTGGGAAAACTGCGCAGGACGGAAAACGTTCGCAAAGAAAAACTGGCCACCTGGTCACTCAGCCCAGGCGACAGGAAACAATCGAACAGCGCCATCACCCGGACGAAGCACGAGCGGGTGATGATTGAGGTCAACCCCCTCGAAAATGTCCAGGCAGTGATGACGGTCACGAGCTCTTCTGACGAAACCAGTTTTCCCCTCAACGAACAGAAGGGAGACGGAGTCGAAATCACGGGATTGATTCCGGTGGGTGAACAGGCACGGTTAAAGCTGGAAGTAAGTGACCCCAGAGACAAAGGAGAGGCAAGGGAGACAGACCTGGTCGTCGTGCGGATTCATGATCTTTTCCCAATGGACCTCTTCGTCTGCTTCGGCGCAGGCGCTGTGCTGCTCTATCTCCTGCTGCAATCCGCGTTGAATACGCCCATCGAGCGTTCGATAGGCTTTCTGGCATCACTTGGCTGCCTCGCCGTGCTTCATTCTGCCGTACCTGAAGACCTACGGCTTTTTGCCAGGGAGATCTTTCTGGCCCTTGCGGCCATCCTGCTGTGGAGGTGGCAGCGAACGGAATTGCTGACCAGTCGCAAAGGTGAATGGCTGGCCGTCGGTGTCATCCTGGTGATGGCGTTCCTCCTGCGCTGGGAGCAGCTCGTTGAATTGCACGCGGCAACCCTCGACAACGACCCACAGACCTACCTCGAAATTGCAGAGCGTTCCTCTTACTTCATCGACACGGAATTTCGCGAGCCGCTCTACCTGTTTCTGGTCAAAGTCGGCGGATGGCTCTTCGGACACAGCGCGACAGGACTGCGCCTGATCACTCTTGGTCTGTCACTCGCTGCAATCGTCATGACGTGGCTGACTGGCCGGGAGCTCTTCAATCGCCCGGTCGGATTACTTGCCGCGGCCTTCGTCGCGTTTAACGGGAACTTCATCTACATCAATGTGCGCGGATACCGGCTGGAGCTGTTCACCTCGCTTGGGCTTGCGTTAGTTCTTTTTCTCTTTGGCAAGAAAGACTGGCCGCTGAAGAAGCGGACCATATGGCTGGCGGTCATTGCCTCTTTGATGTGTCTTACCCGGACGAACAGCTTCTCGACCCTGGTCGTCATGCTGGCATCTGTCTACTGGAAGAATGACTGGAACAAGAAGCTGTTAGCGGCGGCCATTCTGATTCCGCTGGTCGTTCAGTTACCGAGCTTCATTTACTGGAATCATGAATACGGCGACCCGATGGTCGCTGTGAACAAACACCTGAAGTATTACCGCAATATTGAATTTGTTGATCATGCGCTTGTGCCCAAAGGCGATGACCCCTATCGCGGACCGGAGACAAATTCGATTAGATATTTTCTCACCGAATGGCACAGGCCCGGTGAGACAATTACCAATATTCTGTCCGGCCTTCAGTCCATCTATATCGGCGGTTACGGCTGGGAATTTATTTTCATGGGATCGACGCTCATGATGGGGCTTGCCATTTTGGGCTGGCTCAGATGGATTCTGACCGAGAACCGAGTGCTGCTGCTCTGGATGTTTCTTGTCTCCGCACCTGTCGCCTTCTTTCACGCAATTTCACTGGACTTTCGACTCATCCTTCACATCCTGCCCTTCCTCGGAATGGCGATGGGCGATGCGCTTGTATCCGCAGTAAAGGCCTTGATGCAGGACGCCGAATGATGCGCATTCAACTCGCTGGAATCTCAACGCTCGAAGATGCCCTTGCAGCAATCGATGCTGGCGCAGATTCGCTTGGTTTTACATTGAGGCTTCCCAACGGCCCCCACAACGGGCTCGATGATGAGGGCGCTAAAGACATCATCAATCACCTTCCACCGTTTGCCGCGCCCACTCTGATCACTTACCTCGAGACCGGTCTGGAAGCCGCCGACCTTTGTGATTACCTCGGCGTCCGGATCATTCAATTGCACGGGGAGATTGAACAGTCTGAAGTAGCACGGCTCCGCAATCTCCGGCCCGGCATCAAGATCATCAAGAGCATCATCATGAGGGACGAGAGCGCCATCGATGAAGCAGATGACTGGCAGGAAAGGGCAGATGCATTCCTCCTGGACACCTGCGATCCATCCACCGGCAAGACCGGCGCAACAGGCAAGACGCACGATTGGGAGATCAGCCGGCGACTGGTCCAAGAGATTACCCGACCAGTCATCCTTGCCGGCGGGCTTACTCCAGAAAATGTGGCTGACGCGATTCGAACGGTTCGGCCGTGGGGTGTAGATTCCCACACTGGTGTTGAAAACGTGGATGGTGGTTTTTCAAAGGAGAAAGCGTCCGCTTTCATCAAAGAAGCACACCAGGTCCGGACAAGAATCTAATGGGCATTCTGTGGTAGGATGGCATTGCCATGTAATGCCAGACCTGCCACTCGATCGCGAGGAAAGCGAAACATGCACACTGTCCGTGACCTGTCTGTATGCGTTGTGGCGCTCTTCGCCGCGCGGGTCGTTTCAGCCGGCGAGATCTGGTCGGTTGATTTCGAGCAGGGCGCGGACCTGAAGTCATACGCTGAGCACTTGAGTTTTGGCAAGGTCAAAGCGCAGATCGTAGACAGCGGGCCGGATGGCAAAGGGCACTGCCTGCGCGTGGACAGCCCGGGGCCGTCGTCGTCCTGTCCGCTGCTCGTTAAGGGGCCCATCGAGTTGCAGAAGAACCTTATCCTCGAGTTTGACCATCGCGAGGAGATCGAGGAGGGGCACGAGGGTGCGTACCTCGGCATGATCTTCAAGGTGGGGGGCAAGCAGCACTTCTGGCACAGTGACAAGTTCTCTGGCGAGTGGCGTCGCGCGCAGGTACAGCTCTGCGCCCTGCGCGAGTGGCGCAACAACAAGGTTCGGCCCGGTCTCGTGTTCAGCGGCATCTCGCTCTACGGCCGCGTCAGGGACAAGCCCGATCTCGGAAGGCGCACCAAGGCGCGCATGACCGTTTGGTTCGACAACATCCGCCTCTACACTGGCCACCTCAAGCGCTCGCTGTCCGAGCGCACCCGCGTCTCCCACGCCAACCCGCCGCACATCGATTGGCCGAAGGGAAACGATGGGGACCAGAAGCTCCAGTATTCCCGGGACCCAACCTTTCCGAACGGCGCAACGGTGACCGTCCCTGTGGCGCGGAACTTCTACATGCCGGCTGAGCCGCTGGAGCCGGGTATGTGGTATTGGCGCGTGTGGACAGGCAACGAATTGATCGAAGGCTGGTCGCAGACGCAGCGGCTTCATGTGCTCCCACAGGCTCACAGGTTCAACACAGCCCCCGTGTCGCGCGAAGCGATCATCGCCATGCCGCGGCCGCGTCTGATCGAGTATGCGCGGATCATCGAGGGCAATCCCTCCGACGCGCGCAAAGCGCAGCTCAAGCGCAAATCCAGGCAGGAGTACGACAAGGGCGTGCAGCCGCACCCAGGGCCTCACGTGCCGGGCGACCCGCGGTGGCCTACCTGGATCGATTGGTACGGCAAAGTCGCCGGCCGCATCACCGGCGGCACCGGCCGCAGACTCGAGCGCATGGCGCACTGGGCCATGCTCACCGGCGATACGGAGATGATCCAGTGGGCCGGGGAAATGGCGCTCGAGGCATGCAAGTGGGACCCCGAGGGCGGCAGCCGCATGAGCCGCGGCGACATCGGCGCGCACCACCTGCTGCGCGGGCTGTGCGCGTGTTATGACGTGTGCCGGGACCACATGACCGACACGGAGCGCCAGACGCTCGAGCGGATCATCGTCGAGCGCACGAACCAGTTCTGGGCCCGGCTCAAGCCGTTCGCCCTGACTGCGGAGAACAACCACGCGTGGCTGCGAGCCTTCGGCGTGGCCATGGCCGGGCTCGCCCTCACGGGCGACCACGACGCGGCCTGGGAGTGGGCCGAGTGTGTGCGGCAGGTCTACATCGGCCGATTCCTCTGCTGCCTCGGCTACCAGGGCGACAACAACGAGGGCCTGGCTTATTGGGGCTACGGCCTGAGCTTCATCGTCCAGTACGCGGACATGATGCGCGCGGTGTGCGGCATAGACATGTACAAGCACCCGTGGCTGAGCCAGACCGCGCGCTTCCCCATGTACTGCGCGCCTCCGGGCGCGTGGGGCGTGGCGTTCGGCGACACCGGCATGCCCAACCACGGCGTACGCGGCCCCTCGCAGACCGGCTGGGTGCGCAAACTCGCGGTGCGCACTCGTGACCCATACGCGCTGTGGTACAGCGGCGCGCGAGACGTGGTCGACGGGCTTGCACCCAAGCCGCCGGTCGATCTGCCGCAGTCGATCCATTACCGGTACATTGGCTGGGCTGTTTTCAACACGTCGCTCGTCGACGGCCGCGAAGGCGTTACCGTGGCCGTGCACAGCGGCAAGTACTATGCGGGGCACCAGCACCCGGACCAGAATCACTTTGTGATCAACGCGTACGGCGAGAAGCTCGCTATCGACGGCGGGTACTACGATTGGTACGGCAGCCCGCATTTCAAGGCGTACTCGATGACCACGCTCGCGCACAACACGCTGCTCGTCGACGGCAAGGGCCAAGCGGTGCGCAAGCGCGGCGCAGACGGCCGCATCGCCGCATACTTCGACTCCCCGGGCTACGGCTACACGGTCGGCGATGGGGCGAATCCGGAGATATACCGCGGCAAGCTGAACCAATTCGACCGGCAGATCCTCTTCATCAAGCCGGGGTTCGTGATCCTGCGCGACGCCGTGGCCGCGGGTAAGCCTGCCAAGCTGGACTGGCTGCTGCACGCGATTGTGCCAATCAAGCTTGGCGGCGAGAACTCCTTCGAGATCATATGCGACCGCGCAGCGCTACGCGGCACGGTCTTACTGCCGGCCGACGCCAAGGTCGAGGTGAGGACCGGTTTCCCGGTCGAGCCGGTGAACCGCTACAGCACGAATCCAGTACCGAAGAGCAAATACTTCCCCGAGTGGACCATCCACGCGGCGCCTAACGGCCCGGTGACGAAGACCGACTATCTCGTGCCCATACAAATCCAGCGGCTTGGAGACGACGCTGAGCCTGCGGCCAAAATCGACCGAATCGAAGCCATCGGCGTACATGCCGTGCAACTCACCTGTGGCGACCGTCGACACCTTGCTGTGTTCCGGCAGGGAGTGTCGTTGCCCGTGCCTGGAGGAACGATCAAGTGTTCCGGCCTGGAGACTGACGGTGAGGTTGCGGCCATTGAGGTCGATGGCGACGGCAACGTAAAGCGTTGTATGGCGATCAAGGCAACGTTTCTTCGGTGGCAAGGCAAGACGCTGCTGAAGAGTGGAGAACCAAAGGACATGGCCTGGCTTGACCGGCCAGAGCTGAAATCCGGGCCAATCACAGGCGCGCGGCTCGAGGTGAACGGCAAACAGGCGACGCTGGCCGGCTACCAGACGCGCCTGCCCGACGACGTGCTCCGCCATTGGTGGGGCGTGGTCGAGTTGCCCCGCAGCGACCGCTACCGCATTGCACTCCACGCCGGGGCCGGGCCGGCGCCGCGCGTGCGCGTGGGCAAGCGCGAGGTGACGTTCGGGGCGTCTGGCAAGTCGACCGCGAATATGTGGCTGACTGAGGGCACGTACCCAATCACGATCTCCGGCAAGGGCCAGTTCAAGGGCCTGCAGCTTGAAGGTATCGGTGTGACGACCGGGGCCGCGGTCGCGCTGCCCAAGGGCTTTAAACCTGTGGACGGGAGCCTCGTGGTCGAGGCGGAGAAACCAGCGGCCGAGGGCGAGGTCAAGGGCCGGCTCATGAAGAAGGTCGCCGCGTCACAGGAGATCGCGCACTGCTGCTGGGACACGGAAGGCCAATGGGCCGAGTGGACCTTCACCGTGCCGAGGGCCGGCGATTACACGCTGCTCGTGCGCGGAGCCAGCGTTTACGATGCGATCCTTCGATCGATCACACTGGACGGACGTCCACTCGCGCCGAAGGCGGATGTATCGAGCTTTGCCAGCACCGGCGGTTGGTGTCGCACGAGCGACGACTGGCGTTACTTCCGCGTGGTCGATGCGGCCGGCAAACCCGTGCGCGTCAGCCTGCCCCCCGGCAAGCACACGCTTCGCATGGAGCAACTGGGCGGATCGATGAACGTAGATCTTTTCGCGTGGGAACCGTCGCGGTAAGTCTCGGCGCAACCACTATTGGATCAACAATCGATCTCCTAGCCCAGCCCAGCGGGCCGGGAAGCAATGAAGGATAACCAAAGGGGCAACGCCCCGACCATTTGCAGCACTGACCTGCCGCAAATGGCCGGGGCGTTGCCCCTGAATGGCAATCCTTCTCTGAACCCAGCCCGTTGGGCTGGGCTAGGCAAATGGACGGGGCTTCGCCCCTGAAACAAGAGAACCGTATAGACTCTCCCGTCTTGACCGGCTCGTCAGGATCGCGACCACTTATCTCTCTTCATGAAAAATCACTACCGATAATGTCAAAAGCTGAAATGACCGGACGGGAAAGGATACTTGCCACCATTAGGCACGAAGAGCCAGACCGGGTGCCTGTCTCGCCGCGGGTTGCGGCCTGGCTCAAAGCCGAGTTTGGCGATGCTAGCCTCGACACACATTTCGAGAGGCTGCCGGACATGGACGTGATGGCCATCGCCGGCGATGGCACGCCGAACACTCTCGAAAGCTATCCGGATGAGTACGATCTGCCTGAGGTGAGCGTCGATCAGAAAAAATACGCAGATGGCCAGCTTGTCATCGTTGAGCGGACCTTTCGTACGCCGGCAGGGGACATCTCGGACCGGACCATGATCCCGCCTGCCGGCCGGCGTTATGGAGTTTCACCGAATCCTGTTAAGACCGACTATCTGGTCAAAGGACCTGATGACCTGCCGGCCTTGAAGTACATCCTCCATGAGGTCAACACCAACTTCGATTTTCTGCACGAGTGCCGGAAGAAAGTCGGGGACCGGGGAGTGGTGATGGTCTGCATCCGCAGCGCTCTGGACCACAACGCAGGCTACGCGCGCAGCATGCTCGACCTGATGACGGACTATTACGACAACCGTCCTTTCTTTGACGAACTCCTCGGAATCTTCCATCGGAGATCACTGGCCCAGGTCAGCGCCGCTTTGAAGGGCGGAGCGGAAATCATCTTTGGGAGCTGGTATTTCAATTCCCTGTCGGCCGGCTGGTCACCGGCCATCTTTTCGGAAGTCTTCGTTCCTCAGATCCGGGATCATGTGGTACTGACCCACTGTTACGGAGCCTATTACGATTACTACGACGACGGGAAGCTCGACGACAGCATGGAGATGATCGCAGATGCTGAT